>JYMV01042967.1_pt1 | contig 23309 bp, 14 predicted proteins | sample 338911 | NCBI WGS metagenome assembly JYMV01 (sample SAMN03354496, study PRJNA234377) | hydrothermal vent metagenome | biome: Deep sea; feature: Hydrothermal plumes at the Eastern Lau Spreading Center, Western Pacific Ocean; material: Seawater | place: Tonga | collected 2009 | depth 2000 m m
TCCCAGACCACAGCTCTTGCTACTGGCTTATGTGATGGCACCTACCAGGTGATCGTCACCGATGCCAATGGCTGCGATGATACCACGACTATTGTTATTACAAGTCCCTCTCAACTACAGCTAAGTTCTGCTAACTTAAATGCCACTTGTGGTAATATTGATGGAGCAGCGATTATCAATGTTTCAGGGGGCTTGCCTTCCTATACGTATCTTTGGGATGACCCTGGATCACAAACAAATGATACGGCTTTTGCGTTAGGTGCTGGCACGTATTTAGTTGTAGTAAGTGATAGTGCAGGTTGTATTGATAGTGTTTTAGTAATTGTAAATGATGCAGGTGCTCCATCAGCGACTATAAATGACAGCTCACAGGTTTCTTGTTTTGGAGGATCTGAGGGTTCTGCAACAGTTACTATTATCGGTGGTGCTGCACCATATACATACCTGTGGGATGATCCCTTGTCACAGACAGATTCAATAGCAACAGGATTACCAGCAAATTCCTATTCTGTAACTATTATAGATTCTAATGGTTGTATCACTGGAGCTATAACTACCATAACTGAACCACCTGATTTGTCAATCAGCACCTCGGTTGCAGAGCTACTATGTTTTGGAGATTGTAATGGTATTATTAGTGCATCAGTTTTAGGAGGAACTCCTGCCTACACCTATTTATGGGACGACCCATCTGCTCAAACGATGTCATTTGCCACTGGCCTCTGTGATGGCACCTACCAGGTTATAGTCACTGATGCAAATGGCTGCGATGATACCACGACCATTGTGATCTCTGAGCCAGCCCTGGTGACCTCATCTATTACCGGCAGCACCAACCCCTTGTGCTTTGGCGTTTGCACCGGCACTGCAACGATAAGTGCAGGCGGCGGCATCTTGCCTTATACCTATGCCTGGGATGATCCCTCTTCTCAGACCACTGCTCTTGCTACTGGCTTATGTGATGGCATCTACCAGGTGGTTGTTACCGACTCTGGTGGCTGCGATGATACCACAACGATAGTTATCTCTGAGCCATCCCTTGTGACCTCCTCGATCACCGGTAGCACCGACCCCTTGTGCTTTGGCGTTTGCACCGGCACTGCAACGGCAAGTGGGGGCGGCGGCACTTTGCCCTATACCTATTCCTGGGACGACCCTGGATCCCAGGCCACGGCCATGGCCACCGGGCTCTGTGATGGCACCTACCAGGTTATAGTCACGGATGCAAATGGCTGCGATGATACCACGACGATAGTAATTTCTGAGCCAGCCCTTGTGACCTCCACTATCACCGGCAGCACGGACCCCTTGTGCTTTGGCGTTTGCACCGGCACTGCAACGGTAAGCGGCAGCGGCGGCATCCTGCCCTATACTTATGCCTGGGACGATCCTTCTTCCCAGACCACTGCCCTTGCTACTGGCTTATGTGATGGCACCTACCAGGTGATCGTCACGGATGCAAATGGCTGCGATGATACCACGGCCATTGTGATTTCAGCCCCAACACAATTGCTTTTGAATTCCTCGAGTGTTAATGCTACTTGCGGTAATAATGATGGGGCAGCAATCATTGTTGTTACAGGAGGGCTGCCTTCCTATACGTATCTTTGGGATGACCCTGGATCTCAAACCAATGATACAGCATTTGCCTTAGGAGCGGGCACGTATACAGTTTTAGTAAGTGATACTGCAGGTTGTATTGACAGTGTTTTAGTAATTGTAAATGATGCAGGTGCTCCATCAGCGACTATAATTGACAGCTCACAGGTTTCTTGTTTTGGAGGATCTGACGGTTCTGCTACAGTAAGTGTTATCGGTGGTGTCACACCATATTCATATTTATGGAATGATCCTTTGGCACAGACAGATTCAATAGCAACAGGATTACCAGCAAATTCTTATTCTATAACTGTTATAGATTCTAATGGTTGTATTACTGGTTCTATAACTACCATAACAGAACCACCTGCTTTGACTATCAGCACTTCCCTTGTAGAGATACTTTGTTTTGGATATTGTAATGGAAGTGCAAATGTATCTGTTTCAGGGGGGATGCCTCCATACAGCTATTTATGGGATGATCCAGGAATGCAGACAGACAGTATTGCATTTGGCCTTTGCAATGGGAATTATCAGGTAATTATTACAGACTCAAATGGATGTCAGGATACAGGATTAATACTATTGACAGAGCCGCCTGATTTATTAATCAATTTTACATCACTTAATAATGCCATTTGTAATGGGTCTTGTGATGGACAAGTTACCGCAAGTGTCATGGGAGGTATTATGCCATATACCTACGCATGGAATGATCCGTCATTCCAGACAGATTCCATTGCCACAGGATTATGTGCTAATTTTTATATAGTTGTTGCTAGTGATTCTAATAGTTGCACCAGTACTGATACGGTCTTAATCATAGATCCCCCTGCTATTAGTCTTTCGGCAACGAGTTTTGACGCAACCTGTGGGAATCAGGATGGTAGTATCATTGTAGTTGCTGTAGGAGGCTTGGGTACCTATAGCTATTTATGGGACGACCCTAATACACAAACAACATCCACTGCAACTGGCTTGGGAGCAGGATCGTATAGTGTTACAGTATCAGATGGGAATGGTTGCAGTGATACATTAGGTATATCTGTAAATGATTTTGGGGCACCTCTTATATCCATTAAGTCTGTTACAAATATAAATTGTGCTGGAGATAGTACAGGTATTGGTATTGTTAGTGTGTCTGGCGGGAATAGTCCCTATTCTTATTTGTGGAATGATCCTGATTCCCAATCTGATAGTATCGCAACAGGACTATCTGCAGGAACATATAATGTAACCGTTGTTGATTCCGCAGGTTGCATTTCAAGTATTAGCTTAAGCATCACAGAACCTCAACCATTACTATTGTCACCAGGTTCAATTTCCAGCACTTGTGACCTCTACAATGGTACTGCATATGTACAAGTTTCTGGAGGGTCAGGCCCTTATATTTATCTATGGGATGATCCTCTTTCTCAAACAACTGATACTTCCTTTAGCTTGGCAGCTATGACCTACAATGTAATCGTAACAGACTCTTTGGCTTGTATGGATAGTATCCAGGTTCTTGTATCAGACATCTCCGGTCCGGTAATTCAGGGTATTTCAATCATAGATGTAACATGTAATGGTTTGAATGACGGACAAGGGGTCGTCAATGTGAGTGGCGGTACTTTGCCGTTATCTTATATTTGGGACTCTGGAACAGGTAATCAAACAAGTTCTATTGCAACTGGGCTTGCTGCAGGTACTTATTCTATTACTATTACAGATTCATTGGGTTGTTCTGATTCTTTAAATGTTACCATAACAGAACCTCCATTACTAAGCTTAACTGTTAACAGCTTTAATTCAGATTGCAGTCAGAATAATGGGCAAGCATCGGTTCAAGCGTCTGGAGGCTCACCATCCTATACCTATGTTTGGGATGACCCTTCATCACAAACAACAAGTACCGCCCTATTATTATTTGCGAATACCTATATGGTAATAGTGTCCGATTCTCTTGGTTGTACAGACAGCTCTTTAGTAGTAGTAGGCGATAATCCTGGAGGAATCGCACAGATTCAATCTCCAATGATCAATCCTGGCTGTTATGGGTCTTGTGATGGAAGTTTAACAGTCTCGATGCCTGGTGGTATTTCGCCCTTTACTTATTTGTGGAGTGATCCCTCTGCTCAAACAACAAGTACTGCTATTGGGCTCTGTGCTGGGAATTATAGTGTAACAGTGACGGATACAATAGGATGTACTAGTATAGTTGATACAGTTCTTGTTGAACCTATTCAAATCAGTTTATTAGGATTCGAGACAATGACGAGCTGTAAAGGTGTTTGTAATGGTTCAATCATTGTTACGCCTGAAGGAACATTGACTCCTTATACATTTCAATGGGATAGTTTAAGCGGCTATCAAACAAACGATACAGCGTCTGCTCTTTGTGCTGGAAATTATAGTGTAACTGTTACAGATGGGAATGGTTGTGTGGATAGTTTTACATACACGGTTTTGCAGGATCCCTCTTCACCAATAGCAGGATTTGATTTCTTGGAGGATACAGTTTCACTAATAGAGTCAATCATAGAATTTACAAATACGTCTTTACCTTATATAGACAGCTTGATTTTTATATGGGATTTTGGTGATGGTGGCATAGATTCAGTTATTCATCCTACCCACAATTATTTGGATACAGGTTCATTTACAATTCAGTTAATTGTAAAGGACAGCACAGGATGTGTGGACACTATTTTTAGAGTAATCGTTGTTGAAGATGAATATATACTTTTTGCACCCAATGCATTTACGCCAAATGGTGATGGCTATAATGATTACTTTTTTCCAAAAGGTGTTGGACTTAATAATAGTATTTTTAAAATGTATATCTACAATCGATGGGGAGATGAAATATTTGAATCTTCTGATGTTATGCAATATTGGGATGGTAGAGCAAATGGAGGAACAGATGTAGCACAAGAGGATGTTTATGTTTGGCTGATAGAAACCTATGACATGGAATTCCAACAATCTCATAGGTATGTTGGGCATGTTACCTTGATTAAATAGACTATGTACATCAAAACATTCTAGAGTACATGTAATTATTGCCCATTTTTTTATAATACCAATAATATTTTTATATCTTTTATTGATCAAAAAGCAATTAATATCAAATTTTGATGTTATAAATGCTCTATAGTTGAAACCTTATGCTGTCCGTCCTGATCCCAATTTTTAATTATGATGTAAATCATTTATTAGCCTCTTTATCAGAGCAAGGGAAATCTGCAGGAATAGAATTTGAAATTCTTTGCTATGATGATGGTTCTACACAAAATATCAAAAGTTTAAATGCTGGTTTGGAGCAAATTGATCATGTTGTATATAAAGAGCTGAATATGAATATTGGCCGGTCAAGGATAAGAAATAGATTGGCAAATGACGCAAAACATAAGGTCTTGCTGTTTATGGATTGTGATATGCTTATTGTAAAGGATGACTTCCTTGATAAATATATTAAGTCTTTTGAAGATGGATATGTAATTGTCGGTGGTGTGGTTTATGATACAAAAGAACCAGAAGACAGATCAAAGTTGTTGAGATGGAAATTTGGGCATGAACGAGAGGCATTATCGACGCAGGGCCGGTCTCAAAGGCCGTACAAGTCATTTATGTCTGGTAATTTTATGATAGACAAAAATGTATTTCATGATATTGGTTTTGATGAAAATATTTCAGAATATGGGCATGAAGACACCTTGTTTGGAAAAGAGCTAAGATCACGTAATATTCCTATTAAGCATATTCAAAACCCCTTGCTGCATATTGGATTGGAAAGTGCATCTCTCTTTATAGATAAAACAAGACATTCTATTGAGAATCTTGCTACCCTCATAAAAGAGAAAAAACTGGATTCAGACGTCAAGCTAGTAAAGGTTTTTATTACGATGAAAAGGCTATTTCTTACAGGCATCATGCAATCCCTATTTGATCAACACCAGGAAAAGTGGTTGAACAACCTCAAATCAGAAAATCCCAGTTTACGTAAATTAGATTTATATAAATTAGGCTATCTTATAAAATGTTTGAAAGAGAAGGCTATTTGATGAACTTATAAACTTTATTTTCGTTTTCAGAGCGTATTTCAATCAAATAAAGGCCCTTGGGTAGCCCTGAGGCATTATAAATAACTCGCTTTTCCCAACAAATAGATTAGTCATAAAAGCCCTAATTTATCAAGAAGATTTGAAAGTGTCTTTTCTTCCTTATCCCATGTAAACTTTTGACGTGCTTGAACAAGGCTTCTTTTCCATTTTCTTTGCAGCTCAATATTGTTTGTCATTTCTTTCATCTTATCAGCAAGGTGGTCTGGATGGTAATTCTCAAGCATGAGGCCAATATCATGTTCGGAAAAAAGTTTTTTTACTTCTGGCAAGGGACTCGCTAGGACAGGGATGTCGGCATTTATATAATCAAATATTTTATTCGAAAGGCTGTATTTATAGTTGAGGTTAGTATCTTTTTCTATGGCAATACCGAAATCTGCATGATGGGTATAATTAGGTAAGTCTTGAAAAGGAATAGCTCCAAAAAACTTAATACGGTCTGCTAAACCTCTTCTAATTACCAAGGTTTTTAGATCTGGAAGGATGTCTCCTGTTCCTATGATTAGTAAAACTGAATCAGCAAGTAAAGTCATGGCTTCAATGGCCTCTTCTAATCCCCTGTCAATGTTTACAGCACCCTGATATAATATCAGTTTCTTGTTCTCAGGGATGCCTAATTTCTTTTTGGTCTTTAGCTCTGTATTAAGATTGCTTTCCGGAAAATTATGTATAGTGTGTACTTTGATGTTATACTCCTCAGCATATAGCTTAGCTAAGGAACCATTAACAGTGATCACTGTTTTTATTTTTGGGAAAATCCACCTTTCTATACATTTCCAAACAGATCTTACAAAAGGTCGATTAGATAGCTCTGGAACATGACAGAAATATTCATGCGTATCATAGATTAATGGAATACCTTTAATTTTTGAAACCAGGAAGTTGGCTAATAGCGTGTCAAGGTCATTGGCAATTAAAAGTTCGCAAGGCTTAGTCAATAGTGTGAAAAACAGTCTAAGATTATAGGTGGCGTAAAATAATGGCCCAGAATTAAACAGCAAATGAAATCTCTTTGTTTTATAAGGCCTTTCCTTAATATATTCACGATTGTGAAGCTTTCTTCCTATTAAAAGAACATCGAAACCAAGCTTGCTAAGGCTTTTTGCAATCTTATTTACTCTTTGATCCATTGTTAGATCACTGGTTACTGAAGAAATTACCCTGGTCATTTATAGATCAAAAAGATTTCAGCGAAGTTACTAAAATGAGTTCTTTTAATTATACTGCTTGTATTTTAGCTAATACAATTACATTTGTACAGATGCCTAAAACGATGGAGATTTTAGAAAATTTCTCACTACAATCATATAATACTTTCGGTATAGCTGCCAGTACCCGGTATTTTGCACAGATCTCATCTGAAAATGATTTGCAGGATGTAATTAATGACAAGGTTTTTAGTTCCCTGAATATGATGGTCCTTGGTGGAGGTAGCAATATTCTCTTGCGCAGTGATTTTCCTGGGATCATATTAAAAGCTGACTTTAGTGGTATTCAATACATGGATGAAGATGATAAGCATTATTATATTAAGGTTGGTGCAGGGGAGAATTGGCACAACTTTGTATTGCATTGTGTCTCCAAGGGATATGGGGGTATAGAAAACTTATCACTTATCCCAGGTAATATTGGTGCTGCTCCGATTCAGAATATTGGTGCCTATGGCGTAGAGTTAAAGGATGTCTTCCACGAATTAGAGGCCCTACATTTAATGACTGGTGAAAAACGAACTTTTTCCAAAGAAGAATGTTCTTTTGCTTACAGAGATAGTGTTTTTAAGAATAGGAATAAGGGAGAATATATGATTTCATATGTAAAATTCAAGTTTAGTAAAGATGCTGAACTTAATGTCACCTATGCAGGCATACAGGAAGAAATAAATAAAGCTGGAATTACAGAACCGACAATAAAAGCTGTTAGTGATGCTGTTTGCAAAATAAGAAGATCAAAACTTCCAGATCCGTCTGATATTGGTAATGCCGGCAGTTTCTTTAAAAACCCTATTGTCACTGAATCTGAATTTGAAACCCTGAAAATAAAATTTCCTGAGTTAGTCTATTTCAAAACTGATGAAGGATTTGTAAAGTTGGCTGCAGCATGGCTAATAGATCAATGTGAATGGAAAGGTAAAAGATTTGGGGATGCTGGTGTTCATAAGGAACATGCCCTGGTTTTATCTAATTATGGTGCAGCAAGCGGAGAGGAGATTTTTGACTTATCAGCAAAGATCAAGTCAAGTGTAGAGGAGAAGTTTGGGATTAGTCTTGACCGTGAGGTCAATGTTATTTAAGAGGCTTTTCTGTTTGTTGTATTCTTGATGCCTCCCATAGCCTTTGAATTTGCTTTTAACTTGGAAGCTTTTGGCACATTCTTCTTCAAATCATTTTGTACCTTAGCATCTATGCCCAACTTTTCTTCTTCTTTGTCACCTTTATCGCTATCCTTCAATAATTCCTCTAACAATTTCAGGTCGTTCAGCTGATTATACCACTTAATTACTTTCTTAATATGAGAAATATAAACCTGGTCTTCATCATATTCAGGGAGAACAATTTTGAAATATGCTTTTAGTTCCTCAGGATTTGAATTGGGATCTATGGATTTATTGCCACCTTCTTTTGCAGAGATCTTTTTAAATACTTCCTTAATAGGACAGCTATCTTCATTCGTGTAGATACTAATATCTTTGAATGCACTAACATTGCTTGAGGCAAATACAGGAATTCGATTCTTGTTTTCCAATGATTCTGCAATTATACCATTCTTGGTATTTGCCAGAATCTTATATAATCCTGGCTTGCCTTCAATGTTTATAATATCTTCAATGTCCATCCTATTGGAGTTTTGATTGCAAAATTACAAATCTTAATTTAATGGAATGTAGAAAAATTAGATTTTAATGAATTATCAATAATTTCCCTTGATTATTATATTTATTGGAAGAAACAATATAATGGTACAATCCACTTGCTAGTGTAGAAGTGTCCAGGTTTTTGCTTATTCTTTTGGATCTATTATTTAAGTGTCCTGAGTATACTTGTACCCCCATATTGTTATATAGTTTAATCATAATATTTTTTCCATATTCCGATCCAATTATTAGCGATACTGAATTATTGGCAGGGTTAGGGCAAACCTTTAATTTGTCATAAGCCTGTTTTTCAATATATGAGCTTGTTGTGTCTTCCACATAATAGATTGAATCATATTGTAATTGTGCTGCTTGTGCAGCGAGCAACAGGTCCATAAAGTCATCTCCAGCTATTAAAGCAAAAGCAACCAATAAAGTGTCTGCTGGTAAAATCGTGAATGGCCCTGTACTAACAACATCACACACATCATTGCCATTTCCAACAAGTCCAGCGTCTGACCTCTGGGTACTTAACGTAGTGTATTTTTTGGATGTAGTATAGTTGCTTGAGAAAATATCTACTCCTGGAGCTCCGGCATAATTATCGATCGCATAATGAATAAATGGGCCGCTTGATAAAAGTTTAACACCAACAAAAGGGCTGCCAGTCTCAGTACTGGTAGCGTATCCTATCTTATTAAAGCTCTCTTCTGATGCCCTGTTAGCTGAATAATCACGAACGTCCCAGTCTGCAAAAATTCCAGCATAAACTTTATCCATGGTAATCGTATCATTATTAATGATCTCATATTCTGTAATAATAAAGTTGTCATTAGCAACATTATCCCAGGCATATACATTTTGTTCAAGTCCGATCTTCATCATATTAGAATCTGCATTATTATCATTCATTTCAACCACTACATCAAAATCTGAGATAATAGGGGTTGTTAATGCTACAGCTATTGATGTACTGGTGAAATCTGAATCAGGTCTTATGCTGTCCAAAACATTATCAGATACATAGATGGTATCTTTCTTTAATGCACCAACCATAAAGCCAGCTTCGTAAAGTAGCTGCTCTCCTTTATATCTAAAGCCTAAGCCAAGTTGTGGATTTAGCCCATTATATCCAAACCTGGATTCACTTGTAATTGTTGAGCTGATATCATTTATTTCAATATCAACCATATCACTATTGACTACTATATTAATATATTCAACGGCATTATAGGTTCCGTCTGAATAATTGAATGTTAAACCAATTACCTCATTATAATTTGCAGTAGCCTCAATGGTAAATGTAAAGGGTGTTGAATGATTATCTGCGGTGTCTAAAGTGTTTATAGCACCTAAAAAGATTGTATTGTTTATGATAGTTATATTTGGATTATTACTGCTCAAAATAACAAACAGGTTATTGGTAGTATCAAGATAATTTTTAAATGTTGCACTAATATTTATTGTCTCTCCAATTTCAAATTTATCGTCATTTCCATCTGTAATAATATTCCTGGTCATCACAATTGATGGTTTGTCTGTTTCCGTTATAGCCCTAAATAAATTCACCCTTCCAGCACCTAATTTCCCCATGTAGGCACTATTGCCAGCAATTGTATCAATAATGTCACTGGTAACTTTTAATTGTTCTCCTATTTGGATAGCGTTGTAGTTTGGAAATACAGATTTAACAATCGCCGCACATCCCGATACTACTGGTGCGGCCCAGGATGTGCCAGGATTGCCGAATGTTATATAATTACCATTAATATTTGTCGAACTAGTGCCAACTCCAGGAGCACAGAGGTCAAGGTTAATTCCATATGTAGAGCCAAATTGTCCTTCAGTCTTCAAATCCGAAGCATCTGTTCCACCAACACTTAGCACATATTTTAGAGATGCAGGCATAAACACATCTTCATTATCATCATTACCTGCTGCAGCTATTACCAAGGCATTTTTATTGATGCTTGCATAGGTAATAACCTCTTGCTCAAATTGGCTGGCTTTATAAATCCCACCCCATGAACAATTAATTATTTGACAACCATGGTCGGCTGCATATACAATGCCCTCATAGGCAGCAATAAAATCTTTAGTCAAATTACTTACTTTAACTGGTAGGAACTTGCAATTAAAACCAACTCCCGCAACTCCTTCTCCGTTATTGGTAACTGCAGCTGCCAACCCCGCAACATATATTCCATGATTTGATGATGTGATTGAGGGGTCATTATCATTTCCGCCAAGATCCCATCCCCTATAATTGTCAATAAAACCATCAAAGTCATTATCCACACCATCAATAGGGTCTGCATAATTATATTTTATGTTGCCCTGGAGATCAACGTGGTCAGTATCAGTGCCTGAATCCGTTATTCCGATTACGATATTGGTATCTCCAAATGTAGAATCCCAGGCATCATAAGCCTGGATTAATCCAAGATGGTATGAAAGAGTCCCATCGTTGGGCACAAACAATGGTTTTGGAATATAGTGTGGCTCAGCATAGGCAATCTCAGGTAAATTATCCAGATACTTCAATACTTTACTCAGCTGAAAATCCTTTTTATATGTAAATTCATAAATTGTACTTAGGTCTGCATACAGTTCTCCGTCAATATTCTTTAATTGCTCAGGGGGGCGGTGATTGGGAAATTTTTTTTCTAATTTTTCTACCTCAATTTTATCAAAGAATGAATTGATTCTAATATCGTTAATCTGGTTTATGCCACAAAGATTCCGATACGCTGGTTTTACCTTAAGAATTACAGTTCTGGGTATATGGTCGGCAGCAATATCTTGAGCATGGACACCTGCACCTAGCAGATAGGTGATTATTGATAATAAAAGAAGGAATGTCCTATTCATAGTCTTTTTAATAGCTTAACTATATACGAGAATTTTATTCTAAAGTTATAATTTTATTGATCATTTTAATCGTCTGAATATACTGGGATATTATCTAGGAACTCAAGCTTGCCATTGGAGTAGTCAATTTCACAGCAATAATGAGAAATGCCATTTGTTACAATTAAGTATTTGCTTTGCAGCTTTTTATTATAGGAAGCTATTTGATTGAATGGTTGCTCATTGATGGTTACCCCTGGTGCTTTACACTCAACCAAAAGAAGTGGCAAGCCATCACGTTGATAAACAACTAAATCTGTTCTTTTCTGAAGCTTGTTATACTTTAAACCGGTTTCAATGGCAAATAAACCAGATGGATATTTTTTTTCTTTTGTTAGGTACTTGATCATGTGTTGCCTTACCCATTCTTCTGGTGTTAGGGCAATATATTTCTTTCTGATCTCATCAAATATTTGTTTTTGATCGCCTTCGGCTCTTACCTTAAAAGCATATGTCGGAAAGTTCAATGCGTCCATACGTCCCTACTATATTCAATAGAACACGAATCTACAAATAATCTGGGTTTAGTTTCTTTGGTCTAAAGAAAAGAAATTGATTTTTCTATCAACAGAACAGATCGCTATCATTTAATTTAGGAACATTTCGTACATTCGTAGCTATTGTAAATTATAGATAAATGACGTTTGAGCAGATTATATCAGACTTAAAAAACAAGGTTTATCATCCTGTATATTTCCTGATGGGGGAGGAGCCATATTTTATAGATGAGATAAGTAATTATATTGCTGGCAATGTGCTTACTGAGGCAGAAAAAGAATTTAATCAAACAATTCTTTATGGAAGGGATATTGATGTTGATACCATTATTTCTGAGGCAAAACGTTTTCCAATGATGGCAAACTACCAGGTAGTAATAATAAAGGAGGCTCAAACGATAAAAAATATAGAAGGCCTTGAAAGATATATTGGTAACCCTTTGAAATCGACCATCCTTGTAATTTGTTACAAGTACAAAAAGTTAGATGGAAGAAAAAAGTTTACTAAAGATATTGGCAAAGCCGGAGTAGTATTTGAATCTGGTAAGCTTTATGAGAACAAGGTGCATTCCTGGATTAATAATTATTTAAGTGCACAAGGATATAAAATTAATCCTCCCGCACTGCTAATGTTAACTGAATATTTAGGTACAGATTTAGGAACCATTACCAATGAGCTGGAAAAGCTAATGGTTAACCTTCCAAATGGCTCCACAATCAATGAAGAGCATATTGAAACAAATATCGGAATAAGCAAGGAGTTTAACCGGTTTGAATTGCAAAAAGCCATTGGCATCCGAAATGTCTTAAAAGCCAATCAAATTATTAATCATTTTGCCGCCAACCCAACTGGAAACCCTGTCGTCTTAACGATTTCCTCACTATATTCCTATTTTAATAAACTGGTGCTATTTCATAAAATTGTTGACAAATCCAGGAACAATGTTGCATCTATCCTTAAGATTAATCCATATTTTGTTAATGAATATGAAGTGGCGGCTCGAAACTTTCACCCGGTAAAAATTATGCATGTAATATCAGATATAAGGGAATATGACCTTCGCTCTAAAGGTGTTGGAAATGCTTCGACGCCAGGGTCAGAATTAATAAAAGAACTGGTATTTAAAATATTACACTAATGTTGTATCTTAAATAGATGCCGATGAATTATTTTCTTGTAAAATCAGAGCCATATAAGTACTCCTGGTCAGAATTTCTTAAAGATAAGTGGACCTATTGGGATGGTGTACGAAGTTATGGTGCGCGAATACATCTAAAAGCGATGAAGCTAAATGATCAGGTGCTTTTTTACCATAGCAATGAAGGGCTTGAGGTTGTTGGATGTGCTCGGGTGATCAAAGAGTATTATCAGGATCCAACTACAGATGATGATAGATGGGTTGCAGTAGACATTGAACCGATTTTTTCCTTCAAGTTTCCGGTTTCATTAAAACGGATCAAGGAAGAACCAAAACTTAAAAATATTACATTGGTTAAACAGTCTAGGTTATCTGTCATGCCACTTGCAAAGAAGGAATTTGAGTATGTTGTTTTGTTGGGGAATGAAGATGCTTAAAGAAAAAAGGCATAATTTTCTATTATTCAGTTTAACCCTTTTATCCATATCAAGTTTTTTACGTCTCATTAACTATATTTGCAATCAATTTTTTACATTCCATGAGATTTGTTTTCTTGTTCTCTTTTATTGTTTTGGTACAAGTAATTGGCAGCCACCATCTGGCTTATGCCCAAAAAAGTACAGTTAGGGGGTTTGTATATGATGAATCTACAGGTGAACCTATTATCTACACCAATGTTATTCTTCAGGGCACAACTTATGGAGCGTCTACAGATGTAAATGGCTATTATACGATATCTCAAGTGCCTGAAGGCACATATAAGCTAATCGTAACGTTTCTAGGATATGATACATTGTTTTTGCCGATCAATTTAAAGAAGAACCAGATTATAACCAGGCAGCTTACCATAAAAAAGTCATCCATCAATCTAGGTATAGTAGAAGTGTCTGCCGATAAGCAAGAAGCTAAAACTGAAGTGCGTACATCCGTAATTAAAATTACTCCCAAACAGATCAAACAACTTCCCACTGTGGGTGGTGAAGCAGATCTTGCACAGTACCTTCAGGTTTTACCTGGTGTAGTCTTTACAGGTGATCAGGGTGGTCAGCTATATATAAGAGGGGGGTCTCCAATTCAAAATAAGGTATTACTAGACGGCATGATCATCTATAACCCATTTCATTCTATTGGTTTATTTTCAGTGTTTGATGCAGATCTTATTAGAAGTGCAGATGTTTATACAGGTGGGTTTAACAGTGAATATGGTGGGAGAATCTCATCAATAATGGACATCACTACCAGGGATGGCAATAGAAAACGAATTATAGGCAAATCATCAGTAAACCCCTTTGCAGCAAAGTTGCTGCTTGAAGGTCCAATTAAAAAAGCAACCGAAGAATCTAAGAGCAGCTCCACATTTGTGTTTTCTGGTAAACATTCATATCTAAAACAAAGTTCAAAATTACTTTATGCAGACTGGATGGATAATATTACAAAAGGTTGGATTGATCAAGTCTCAGATGATAATTATTCTGAAGGTCTGCCCTATACATTTACAGATTTATATGGGAAGGTTTCTTTTAACGGTTCAGACGGCAGCAGGATAAATCTATTTGGGTTCTCCTTTAATGACAGGGTTAAATATCAACAAGTTTCAGATCTTCACTGGAATTCTTCAGGTTTTGGAAGTAAGTTTTTGTTAATTCCAGGAAATACACCCATTCTGGTTGAAGGAAACTTCTCTTTTTCAGATTACAAGATTGCACTGGAGGAAGAGGATAACCACCCAAGAACGAGCAAAATTTCAGGATTTAATATGGGCCTTGATTTTACCTATTTCTTAGGCAAGGATGAACTAAAATATGGTCTTGAGATCTTGGGATTTGAAACTGATTTTAAATTTTATAATCAAGTTGATCGGTTGATAGAGCAAACGGATTTCACCACTGAATTAGCAGGGTATATTAAATACAAGAAGGTTTTTGATAAGTTACTAATTGAGCCCAGCTTTAGAGCACATTACTATGCTTCACTTTCTACTTTCTCTCCTGAACCTCGATTCGGCTTGAAGTACAATGCCTCTGACAGATTTAGAGTCAAGTTCGCTGGTGGATTTTATTCTCAAAACTTGATATCTGCAGTTTCTGACAGAGATGTGGTGAATTTGTTTTATGGATTCCTGTCTGGGCCTGACAACCTTCAGAAAGAATTTGATGGTAAAGAGGTTGTAGATGCACTACAAAAAGCTCGGCATGCCATTCTGGGTTTTGAATACGACCTTACCAATCATATCAACATTAATCTTGAAGGATATTATAAACTATTTAACCAGCTTACTAATATTAATAGGAATAAACTGTATGATGACACGCCAGAATTTGAGGATAAACCAGATTATCAGAAAAAGGACTTTGTTGTTGAAAGAGGTTCTGCTTATGGTGCTGATTTTTTATTAAAATATGATTACAAACGTTGGTACGTCTGGGTAGTTTATTCTTTGGGTTTTGTTACAAGGTATGATGATGTTATGACGGATGCTAATGGAGAAAAGATCAATTACAATCCACATTTTGATAGAAGGCATAATGTCAATTTTGTTACATCCTACACTTTTGGTGCTGATTTGAATTGGGAGGTGAATGCAAGGTGGAACCTTGGAACTGGATTTCCATTTACACAAACCCAAGGAGTCTTTGAAAAGCACTCTTTTGATGATGGTATCAGTACAGATTATACTGCGACTAATGGTTTGCTTGGTTATGTTTATGGCCCCCTTAATGATGGAAGATTGCCAACTTATCATAGATTGGATGCCTCAGTAAAGAGAAAATTTGAATTAGCAGATAATTCAACTCTTGAGGTTGTTTTTAGTATTACGAATAGTTATAATCGACAGAACATCTTCTATTTTGATAGGACAAAATATCAAAGAGTAGATCAGCTACCGATTTTGCCCAGTTTTGGTGCCAGTATGACTTTTTAATTGGCTAATAAAGATCTTGGCTTTTTAACATTATTTGTTGAATAATTTCTAATTTTGTAGCATATATAAGTTTAGGACATGTCTGATACAAAATACATATTTGTTACTGGTGGTGTTGCCTCATCTTTGGGTAAGGGAATTATTTCTGCATCTTTGGCCAAATTGCTACAAGCTCGTGGTTTTAATGTGACAATTCAGAAATTAGATCCATATATTAATGTCGATCCTGGCACAATGAATCCATTTGAGCACGGTGAATGCTATGTGACTGAAGATGGTGCAGAAACTGACCTGGACCTTGGCCATTATGAGAGGTTTTTGAATATATCTACTTCGCAAGCTAACAACATTACTACTGGGAGGATATATCAAACTGTAATTACAAAAGAAAGAAAAGGTGAGTACCTCGGCAAAACTGTTCAAGTAATACCCCATATAACAGATGAAATAAAGAGAAGTATAAAGTTGTTAGGGGAGGATGGTGACTATGATTTTGTAATTACAGAAATTGGAGGTACAGTCGGTGATATTGAATCTTTACCATATATAGAAGCTGTAAGGCAGATGAAATGGGAAATGAAAACCGATTGTTTGGTAATCCATCTTACCTTAATCCCTTATTTAGCTGCATCAGGAGAGCTGAAGACAAAACCTACGCAACATTCAGTTAAAACTTTTCTGGAGGCTGGAGTTCAGCCAGATATTTTGGTTTGTCGGACAGAGAAACATCTTGATACTGATATTAGAAAAAAAATCGCGTTGTTTTGTAACGTAACCCAGGATGCTGTTATTGAGTCTATAGATGCTGATACAATCTATGATGTACCTTTGTTGATGAAAGAAGAAAAACTAGATAAAGTTGTTCTGGAAATGCTCTCTTTGCCAACAGACACTGCCGCTGATCTGGATGATTGGATTCAATTCCTGAATAAGCTGAAAAATCCTAAACGCAAGGTGAGGATTGGCCTAATTGGCAAATATGTTAAGCTAAATGATGCATATAAATCAATTGCAGAGAGTTTTATCCATGCTGCTGTTGCCAATGATTGTGAGGTTAAATTGGAAAGAATTGATTCTGAGGATATTTCAGAAGAAAGTTTATCTGATAAGCTAGGAGACCTTAATGGTATTTTGGTTGCACCTGGATTTGGAGAGCGAGGTATAGAAGGAAAAATAATGGCCATCAAGTATGCAAGAGAAAATGGAATTCCATTTTTGGGCATTTGTTTAGGGATGCAATGTGCTGTTATTGAATTTGCCCGCAATGTATTGGGTCTGAAGGATGCGCATTCAACTGAGATGAATCCTGATACTGAGAATCCCATTATAGATATAATGGAGTCCCAGAAAAAAATTACTGATAAAGGTGGAACTATGCGCCTTGGAGTTTACCCATGTGAGCTAACCAATAACACTAAAGCCAAAAAATGTTATGGAAGTGCCAATATTATTTCAGAAAGGCACAGGCATAGGTTTGAATTTAATAATGAATTTTTGGAAGACTTTGAGAAATCTGGCATGATTGCCTCTGGGATTAATCCTGAATTCGATCTTGTGGAAATTATTGAATTGAGGGATCATCCCTGGTTTGTAGGGGTCCAGTTCCATCCTGAATATAAAAGTACAGTAGCCAATCCACACCCTCTTTTTGTCAACTTTGTTAAGGCAGCAATTGAAGTATCTGAAGCTATCATAAATTAAAATCCCTTATTATATTAATAGTATGCTTAATCAAGGAGGTGAAAAAGACATAAATTCAATAATTGGCATAGTTCTCATATTTGCCATTCTCATTGGCTATAGCATTTATACCCAACCTTCATCCGAGGAGATTCAAGCTGCAAAAATGAAAAGAGATTCCCTGGAAGCGGTATCAAATGCCAACGAAACCTATATTGTAGAACCAAAGACAGATACTGATGAGCATAAGGATGAAGGGCAATCTAATCCTGAAGAATCAAATCACAATATTCCTTCTCGAGGGGAGTCAGAGGCAAATGTTCAAATGTTGCAGAAATATGGTGAATTTTCTGATGCTGCTTATGGAAAGGAACAGCTATTAACTATGGAAAATGACAGAGTCAAGATTACCCTTAATACTATGGGGGGAGGGCTGCATACTGTTGAGCTTAAGAATTATAAAACTTTCGACTCACTTCCAGTATATCTTTTTAAAGATCTTGGTGTAAAAGATAGTGGGACAGACTCGTGTGAGTTTAACATGATCTTTTCTGCTGGCACTAAAACTATTTCTACTAGAGACCTTTATTTTAAACCAAAGGGTTCATCATTTAAAGTAGAAGGCGACAATACCAAAACAATATCCCTGCGCTTATATGCTGGAGACGATAAATATATTGAGTATGAATATAGTCTTTCCGGAAATAGCTATGTCTTGGGTTTTAAAATTAATTTCCATGGTGTAGAAAACATCATCTCAAGGAATAATAGTTATCTGGTTTTTGACTGGTCAAATTTCATTCCTAGACAAGAAAAAAGCTTGATCAATGAGAAGCGTAATTCAACTATATATTATAAATATTTCAAAGACGAAGTTGACTATTTGTCAGAAACAAGCGATGAGCGTAAAGATTTGCAAACTAAAGTAAAATGGGTGGCATTCAAGCAACAGTTTTTCTCGTCTATACTAGTTGCAGAATCTAGCTTTGATAAGCCTACCAATATTGAATCCATAAGTTCTGAGGATGATGGTGAATATGTGAAGGAAATGCATGCTAGTTTTACTATTCCCTATGGTCATGTGAGAGATGAGTCATTCCCAATGTTCTTCTATTTTGGACCTACACATTATAAAACACTGCAAGATTATGGTTTGGGATTTGAGAAGATTATTCCATTGGGTTGGGGCATCTTTGGTTGGGTAAATAAAGGGTTGATTATTCCAATGTTTAATTTTCTTGGGAAATACATTGGTAATTATGGCATCATCATTCTTATAATGACAATTTTCATCAAAATGCTCTTGTTCCCATTGATGTACAAGTCTTATAAGTCAACGGCTAAAATGCGGGTGTTAAAACCAGAAGTGGATAAAATAAATGATAAGTTTCCTGATAAGGCCGATGCGATGAAAAAGCAGCAATCTGTTATGGCACTTTATAAGAAAACAGGGGTGAATCCATTAGGAGGCTGTTTGCCAATGCTAGTTCAATTCCCTATTTTGATTGCCATGTATCGATTTTTTCCGGCCTCCATTGAATTAAGACAAGAGAGTTTTTTGTGGGCAACAGACCTTTCTTCATATGACTCGATATATGATTTTCCCAATGGATTCTCAATTCCATTTTATGGTGACCATGTTTCCTTGTTTACATTGCTTATGACCGCAGCAACATTATTGTCTGTTAAGATGAATATGGAAATGAGTGGGGGAGGGCAAATGCAGATGCCTCAGATGAAGATCATGATGTACATGATGCCAATTATGTTCCTTGGCTTTTTTAATGATTTTGCTTCTGCCTTGAGTTATTACTATTTTATTGCCACCCTAATTACTTTTGGTCAACAATATGCAATGCGTAGATTCATTGATGAAGAAGCAATTTTGCAAAAGATCAATGAGCATCAGAAAAAGCCAGCGCCTAAAAAGTCTAATTTCCAGAAAAGATTGGAGAAAATGGCAAAGGAGAGAGGTTATAAGCCGAATAAATAACTTGGGATGAGACCATAAATTATTTATTGGCAAGGTAATTGAAGATCTTCAATAAAATTAACTATCAGAAATGAAAAAATCAGCTAAATATATCAGTGGGGCATTTATAATTGTAATTATTACCACTTCTTGTAAGATCAATAAAAACCAGGAAACTGTTGATCCAGATAAGAAAACTGAGATATCTCAGGCTCCTCAAGAAGAAAAAAACAATACTCCGGTAATTTTAAATGAGCCTGTAAAAATTAATATTGATACTGAGATATATGCTAAGGTAGAGAGGGATGCTCTACGAGCTAGTCAAAATGGGGACGATAGTTTATTAGCATTCATAAAACGCACACCTTGTTATGGGAGGTGTCCAATTTATAGTGCAAGTTTCTATAAGAGTGGGTACGTTGTTTATCGAGGAGAAAGATTTGTTGAGAAACAGGGAATATATACTGGAAAGATTACTGAGGAAAACCTAAGGTCAGTTTCAAAGATGGCTCGTAGTGTAAATTATATGGGTTTCGAAAAAGAATATGATACTTCGGTAACAGATTTACCTACAACATATACTTCCATTTACCTTGATGGAGCTAGAAAGGAGGTGCGGAATAGGGCTGGTGGTCCCAATGAACTCAGGACCTTTGAGGCCCATCTGGATAAGATTCTTGACACTATCAGCTGGACTAAGAAAGGAGATATTGGCCAGTAAAAATTGTCTACTCCTAATCTTCAATAAGTTTCACTTCAACTCTTCTGTTTACGGCACGACCTTGTTCCGTTTCATTAGATGCAATAGGTCTGTCAGAGCCAAATCCTTTAACAATGATTCTTTCTTGATCTACACCCTTAGTCTCAATATATTCACCAATAAAATTTGCCCTTTTTAAAGAGAGTTCCAGGTTGTATTTTTCTTTTCCCATATCATCAGTATGGCCATGGATAATGATCTTGAAGCTAGGAGCAGTTTCTAATTGCTCTATAACGGCATCAAGTTGTATTCTTGAATCTTCACTTATTTCAAGCGCGGCACTAGCAAGTTTGAAAAGAATGTTCTGTACCTCAAACAACTCTGGCTTTACAAATATTAATTTTTCCTTCCGCTCAACTTCAAAATTCTTTGTTGTTTTCAAGGTAGCGTTCTCATCGCCAGCCAGCCGTACTTTTACTTTCTTGTTATGGAACTTTTCATTGCTGAAACCTACCTCATAGTCAATGTTGCCAGGAACAATTATAAAGTAATTTCCATCCGCGTCAGTAGAGGTAGTTCCTTCTCTATTGTTTGTTTTCGGATCAATTATATAGATCTTTCCTTTTACACCCTGTAATGTTTGAGAATCGGTAACCTTTCCTTGAAGTATTGCCAAAGGATGTGATTCTTTTTTCTTTATTGGTTCACCTTGCACTACGTCGTAATTTTCAAAGCTTATCTCATAAATATCTTTTTCTCCAAAACCATCAGCCCTTAAACTAGCATAGAAACCTGTTTTGTTATCAGTTGTCATTACAAAATGAGCGTCGTCTCCTGTAGTGTTTATAGGATAACCAAGGTTTTCTGGAGTAGACCATTTCCCATCTACATTAACTGAACGGAAAATATCATATCCTCCAATCGATCTATGGCCTTTTGAACTGAAAAACAAGGTTTTTCCATCTGGGTGAATGAAAACTCCAATTTCATCCTTTTCTGTATTAATTGTTGATCCTAGATTTTTTGGTACTCCCCATTCTTGTCTTGAGATCCTTTTACTCATATAAATGTCTCCATGGCCAAATCCTTTATTCCTTTCACTTACAAAATATAGGGTATTACCATCAGCAGATAAACATGCAGAACTTTCAAAATAGCTGGTGTTTATTGTCTTTTTTGGTAAAGGTTGGGGTTTTGACCATTTTCCTGTTTGACCTTTTCTGGATACATAGATATCGCCACTTCTGGTTTTATTAGGTACATTTTTATATACATATATCTCATTTCCATCAGGAGATATGCTCATGCTGGCATCATGAAACACTGTGTTTAGACGTCCTTTTATACCTTCAGCTGGCGACCAGCTATTGGTGTTTTTATCAAAGGTTGATATATATATATCTTCATAATATCCATGATCATAATTATCACGGCCTTTACCTTTGGTATCTGATCTTCTAGAGGTGAAGATGAAGGTTTTTCCGTCTAATGATATTGACGGAGAGTAATCGGGGTATTCAGTATTTATATTGCTTCCTAGATTCTTGATATTAACCTCTATTGGTTTAGCCATTAAGGATTTTGCAAATTCACATTGACTTAAATATAGATTGACATCGTCTTTTGTAATTTCCTTAGCAGATAAAGTCGCTTTGTATTTATTGTATTCTACTACTGCTTTATCTAGATTTCCTTTAAGATGATATGTTTGGCCCAAATATTTGTTAATCCCAGGCAGGAAATTGTCAAGTTGAAAAGCTTTTTCAAAGTACTCTAACGATTTATTTACATTGCCTAACGCTAAGTGACATTGACCTATCCTAAAATTAATCAAAGCATTTTCAGCTTCATTAACATAGATATCTCTATAAAGCCTTAATGCAGCCTTATAATCTTCACTATTATACTTCATCTTAGCCTTGATCTGCTTCAATTTATCCTTGATTGAAGTTTGTGTGGCAGGAATCTCTGCAATACTTATAAAACTAATTGCAAGAATTGAAAATGATAATAGAATTTTTTTCATAGGTGTAAACAATTGAAATATTTCTGGGGTTTTAAGAAAGCAAAGATAATGTTCTGTCTTATTAAATTGAAATAAATATAAACATATTTAAAACTTAACCTACGGAATTACCAACTATGTTTAATTGTCGTACTTCCTTGAAGAATAATTCCATTGCATCTTTTTTATCTTGGTCAAAGTCATAGCTAATACAATTATTAAAATAATTTTCAAGGTTAATGTTTGAATTGACGTTTTTTGCAGCCTCAAACTTGTGTTTTACTCCCCAATCAATTGCTTTGCAGAAATCATCCAATACTTGTTTAGGAAGTTCACCGATCGCAACCCAGCATGCAAAAACAAATGGCAATCCAGTATATTGGTTCCATAGCCTTGCAAGGTCATAAGAATATCTGTGCTTGCCTATCATTTCAAATGCTCTGTCACCAATAACAATACCAGCATTATTACCAGCAATCCTTTTTTCGTAATTAACATTTCCATTTTCCCATAAAACGCTAATATTCATATATTTAGAGAGGATAACCTTTATTAAGGAATTAGTAGTTTGAGAATGATAATCTAGCATTACGCATTTTATCTTTTCAATAGGGACATCAGATAATAAAAGAACAGAACCTACAGAGCTTATAGCTCCTATGCAATAATCAGTAATTATTTGATAATCTTTTAGCTTTGTCAAAGAAACAATAGGTACAAGGCCAATATCTGCTTTCTGTGCAAGCATTTTTTCTGCGCAAGCAGATGGAATATCCAATTCTAGTAGATAGTTTTTTAAAAACCCAGAATTGTTTATTCCGTGAACAAAGGGCAGTGTGTTGAGATACTCTACTGCACTTATCTTAATTATATTATTACTTTTCAATATAAGAAGGTTTTTTCACATTTGTTGCAATAGTAGCAGCA
>JYMV01030227.1_pt1 | contig 23307 bp, 15 predicted proteins | sample 338911 | NCBI WGS metagenome assembly JYMV01 (sample SAMN03354496, study PRJNA234377) | hydrothermal vent metagenome | biome: Deep sea; feature: Hydrothermal plumes at the Eastern Lau Spreading Center, Western Pacific Ocean; material: Seawater | place: Tonga | collected 2009 | depth 2000 m m
GATTGTCAAGTGGAATACTAACATATTTGACAAACACATAAACTACCAAAACAATAGTTTGGCATGGAAAGCTCAGACATTCTGGTAATTGGTGGCGGCATCATCGGAGCGTCTGTTGCCTACGGTGTGGCAAAACAGGGTGTTGATGTAACTTTGCTGGATCAAGGTGGAAGTACACCCAGCGCTTCGCGAGGTAATTTCGGTCTTACCTGGGTGCAAGGCAAGGGTTTAGGTATGCCGCGTTATGCTGAATGGACACTGGATTCCGTTCAGGCATGGCCGGAGTTTTCCGAAGATTTGAGGGAAAATTCTGGAATCTCGGTGGACTTCAAACAGCCGGGTGGTTTTGAAGCTTGTCTGGGAGAGGAAGAGTGGTGCCGACGTAAAGCCGTAGTGGATCAGATGCGTCAGGAATCGGCAAACGGATACTACGATTGCGAAATGCTGGACCGCCATACCATGCAGGAAATGATTCCGAAGTTACGTCTGGGAAAAACTGTTTATGGTGCTTCATATTCTCCACATGACGGCCACCTGAATCCATTGGCCCTTCTCAGCGCTCTCACGGCCGCTCTTAAAAAATTTGGAATTAAACATTATCCGGAAAATCAGGTGGAGTCAGTTTCTTTCCGGAATGACAGCTTTGAGATTCGGACGACTAAACAGCGATTTTCTGCAAAGAAAATTGTCCTTGCTTGTGGTTTAGGAATTAAGGCGTTGGCCCGGCAAGTCGGAATGGAGATTCCCATACGTCCACAACGCGGGCAGATTCTTGTCACCGAGCGCACGCTTCCATTGCTGGAGCAGCCCTTTGTTACCATCCGGCAGACGCATGAAGGCTCATTTATGATTGGCGCGTCACACGAGGAAGTTAATATGGATACCGGAACCACGCTGGAGGTAATGCGCGACCTTGCCAGCCGCGCTCTTCAGTTGTTTCCGGAATTGTACAAATTGCAGCTGGTTCGCTGCTGGGGTGCTCTGCGCATTCTCACGCCGGACAACAGACCTGTTTACGTTGAGTCTGAATCCTGTCCGGGAGCTTTCGTGGTTACATCACACAGTGGAATCACTTTGGCGCCGCTCCATGCCGGCAGACTTTCCAAATGGATAGTGGATGGAATAACTCCGGAAGGGTTCGAAAATTTTCATTCAGGGAGGTTCGATGCTTAAGCGACGCTGGGCTTCGCAAGGCAAAGCGGTTAAATTCTGGTTTGAGGATAAGTCTATTCCAGCACAAGAGGGAGAAAGTGTGGCAGCAGCTCTGCTTGCAGCAGGAGAAGTTTATTTGCGAACAAGTCCTGTCAGCGGAGAAGTCCGTGCACCATACTGTTGGATGGGAGTTTGTTTTGAGTGTCTGCTGGAAATAGACGGGCAGCCAAACCAGCAGAGCTGCTTGATTTCGGTCAAAGAAGGAATGTACGTTCGCCGTCAAACGTCTATCCCAGGAGAATCTGCATGAATCAAACTTACGATTTTGTTATCATCGGAGCAGGACCTGCAGGACTGGCGGCTGCAATGGAAGCGAAAAAACAAAAACTCTCCGTGTTGGTACTCGACGAGCAACCCGAAGCCGGTGGACAGATTTATCGTTCAGTCAGCTCAACAAAACATCTCCGTCCGGAAACTTATTCCTTGCTTGGTCCAGATTATCAAGTTGGGCAAACTCTGGAACATTCTTTTCAGCAATCCGGAGTTGATTATATTCCCGGTGCTTCTGTTTGGCAGGTGGAACCTGATCTGTCAGTTCTTTACTTGCGAAATGGTGACGTCGAGCAAGTTGGAGCCAGGCGACTTCTGGTAGCAACCGGTGCGATGGAGCGACCTGTTCCGATTCCGGGCTGGACACTTCCCGGAGTGATGGGCGCGGCGGCGGCAGATGTTCTGTTAAAATCTTCAGGAACCGTACCTTCCGGACGAGTTGTACTAGCAGGGAGCGGACCATTGCTATGGTTGACGGCTTCCCGACTTGCGGCGGCGGATGTAAAGATTTTAGCTGTGCTGGAAACCACAACTTTGCTGAATTACCTGCAGGCTCTGCCACACCTCCCACGAGCCTTGTTTGCAAGCGAATATTTACTCAAAGGATTGCGTCTCAAACAGCAGGTACGGAGAGCCGGAATTCCGGTACACTCCGGGATTCATGAATTAAATGCTACTGGTACTAAACGACTGGAAACCGTTTGCTACACACATCAGGGACAATCACGAAAGTTAGCGTTAGAAACATTACTTCTGCATGAAGGGGTAGTGTCGAACAACCAACTCACTCGTCAGTTGAACTGCGAGCATATCTGGCACGAACTGCAGCGTTACTGGCATCCATTGCTGGACGAATGGGGCAACACCAGCGTTGAGGGTGTAGCGGTTGCAGGTGATGGCAGTATGGTTGCCGGAGCAATTATTGCCGAAGCATCCGGACATCTCGCCGCACTGGAGGCCGCCTTTCAGTTGGGAACGATTAGCCTGAATGAAAGGGATTCCATGGCCAAAGAATTCCACAAAGAAATTCGCCATCATCAGGCAATACGCCCCTTTCTCGAACATCTCTATCCTCCCGGTTCAGAATGTTTAGTGCCTTCAAACGAAGCTACGTTAGTTTGCCGCTGCGAAGAAGTTTCAGCAGGGCAAATACGGGAATCGCTCACATGGGGTGCTCTGAATATGAGTCAGATAAAAGCTTTCACTCGTTGCGGAATGGGTCCATGTCAAGGCCGAATGTGCGGGCTGACGGTCGCGGAAATTATAGCTCACGCACAAGGCAAATCGCCAAGTGAGGTAGGTTTTTTCCGTGGTCGGCCGCCTAACAAACCGATCACTCTGGGACAGTTGGCGGGACAAGTTAAAAACCAGAATTAAAGGTCACATCCGAAGGCCTGTGTTCATGAGATAGATTGAGCTCAATAATCATAAAACGAATTTACTAAACTCTCTTTCCCACTGCTCCATAACATATCTTTTGACTTTGGAATACCAATTGGTATTAAGATCAGAATACAATGCAGTTGAAGTCTTTAAAAAATGTGTTAGAATAAAAAAACTGATTATAAATCCCCTGCTTGATACTTTGTTGGAATGAACAAATTTATGGAATCACATTTAACTGAGGAAAGGCCCGAAAAAAAAATCTCAAACGGTCCGGATGGTGACGTAGCATATCTATACGAGGCAATACAAGAAATGGCTGTCTCCTACAAATTCAAACCTGGAGAAAGGCTGAATGAGAGGGCTTTAGCCCAACAACTTGGAGTGAGTAGAACCCCACTACGGGAGGCTTTGAATAGACTCACAGCCGAAGGATTTCTGAATTTTAAATCAGGCCGGGGTTTTTCCTGTCGTCCGCTTGAACCGAAACAAGTGATGGATCTTTACGGACTTCGTACTGCGCTTGAGAGGGAGTCCGTCAGACAGGCTGTGGATCACGCAACGGAACAAGAGCTTACTGAACTGGAAGATTTTCTTCAGGAAACCGGTTCAGCATTCAATGATCGGGACAATAAGGATTTGCTGAAAATTGACGAGCATTTTCACGAGAAAATCGCAGAACTTGCTGACAATCAGGAAATTCTGCGCAGCCTGAAAAATGTCAATGCCCGCATTCGATTTATCCGCTGGATCGACATGGAAAATCGGCGTTCCACAACACAAAACGAACATCGGCAAATCCTTCAAGCAATCCGTGACAGAGACAAAAAATCCGCTCTGGAAAAAATGGAAACTCACATCCGGATGCGTCTGGATCAAATCAATGCCAACTTGAAAGAAGGCTTATCCAGAATTTATTGGGGAAGTGCAGCATGACAACAATTTTTTTGAGGAACACCACATGACAACAAACTCACCCAGCTCAACCGTCTTTCAAGGCGGCAAAAACGTTTACGGTGCCGCCGTTGGAATTTTGATGCTGGAAACACGATTTCCGCGTGTTGACGGCGACATCGGCAACGCAGGCACCTGGCCATTTCCGGTGATGTATCGCGTGGTTCCGGGAGCTTCTCCGGATCGTGTTGTTCGACTTCAGGCAAAAGGATTGCTTGATGCTTTCATAGATGCGGGAAAAGATTTGATTAGACACGGAGCTGACGGAATTAGCACGAACTGCGGTTTTCTGGCCTTATTTCAGGATGAGTTTTCAGCCGCACTTGATGTACCTGTGGCGACTTCGTCACTCATGCAGGTTCCTTTTGTAGAGCGGTTGCTGCCTCCGGAAAACGGGTGGGCATCATTACGATTTCCGCAGCAAATTTAACTGCCGAGCACCTCGAAGGCGTTGGTGTTGATCCGGAAACTCCCTGCGTTGGTACGGAATCCGGAAGACATTTCAGCCGCGCCATTCTCAATGATGAAGCCGAATTGGACATCGAAGCCTCACGACTTGATTTACTGGATGTGGGTAACTCACTTCTCACCCAACATGAGGACATCGGTGCTATCGTGCTGGAATGTACAAACATGGTTCCCTATGCCGCCGATTTGCGCCGGAAATTTGGATTGCCGGTGTACTCGATATACACGTTGTTGACATGGTTTCAGAGTGGTTTGCTGCCGCGTCGCTTCCAACCTGAACTTGACGACACACGTTTATAAAATTTCTTTCCGGAAAATAGAGTTTTTCTTGAATCCAAAGATTTATATAAATTGATTGCTTTCATGTTCTGCCATGAATTCATGGTATATCTCAAAAAACCTTTTGGTGGCCATAGAAGGTTCTCTTTTTTCAGGAATCAAAAGAGCTAATTCCGTTTTAATAGCAATTTCCAGGGGCTGAAAAACCAGATTGTAGCCAAGTTCAATATATTTGTGAAAGGGCAGTAGAATTGACAATCCAAACCCTGCTGCTACCATAGGATATATCTCATGAGTGTTTCTGAATTCCATTTTTAGTTTTCGATTAACCTTTGCCTGCTGAAAATATTGGTCAATGTACATACGGGTTCCGGTGTTTGGAGAGTAAGATACAAAAGACTCACCTTCAAAATCGGAGGCTTTAATCAAAGTTTTTTTCGCCAATCTATGTCCAACAGGCAGAACGCACACCAAATCCATTGCGACAGTCGAATGAACCCTCACGTCATCGACCTCGAGAGGAAGGTTGGCAATTCCAAGATCATATTGCTGTGAGTTTAACCAATCCATAACCTGCAACCGTGGACGGTTCTCAACTTCAAGTGAAATATCCGGATATTGTCTGCAGTAACGAGTCAGGATTGGTGGAAGCAACATGGTCGCCACACCGGGCATAGTGATAATCCGCAGTTCACCAGTCCTTAAAGACTTGATTGCTGTCGCGGTTTGCTCAATTTTCCTTAATCCTAGAAATGCATGTTCTACTGTCTCGAAAAGTCGTCTGCCTTCTACAGTTGGTTCGAGTCTTCCCTTGCGCCGAAAAAAAAGTTTAAAACCAACATTACTCTCCAAATCCGAAATTAATCTGCTGACTGCCGGTTGTGAAATATATAGTACCTTCCCTGCCTTTGTCACACTGCCTGTCTCCATGACCGCCTGGAAAGCTTCCACCTGTCTATGATTCATTATCCTTCCTCAAATTTAGATTTTAAGTGCTTAACAACACTGTATAACATTTATTTATGAGGAATTGTAATATTATCATTTGAATTGATAGGTGAAACAAATCGTATTTATTATTAATTGTTGCTCACTTTCTATAGTTATCACTTAAAAAACAAATTTTTCTAGTTATTGTCAGCCCATGGTTCAAGGCTGTTACCCCCAACAGCAATATCAATAACTGCCGGGCAGCCTGCATTTAGTGCTGCTTTGAAGGCTTTGGCAAACTCCTCATTTTTGCTAACCTTGGAGCCTTCAGCACCCATGGCCTTTGCTATAGCAGCAAAGTCTATTGTACCGAGACCCGTTCCCACAGGACGACCCGGGAATTCACGATTTTGATGTCTTCTAATTGTACCAAAATTATTATTATTAAAAACAAGCACAACTAGACCGTCCAGCTTCAATCTGACAGCCGTTTCGAGCTCGCTCATCGTCATCGCGAATCCACCGTCTCCAGCAAAAGCAATTGCAGGAGCTTGGGGCCTTGCCAACTTGGCTGCAATTGCAGCCGGTAAGGCATAACCCATGGCGCCTGTTGTTGGTCCAAAAAAAGTGCGAGGTTTGTTCCATTTATAATAACGAATCAGCCAGCCGCCAAAGTCTCCTGCGTCACAAGTAATACCGGCATCGTCAGCTAAAATGTTCACTATGTCATGATAAACTCCTTCAAGATCAATTGTTCCGTCCTTAAGACCAATCCTGTCGCTGCGAGGTGTTGTCCGCTTTGTATAATGTTCACGCCAATCAACGATTTGCGTTTGGCGCGCTTTTGATGGTTTAAGACGTTTTGAGTGCTTCAAGGCCCCTTCAATCTTAATTATTGCCTCCCCTGCATCTGCTACGAGGGCGAGATCAGCTCCAATCCAAATTCCTCCTGTATCTTCCGGAGATTGATCAATATGGATAAGTTTTTGATTCCTTGAAGGGGATGTATAATTTAAGGTAGTAAACTCGTCAAGTCTGGTACCAATGGCGATTATCAGGTCTGCCTTCTTAAGTGGATCAGACAGATCGTTGGAAATGGATGTTAGATGGAGGCCACCCATATAAAGTGGATGCTTGTTAGGAAATACGTCGAATCTCCTCCAGGCAGTGAAAACCGGTGCCTCAAGACATTCTGCGAAGTGGACCAGCTTGTCCGTTGCATTGGCACGTAATACGCCTTCTCCAGCCACAATACAAGGACGTTCTGCCTCTTCAATCATAGAAACAGCTTTTTCAACTCCCAGGGCAGATGGAGATGGAGTACCCACAGTTGAACCGCGCCAAACAGAATGCTCAGCACCTGAACTCCTGTCTATATCCTCTGGAAGACTAATGACAACTGGTCCAGGTCGGCCTGAATTTGCAATGTGGAAAGCCTTGTCCACAATCTCAGCCACGCGATCAGCCCGATTAAGCTCCACCGCCCACTTGCTAACAGGGCGCGTGAACTCCACTACATCTAATTCTTGAAAAGCTTCACGATGACGGATCTGTGTCGGCACTTGACCTACGAATACAACAAGCGGTGTTGAGTCTTGTTTTGCTGTATGGAGCGCAATTGTCAAATGGGTAAGGCCCGGTCCACGTGTGACCAAACAGACACCCGTCCTGGCTGAAGCCTTGGCATAGGCTTCGGCCATGATGCCGGCGCCTTCCTCATGACGTGCAGAAACCAAGAGAGGTTTAAGCGATCCGTAAAATGAGTCCATGGTTGCGAGAAAGCTCTCACCGGGAACACAAAAAACGTAATCGATTTTGCGGATCTTGATGGCTTTAAAAATAGCCTCAGCTACAGTCATTTTACACAACTCCATTCGATGGATCTAAATGATATCAATCAGTTTTAATACAAAGATGATTTTGGATTAATGTAAATTTCCGACTAAGTGATACAGATTTTTTTGATTATAGAACTATGATCATTACTAAAAAGGATAACCGACAAAGAATGTGGTCTGTCCTCCTTCTTCGCCGAAACCACGATCTATGCGGACGATGATGGAATTGAAAAGAAATCTAGTTCCCGCACCATAAGACGAGCGCATGTTTTTCCACAAGCTGCCTCTATCCGGCGAGACTGTTCCCTGTTCATAGAAAAAAGCTAACTGCAGTCCGGCGAAAGTTCCTTTTTCCAAAAAATAGTTGAAGGCGTTCTGTGCTTCATGTACATACCAGCGAAATTCCGCACCCCGGAAATTTGTATAACTGTCATAAAAGCGGTTTGTACGGTAGCCTCGTAAACGGTTGGTACCGCCAAGTGACGTTGCCTTGCCGTTTTCGGCTTCGGCGACTTGCCGTGCATAAAGTTCATTGAGTATTGCCTGACATCCTGGTTTTGCCGTGTTATCACAGACATATTGACTTTTATCAACCGTGCCTTTTTTGAGTACCGTCGAAGAACCAAAAAACTGATTCAGTACCAATACACCTTTGCCTTCCGCTAAAACCGGAATGTAGCCGGTAAGATTGTAATCTTCCTGAAAATATTCCGAGTTGCCTGCTCTTGAAGATGGCTGCCCCCATTTTTCGTACTGAAACCGGTAGCCGATTCTAGGGTCACGGCGGTTGTCCGTATCATCCAGATATAGCCCATAACGGTGTCCTCTCGGACTTTCGATAATTCCCGCATTCTGTGCACTGTAAAAAGTTCCATTTGGATCAACTAGTCCGTATGGTTTCACTTTAGCATCTGTGTATGCGTAATAGGCCTCCAACTGATTTGATAAAATATTTACTGAAAGTTCACCGCCGGAAGCATCTACTCTGCTAGCCAACAAGTAATACATACTGTCCGGATCAGAATCTATTCCACGCTGTCCTTCCGGCCAACCGGCGTTGCGGATTTTTGTTGAAAACCAGGTGAAGGTAAGATGATCCGTAAAAAGGGGAATGTCGAAAATAGAGAGGATATCTATCTGAAAATCATCATCAAAATATTCTGCTTTCCCTCTGAGACTGACAACAGTGATATCAGACTCACTTCCGCCAATCCCTGAAACAGTGCCGCCAAGTCCATAAAAATCCTGTACTCCGGGGATGGTGCCAACTACAGGGTAAACAAACCAGGAAATTTCAGAATCAAAAGTTTTGCGTCTCTCAAAAAGCAAAGCATGAGCCGAGGATATCCAGGTAAACAAAAGCAGCAGAACAATCAGGCCGCCCCGAAAAAGTGGTGTCATTTTTCAAGAATCGGCAAATGTCAATCTGAAGTCATGATAAACTGCGGCATGCCCATACAGTTGTGATAATGAGGTCGATAACGCTCTGTATCATAAAAACGCTCAACGTCAATTTTTTTCTCATATTCAGTAACCACCTCAAAAGGAACGTGATCATAACGTCCATTCTTCAAACAAACCATTCTACCGCTTTTGCCTTCCATTATCAGATCAATCGCCAGATTACCGTAAGCCATGGGAACAATGGAGTCAATTGCATCCGGCTGACCGGAACGAGTCATGTAGCTCATTCTTTGATTGATGGTGTGAATAGTCTCTCCATTGTTATATTTTGGGGTACGCGCCATCAGTTCCGCACTGACCATATCCCCGATTCCACCAAGTTTTTTGTGACCATAGGCATCCGTTGCCTGATTTGAAAAAATCATTTCCGCGCCTTTAAACATGGCTCCTTCCGAAATAAGCACAACGGAATAGTTGCTTTCATTGTCACGTCTGTCCTTAACCAGTAATTCTGTCAATCTTTCAATGTCAAATTCAAACTCCGGAATCACACAACGGTCAGAGGCACCTGCCATTGCGGGCACCAATGCGGTATAACCTGCATAACGTCCCATCACTTCAATCACAAGCAGCCTTTCATGAGAACCTGCGCAGGTACGGAGCTGATGCGTGAATTCGATAGTACGTGTGACGCAGGTACTGAAACCGATGCAATAATCTGTGCCTGGAACATCGTTGTCCATCGTCTTCGGAATACCGACACAACGCACACCTGCCTTGTGCAGGCGCAGACCATAACTGAGAGTATCATCACCTCCAATCGGAACAAGATATTCAATTCCCAGGTATTCCAGGTTTTTGATGATTTCATCAGTCAAATCATTTTCATCAGCATTGTACTTATCACGTATATTTTCCGGAACTTTATCTTTTGCAACTTTACTTGGTTTGGTACGTGAAGTGTGCAAAAATGTTCCACCTGTTCTGGCAATTTTTTGTACATTTTGCTCTGTCAGAATCTGGCAAAACTCTTGATTTTCCAGAGGTTTTGTACGATCAATCTTCATTATGCCTTCCCAACCGTTCCGCAGTCCGACAACTTTGTAACCGTTTCGATTGGCACGGATAGTCGCAGCGCGAATAGCCGGATTCAGCCCCGGCACATCTCCGCCGCCTGTCAGTATTGCAATAGTGCCTTTGGTTTTTGACATTTTTCTCCTTTAATTTAATGATTTTTGATAAAGTGCTACATATTTTTTTGCAGCAGTTTTCCATGTAAAACGCTGTTTCATTGCAGCTTTAACCATTTTTCGGAAATGCACCGGACGTTCGTAAAACGTATTCACAGCCCAGCTAACGGTGTTGTTTACTGATGCAGACGTCGGATCATTAAAAATAAATCCGTTGCCCTTCCCTGTACTTTCGTCGTACTGCAGAACAGTATCCTTCAATCCCCCGACTCTTCTCACAATCGGCAGTGTTCCATAACGCAAACTATACATCTGATTCAAGCCGCATGGTTCATAAAGCGAGGGCATCAAAAACATGTCGCTACCTGCTTCGATCAAGTGTGCCAATTCATTATTGTAACCGTTATACCAGCCAAGTTTATCCGAAAACTCCTTTTGCAACTGATCGAAAGCATTTGCGATCCAAGGCTCTCCGCTTCCCAGGACGACGACCTGCACATCCATACGCAAAATTCCCCGCATTGCAGGAATCAAATGATCAAAACCTTTTTGCATGGTTAAACGGCTTACCATGCCGATAATCGGAATTGATGACGATTCCGGAAGTCCATAAAGCCGCTGAAGTTCTTGTTTACATTCCTTTTTTCCTGCTAAATCCTTTGCACTGAAATTCGCGGGCAAGTGTGGATCTGTTTCAGGATTCCATTCATCATAATCACAGCCGTTCAGAATTCCGGAAAAGTTTTTGCCTTTTCGTAAATAAGTTTCATGCAATCCATGACTACCAAGTGGAGTTCTCAATTCTTCCGCATATCCCGGACTGACGGTATTGACTTGATCGGCAAAATTAATCCCGCCTTTGAGCAAATTCAAGTGGCCGTAATCTTCAAACATTTCCAATACAAAGTTTTCCAGTGGAATACCCAGAGAATGCCGAAATATACCGGGAGCGCCGCCCTGATATCCGGCATTGTGAATGGTCAGTACGGATCTACTTTTTATAAAGTCGGCATTTTCAAGCTGAGTCTGTTTGAGATAAAACGGAACAAGCGCGGTGTGCCAGTCGTTGGAATGAAAAATATCCGGCGTCCAGTCCAGCGCGCGGCAGATTTGCAAAACTGCTTTTGAGAAGAAACCAAAACGCGAGGCATTGTCCGGATAGGCTTGCGAACCATCACCGTAATATCCGTGCCTGAAAAAATGATGCTCGTGCTCGATAAAATAGACAGGCACACTAATGGTTTTTCCATCTACATTTCCTTCCAGATCCTTGTGCCGTACCGTACACCAGATTTCTTCACTTCCCATCGGTACACCCAGAGAAGGAATGATCGTGCTCGTTTTATGCTTTTCCGGAATGAGACGATAAAACGGGGTGACAATCCTAACATCGTGACAAAGGCTTTTCAAATGCAAAGGCAGGGCACGGGCAACATCAGCAAGTCCTCCGCTTTTGGAAAATCCATCAACTTCAGACGAAGCAAATATAATACTAAGCGCTTCAGACAACTTGCGCCCCTTTCGGAATTACAACAATACCATTTTCAGTGACTTCAAATTTTTTCCTGTCCGAATCCAAATCATAACCGACTCTTGCTTCAGGCGCAATTTGGACATGCTTGTCAATGATGGCTTTTCTGATTTTTGCACCACGTCCAATTTTGACATTATTCATAATGACCGAGTGTTCAACATGAGCAAAACTATGTATCCGAACATTGTAGCCAACCACTGAATTTACTACGAGAGCTCCGCTGATAATGGCGCCGGAGCCTATCATCGAATTGATGGCGCGGCCTGTACGCAAATCATTGAAATGTACAAATTTAGCCGGCGGTAGCGGAGGGATGTAAGTCAGTACCGGCCACCTTTTGTTGTAGAGATTAAAATGAGGATGCAGACCTACTAAATCCATGTTGGCTTCCCAATATGTATCAAGTGTACCCACATCTTTCCAGTAACCTTTTTCGGCTTCATCTACTCCATCTATATAATTTTGACTGAAGTCGTAAACAAAAACATTTCCTGCAGGAAACATTTTGGGTAAAATGTTTTTTCCAAAATCATGGTCTGATTTTTTATCTTTTGCATCTCTCTTCAATTCATCCACAAGGCGGCTTCTTTCGAAAATATAATTTCCCATTGATGCCAGCACAAAATCGGATTTTCCCGGTATTGTTTTGGGCGCACTTTTGGGCTTTTCCACAAAACCGGTCATACGCCATTCTTCATCGACTTCAATTATACCAAATTGGTGAGCATCCCGGACAGGTACCGGAATAGCCGCGACAGTAAGGACCGCTTGACGTTTGCCGTGAAATTTCAGCATCTGACGGACATCCATCCGGTAAATGTGGTCTCCGCCGAAAATACAAACTTGATCCGGATCTTCATCATCAATCAAGTTCATATTTTGAAAAATGGCATCAGCGGTTCCTTCATACCATTTTTTCCCGGTTCTCATTTGCGCCGGAACAGGATCAATAAATTGTTTTAATATACCGGACGATAATCGCCAGCCTTCACGCAAATGTTGCATGAGAGAATGCGACTTGAACTGTGTGAGGACAAAAATTTTCAGAAAGCCGGAGTTTACAAAATTACTAAGTACAAAATCGATGATTCTGTAATTACCGCCAAAAGGAACTGCGGGTTTGGTACGTACCGCAGTTAAAGGTTTGAGGCGTGTACCTTCTCCTCCAGCCATGATCATTGTCAATACATTGCTCATGATTATCCTTTTCTATCTTTGCAAAAGCGCTACTTTATGATACTTTTCAAACACAGGCTATTTTGCACGGCAGCCGAATTTGATTTAATTCTCTCACTATTTTTGTATTAGAACAAGTATATATGAAAAAAGAATTTCCGGTCAAAGAACTCGGTGCCGCCCTTATTCCCTCTCCTTTACCATTAAGCAGCAACTCAAAACACGAAGAGTTCCATTTTGTGAAAAACGATGTCCGCATTCTTCACGATGTGGCAGTTCGTCCCGGAGGCAAAGAAAAAAATCCGTTAAGTTTTGAACAGGCAGGACCACGCTCACATGTTTATTTTGATTCTTCTAAGGTCAAGGCGGGAATCGTGACATGCGGAGGTTTGTGCCCGGGAATAAACGATGTCATCCGTTCAATTGTGATGCAACTCTATCATAATTATGGGGTTAAGCGTATTCAAGGTTTTCGTTACGGTTACCAGGGTTTCATTCCTGATTACAAACATGAAATAATAGATCTTACACCAATACTGGTTAAAAATATCCATAACCTCGGCGGCAGCTTACTTTCCAGTTCACGCGGACCACAGGATCCTGTGGAAATCGTTGATTGTCTGGAAAGAAACAACATCCGGATTCTTTTCTGTATCGGAGGTGACGGAACGTTGCGCGGCGCACACGCAATTGCTGAAGAAATTGAACGGCGTAATGAAAATATATCAATCATCGGCATCCCAAAAACGATCGATAATGATATACCATATTGCGCGAAATCTTTTGGCTTTGAAACCGCTTTTTCCAAAGCAGTTGAAGCCGTGCAGACCGCTCATTCAGAAGCCTTTGGTTACAACTACGGGGTAGTCCTGATCAAACTGATGGGACGGGATTCCGGTTTTATAGCGGCCAACACATCACTGGCCTGTCCGGATGTGAACTTTGTTCTCATTCCGGAAGTACCCTTCACACTTGAAGGAGAAAAAGGCCTGTTGCGCTCCCTCGAACGCAGACTTGAAACCCAAAAAGAGGAAGGCCGCCATCCGCACTCCGTAATTGTAGTAGCAGAAGGAGCAGGACAAAATTTGATGCATAATAGTAAAAAAGAAAAGGATGCGTCCGGTAATGTTCGTTATGATGATATTGGCAGTTTTTTAAAAGATGAGATTCAAGCGTACTTCAGGGACCGTCTTCCTATCAGTCTCAAATACATTGAGCCAAGTTATTTGATACGATCACTGCCGGCAAATCCTCACGATTCCATTTTTTGCTATTACCTGGCAGATCATGCGGTTCACGCGGCAATGGCAGGAAAAACAGACATGATGGTCGGTTACTGGAACGGGCATTTTACGCATGTTCCACTTGAAGTTGTGATACAGGAAAAAAAGCGTATTAACATCCATGGTGAGTTCTGGCGACAGGTATTGTTTTCCACCGGTCAGCCGTGTGACATGTTTTCACCATAAAATTAGTTCAGTTTAGACTTAATCAAATTTTTAAATTATTGACAGGTTTTTGTACAAGACAGTATGAATTTTTCAACATTCTTCAAAAAATATAAGTACCGATGGCAAAAGTTCATAAAATCACATCCCCTGCAATGGCGCCTGCTTGACGCCGATTCTTCAGTCATGCTGGTCACTTCCCTGATTGTTGGAATTGGTGCCGGATTAGGAGCGGTACTTTTCCGCCGCTTAATTGACTGGATTCATAATTTTGCCTACAACGATATAGCCGGAATCCTGGCTGAATGGTACCCTCTGCATTTGATTGTAATTCCCGCTTTAGGCGGAGCAATTGTAGGTCCACTTGTTTACTACTTTGCACGCGAGGCAAAGGGACATGGTGTGCCGGAAGTGATGGAGGCTTTGGAACTGCGCGGCGGCAAAATTCGTCCACGGGTGGTGGTGGTTAAATCCCTTGCGTCTTCTGTTTGTATTGCCAGCGGCGGCTCAGTCGGCCGTGAAGGTCCCATCGCCCAAATCGGTTCTGCTTTAGGGTCATTAATTGGACAGTTGTTAAAACTTTCTGAGGATCGAGTACGCACCCTTGTGGCGTGCGGTGCAGCCGGAGGAATAGCTGCAACGTTTAACGCGCCGATTGCCGGAGCGGTTTTTGCCCTCGAAGTTCTCTTACGACGTTTTGGCAGTGTTTATTTTGGTGCGGTTGTTATTTCCGCAGTGACTGCAGATGTGATCGCACATTATTTTGAAGGTGATTCGCGCACATTTTTAACCCCGGAATATACCATGCAGAGCCCCTGGGAACTGCTGCTTTACACACTGATGGGTTTTATCGCGGCTTTGGCTGCAGTTGGATTCAGCCGTTTACTTTACTTTTCTGAAGACATCTGGGGTTTAATCCGAATTCCGGAACCGGCCAAACCTCTTTTTGGCGGAATCCTGCTAGGTTTACTGGGAATCATCTCATATCAAATTGACGGATTTCCGCGTGTTTTCGGAGTAGGTTATGAAACAATCGAAAACACATTGTTCAGCCAACTGACCCTGCAAGTAACTTTCGGTTTATTGCTGCTTAAACTTGTTGCCACAACACTGACCCTCGGTTCCGGAGGTTCCGGAGGTATTTTTGCCCCGTCATTGTTCATGGGCGCGATGCTCGGTGCTTCTTTTGGTCAGATCGCCCACACAATATTTCCTGAAATTGTAGCGCCTTCCGGTGCATACGCACTGGTGGGAATGGCCGCATTTTTTGGCGGAGCAGCACACGCTCCGATCACCGCCATTCTCATTCTCTTTGAAATGACAGGTGATTATCAAATCATTCTGCCTTTGATGCTTTCCACAGTCTTAAGCACTATCGTTTCCAGAAATCTGAGTCCTGATTCAATTTACACCCTAAAATTAAAACGACGCGGTGTGGAACTCTCTCAGGATACACAGGCGATTGATCTGATGCAGGGAGTTACTGCGGAAATTGCCATGAACCGTGAAACCGATGCGGTGTCTTCGGACATGTCTTTGATTGAATTGATGAGCACTTTTTCCAGCACTCACTATCATGCACTTCCGGTAGTACAAAATGAAACTGAACTGGTTGGATTAATAACAATCAATGAATTGGATCATGTACGCAGCAAAGGTACTCTTGAGTCTAAAACCATTGCTGATATTTTGACAATCAACAATCCGGCTACAATTCTCCCGCATCAACCGGTTTGGATGGCCTTGCGGCATCTGGAAGCACAGGGTGAAGGCTGTGTTCCCGTTGTTTCTGAATCTGGAAAAAATATTTTACTGGGTGTTCTGCGTAGAATCGACATCATTCGTGCGTACAACAAAGCGGTAACTAAAAGGGCTCAGGATCAACACCACTCAGAAATACTGAACATTCGAAAACTCAACCAGTCCGGACTGTCGGAAGTTACTCTGCGTGCAGATTCGCCAAATGTAGGCAAACGTGTCAAGGAATTACATCTAGGTGGAGACGCGCTGATAGTTTCAGTTCGTCGCGCCGGGAACTTGCGGATTGTGCGTGGTGAAACTATTCTGCATGCAGAAGATCAAGTCACAATCTTTTCTGAAAAACCAAAATCCGAATTTCTGGAAAAGTATTTGAATGGCACTTTGGAGGACTCAGATGTTCCGGAAAAATTACTTGTCTGTCACCGTGAAGTGGAAATTCCTCCGGAATCATCCATTGATGGGCAGAGAATTCGTGATATAAATCTTCCGGAAGATTGTGTTCTGGTAAAAATTGTTCGTAACCGTCAAATCATTCTTCCACGTGGGAACACTCTCTTGCAAGTTGGAGACATAGTAGAAATATTTGGGATGGAAGAAAAGCTTGCCGAAGCCGAACAGCAATTGACTGCTTAAACCATTTCAGCTAAGTTGAATATACTTTTAGAATTGAAATAATTGGGCAATCAATTAAACTGGTTGGTGACGTTTATTATTTCCAGCTGTTATTGAAAATCACTTCTGTCAGGGAGGCTGAAATCTGAACATCGGCGGTTTTCTGCCACTTGATCCGGACAAAATATTACGTTGTTTCCAAACACTCTCTATAAAAATATGAAGACAACCACAGCAAAAATTATCTGGACCATGACCGATGAAGCTCCCATGCTGGCCAGTTATTCTTTACTCCCCATCATTCAGGCCTATACTCAAGGTACAGGAATTTCTGTAGAAAGCCGGGACATTTCACTGGCTGGACGCATCCTTTCAGCCTTTCCGGAAAAGCTTAACGAAGATCAACAAGTTCCGGACGAACTCTCGGTACTTGCAGAACTGACTCAAGACCCTGCGGCCAATATCATCAAACTTCCCAATATCAGTGCCTCTATTCCCCAACTGAAAGCTGCGATTGCGGAACTCAAATCCCAAGGTTTTGATATTCCGGAATATCCGGAAAGTCCGCAAAACGAGACTGAAACGGAGATAAAAAAACGCTATGCCAAAGTTTTGGGAAGCGCGGTCAATCCGGTTCTGCGTGAGGGAAATTCAGATCGTCGTGCGGCAACTGCCGTAAAAAATTATGCCAAGCGGCATCCGCACTCAATGGGCGCATGGAGTTCTGATTCAAAGTCTCATGTAGCCACGATGAGTGGAGGCGATTTTTTTGCGAATGAAAAATCCACAACCCTTGAACACTCAACTACGGCTAAAATAGAATTTGTCGCAGAAGATGGTAAAATTACTGTTTTGAAAACCAACCTGCCGCTCGAAGCCGAAGAGATCGTAGATGCAACTTTCATGAGCAATAAAGCTCTGGATGCTTTCCTCGTTCAGCAAGTCAAAGATGCCAAAAAGCAGGGAGTTCTTTTTTCACTGCACCTGAAAGCGACGATGATGAAAGTCTCTGATCCGGTTATCTTTGGACACTGCGTTAAGGTTTTCTATGCCCCTGTACTTGAAAAATACGCGGAGACCATCTCCAATTTAGGAGTCAATTTCAACAACGGTATCGGTGACCTTTTCGAAAAATTGAAGTTGGATAAAAAAATATCTACAGACAAAAAAACAGAAATAAAAGCGGACATTCAAGCACTTTACAAGTCACGTCCGGATTTGGCAATGGTTGATTCGGAACGTGGAATTACAAATCTGAATGTTCCCAGCGATGTTATCATCGATGCTTCAATTCCTGCCGCCATCCGGACTTCCGGGAAAATGTGGGGAGCGGACGGTGAACTTCACGATACAAAATTCATTATTCCGGATTCCAGCTACGCCCCGCTTTATGCAGCCACCTTCGAAAATTGCATCGCTTATGGCGCATTGGATCCTGCCACAATGGGGACTGTGCAGAATGTTGGATTGATGGCCAAAAAGGCGGAAGAATATGGTTCACATCTGACCACTTTTGAGGCACCCGAAAATGGGCTAATGCGTATTGTCGATACCGAAGGACACACGGTCCACGAACACAAAGTGGAAGAGGGGGATATTTGGCGCATGGCTTCTGTCAAGGATGCTCCGATCAGGGACTGGGTCAAACTGGCTGTCACACGCGCGAAAATTACGGGATGGCCTGCCGTTTTCTGGCTGGATGAAAAACGGGCACATGGTCGGGAGTTGATAAAAAAGGTCAAAGCTTATCTCAAAGATCACGACACACGGGGTTTGGAACTTCCGATAATGTCGGTTTACGATGCCGCTAAATTATCCATTGAGCGTGCTCGTGCTGGAGAAAACACAATTTCAGTAACCGGAAACGTCCTCCGTGATTTCAATACAGATCTTTACCCGATCATTGAACTAGGCACAAGCGCCAAAATGCTTTCAATCGTGCCGTTGATGAAAGGCGGGGGCTTGTTTGAAACAGGAGCAGGAGGTTCTGCACCTAAACATGTCCAGCAGTTTGTAAAAGAGGCACATTTGCGCTGGGATTCTCTGGGCGAATTTCTGGCGCTGGCAGAATCCTTCCGTCACCTTGCCCGAACGTCAGACAACGTTAAAGCAGCTGTTTTGACAAAAACTCTAAATAAAGCCAACGAGTATTTTCTGACCCACAACAAATCACCATCACGTGTAGTTCATGAACTTGACAATCGAGGAAGTCATTTCTACCTTGCCATGTACTGGGCCCAGGCTCTGGCAGCACAAAAAGAAGACACAGAACTTCAGCAAAGATTCTCCGGACTGGCAAAGGAGATGGTGGAAAACGAAACTCGAATTGTTGATGAATTAAATGCCGCTCAAGGTAAAGCGGTTGATTTGGGAGGATACTTTCATCCTGATGAAAAAAAAGTCGCCAAAGCCATGAGACCCAGCGAAACGTTGAATGCTGTGCTCGCTAAATGCCTTTGTACCTTGGTGCCTTGAAACCTTTGTGACTTTGTATCTCGGTGCCCAAGTGCATCATTGCCCAAGTGCATCATTGCCTTTGTTGAATTTTTGGCGTATAGACAAAGTTGCGGATTTATTAATTTTATTTCAAAAAAAGGAGAACTTATGAAAACTGTTAAAGTTGCTGTTACCGGCGCCGCCGGACAAATCGGTTATGCAATGCTGTTCCGGCTCGCTTCCGGATCTGTTTTTGGTACGGACACTGCGGTTGAATTACATTTGCTGGAACTGGAACAAGCACTTCCTGCACTGGAAGGTGTTAAAATGGAACTTGATGATTGCGCGTTTCCATTGCTGAATAAGATCGTCACCACTTCGGATCCAAATGTGGCTTTCAAGGACATTGACTGGGGACTTCTCGTCGGTTCTGTGCCAAGAAAAGATGGCATGGAACGCAACGATCTGCTCCGTGTCAACGGTGGAATTTTCGTTGGACAGGGTAATGCCATCAACGACACCGCAGGTGACAATGCTCGAATCGTGGTTGTCGGCAATCCTTGCAATACCAATTGTCTAATTGCCATGCATAACGCTCCGCGCATTTCACATGAACGCTGGTTCGCGATGACAGCTCTGGATGAAAACCGCGCAAAAAGTCAGTTGGCTGCAAAAGCCGAAACCGCGGTTCGTGAAGTGACAAACCTGACAATATGGGGCAATCACAGTGCCACACAATATCCGGATTTCTACAATGCAAAAATAAATGGAAAGCCGGCTCCGGAAGTAATCAATGATGAAGAATGGCTGCAGGGCGAGTTCATCAAAACTGTACAGCAACGGGGATCCGCTATCATCAAAGCCCGCGGCGCTTCCTCTGCTGCTTCTGCCGCAAACGCTGCGCTGGATACAATCGTGCGCATCAACACACCCACTCCGGAAGGTGACTGGTTCAGCACAGCCATTCCGAGTGACGGCAGTTATGGAATTCCGGAAGGTCTGATTTTCAGTTTTCCGCTGAGAAGCAAAGGCGACGGTGATTACGAAATTGTTCAGGGTCTGGAACTGAATGAATTTTCACAGGGAAAAATCCAGGCAACACGTGAAGAACTGGAAATGGAGCGTGATGCGGTTAAAGAAATGCTTGGCTAAATAAAAGGAAGCAATGAAAATACATGAATATCAGGCCAAACAGATTCTGGCAAAATATGGAGTTCCTGTTCCTCGTGGAAGTGTGGCTTATTCTGCCAAAGAGGCAACTAAAATTGCAGAGGATTTAGGAACTGAAGTTTGCGTTGTCAAAGCTCAGATCCATGCAGGAGGACGCGGTAAAGGCGGCGGAGTCAAAGTTTCAAAAGGCATGGATGCCATCAGGGAAAGTGCTGAGACAATTCTCGGTATGCAACTTGTGACACACCAGACGGGCACAAATGGACAAAAGGTAAAACAGTTACTCGTCGAAGAAGGTGTGGAAATCCAAAAAGAACTTTATTGCTCAGTGCTGGTGGATCGAGGGCGGCAGTGTGTCGTTTTGCTGGCTTCCACAGAAGGCGGAATGGATATTGAGGAAGTCGCGGAAAAAACTCCGGAAAAGATTCTCAAAATTTTCGTAAATCCTGGAGTCGGTCTGCGGCCATATCAGGCTAATGAATTGGCCTTTGGTTTGAAAATTGACAAAATTAATCCAAAGCTGATTCGCCCCGCGGCGGCAGTTTTCATGGCACTTTATGAAACTTTCATACAGGAAGACTGCTCACTCGTCGAAATCAATCCACTGGTTTTGACTGGAGATGGACGTGTAATTGCGCTGGACGCGAAGCTGGCTTTTGATGATAACGCCATGTATCGTCATCAGGACAATCTTGCCTTGAGAGACAAAGATGAGGAAGATCCGCTTGAAGTAGAAGCAAGTGAATCTGATCTCAACTACATCAAATTAGATGGCACAATCGGGTGCATGGTAAATGGCGCGGGACTGGCGATGGGAACAATGGATATTATCAAATCATACGGTGGCGATCCAGCTAATTTCCTTGATGTAGGAGGCGCCGCCAACAAGGAAAATGTGGAAAAGGCTTTCCGGCTGATCACTAAAGATCCAAATGTTAAGTGCATTTTGATTAATATTTTCGGCGGAATTGTTCGTTGTGACATGGTTGCCGCAGGTGTAATTGCTGCTTTCAAAAATGTTAATTTGCAAATTCCGGTTGTGATACGTCTGGAAGGAACAAATTCCGAAGAAGCGCATCAACTGGTAAATGAATCCGGATTGACAGAAAGTTTGTTAATGGCAGATGGAATCCGCGATGCCGCACAAAAGGCGGTCTTGGCAGCTTGTTAAGCAAGGCGGCGATTTTGACTTGGACAAAACACCTGCGTTTTTGTAACTGAAGTTCTCCGGATTTGGCAAACAAGTGTCCGGAGAAGGAAAAACAATTGCACAGTTGGAATTTTAAGAGTAAAATGTGAACTCTGTTTTTTCCAGAGAATTCTTACCACTGTTTATGGGGGTGTCATGGAATTCGATTACAAGTGGAAATATTGGGAAGCAAGTCGTGGGTGATGATCGGGGTCACGTTAAAACGATCATCAAAATGTTAGCTGCAAACAACGCTGACTACGAACCTGCTCAAGTCGCTCTCGCGGCTTAATTGAAGCAGGCGTCTTTCGTTGGGTTCGCCTGAAACGTAGCGAAAGATGTCATCCAAGTCAGGCTGGCTGCTGCATTCCTCCGTAGCAGCAGTAAGATTTAAGGAGGTGTTTCAGATTGAGGAGGTTGGTTGCCGACACATCTGAAGAAAACGAAAAATTCCAACTAAACTTGTAGATGCCCAAATGGAAACTTAGTAAGACGCGGGTTCGACTCCCGCCACCTCCACCAGACCATCCTGTATAGTATTGAAATTATTTAATAATTTTGACACTCTTGTCAACAAACCGCATCCCCTTGCGTTTTTTATAACCACCGCGTGTTCATTTAGTGACTGTTTTAGTGACTGTTTTAGTGACTGTTGATTATTGAATGGGTGTTTGATTTATGATCAAACAATCAACGAATTCTAATTCAGTTTCAGAAATGGAACTTGATGAATTCCCACAAATTGATATATTCGCAGAAAAGTTCTGGACAGACATATTATTTCAGAATTTATATTCCGACAGATTTAATTGAACATTTTGATGGAGTTAGACAGTTAAGAGTCTCATTAAAATGCGCCATTAAGTCTCGTTCCGTTAAAATCACTAAAATACTAAAAATAAAAGTATCTTCACTCTTTGAAGAAATACGAATGGGTGCTAAGTCTCTTAATATTGAACAAATAAAGGAAATCCTCAGAATTGAGATTAGGAAACAAATCCTACACTCTCATAGAGTCAGGGAAGGAACGAACAGATGGGATGAAGACGGTATTAAGGGAAGTTTAGATTCTATCCAGAAGAAAGAACTAAGTCTCAAAGATAGGTTAAAGTCAGATCCAAAGTCCTACAAAGATGAAGTTGAATCCAAGTTAGAGGGAATTCTTAAATCTTTGGATGTTCATGTAGAAAAGAACTCACTTGAATTCCAGAAGTTAAGAAACAACTTTATCGATTTGTATTTGTTAAGACACGAATGGATGAGGGAACTGGTTAATCAGACAGGAAAATCTGATGATGATTTTAGAAAAAGTGCGGAACAAAAACTTGGAATTGAATTGTTTCCAGAATTACAAGAATCATCTATTGAAGATTTTAGAAAGGGGTTTCAAACGAATTTACTAAAAACAAAGTCAGTAGAGGTCAATAATTCAGTTGCAGGAAAAAAGATTTCAGAATGTGCAGGGTTATTCTATGACCGAAAAACATTAGAAGAAACTTCTGAAAAGGAAATAGGAGAATTAAAACGCATCATTAACGACTTTATTGAGGTGATGGGTGATTTATCAATTATTCAGATCAATAAAGGAGTAGTTTCAGAGTATATTTCTTTAGAATCCAAACTACCCCCACAAAGACGGAAATCTGCAAAATTTAGAGACTTAGGAATCCCTCAAATATTGGAACTGAAAGGAATTGAAACTCAATCCATTCAGAATATCAATAAAAGAATTTCAAAATTGAGTGTGTTTGCGAACTGGTGTGTTAGACAAGGATATTTTTTAGAAAATCCATTTCAAGACATGAAATTCTCTATCAAGAAGAAGAAAATTTCTGGTAGAGAACCATTTACTAATAAAGACCTAAGAAGAATACTTGCAAAAGAAACATTCCTAAAATGGACAGTAGGTTTTCATCACAAACATAATCCTTCACATAACGAAACAGGTTGGTTCGCAAAGGGAAAAGAAAATTGGGGAACAACAATCAAATCTTCAACAAGAAATAAAACTTTGCCTGCTCAACCAAGTGGTGCAAAGAATCAGATGCCTTAC
>JYMV01008929.1_pt1 | contig 23279 bp, 18 predicted proteins | sample 338911 | NCBI WGS metagenome assembly JYMV01 (sample SAMN03354496, study PRJNA234377) | hydrothermal vent metagenome | biome: Deep sea; feature: Hydrothermal plumes at the Eastern Lau Spreading Center, Western Pacific Ocean; material: Seawater | place: Tonga | collected 2009 | depth 2000 m m
AGATGGCAATATGCCGACCTGTTACCTGCAGTTGTGCCATATGAGCAAAATGCGCAAAATGTTTTTCCAGCGCCTCTCTGGCGTAAAAAGTATCATCAATAATTAACATGTCAGGCTCCACCCCGGGGTCTGATGTAAGGGGTTAGGTATGGTATGGTGAAATTCCGAGTCTGATTGACCACTGAGCTTTTTGCGCAGCAGCGACTCTGTCTGAATGTTTTTCTGATAAAGGTTCAGCTGCTCAAGACGTTCAGTCCAATCATGGGCGGACTGTGCGTATTCGCTTAAAACGGCATCAACCAGTTGCCAAAAGTCAGACTCTGGATAAGTAAAATCTTGCTCCAGCAGATAAGCCAGGTCTGCTAAGTTGTACACAAACAGGGTATCGACCAGCAGTTCCCGCAGACCTTCTACGGAAGACATCCAGTAAAAACGATCCGGCTGCGCCTCAGCGTAATCCGGATGAAGCGAAGTAAAATCTGGTTGTAGATGGGGGTCAGCCAAAAACTCAGGGACAAACTCCAGGCTCTCGTGGAAATCCCGCACCACCAGCTTCTCCGGCCAGCCATTGCGGTGTAACAAGGTCATGTTTTGGCCGTGAGTTTCTAAAGCGATACCATGGCGCACCAATAAGTGCCAGACGGGCAACACCACCACTTCCAGCAATCGACGCAGCCAGATTTGAATACCGTATTGCTGCAACCAGGGTTGAATAAAAGCCTCACCATCGCTTTCTGTCAGTGGCAAGGCCACGAAAGGAATAGCAGCCAATTGCTGCGAATTGATAACCCGACTGTCGCGAAAAATAGCGCTGAGAGAGGGGGCCAGTTGTTGTACCCAGTCATTATCGCCGTCGGCTTTGCCCTCCCCCGAGGACTTATCCTGCAAAGCAATTCCGGCGTATTCCGCCTGAATTTCCAATGCTGAATTTTGGCTAAACCAGGGATCCTGTTTGATGATTTTCTGCAACCACTGGCTTAACACCGGCGCGGTACAAACAGAATGAGGCTCAATAGTGCGCAGCGAAGAGCTGTTAACCACATTCAAAGGCAGTTTGATATTGGCTTTTTGGGGATTGCTGACATTGAGCAAGGTACGCAATGAGATGCTGGCCTGATAATAATCTCCCACAAAGCCCAACGTTACTAAATGCCCCTGCGTAAGCGGTTGCTGTAGCGGTGACAATAAGGCGTTAAGTTGCCAGGGATGAACCGGCAGCAAGGCGTAATCGGAAAATCCAATGCCCTTCGTTGTCATGCAATCAATTAATTGTTGAAAGCTCTCTGCACCTAACTCCCGCTCCCAGAATGCCTGCTCAGTGACACAATCATGTTTTATGCGCAGGAATTGACGCCGCACCGCCAGCCAGCAAAGCTGAAAGCGGTTACCGGCTTCCGGTCCATATTGTGCGTGATCAGAAAAGCTAAATCCTGTTCTGGCTTTAAAACAGGGGTGATAGGGATGGCCTTCATGAATTGCCGACTCCAGCGCCAGGTAATCCAGACCGCGACGCCTGTCTGACAGCGTCAGGTTTTCCTGATTCCAGGCACAAAACGCGATGGTCTGTTGCAATTCCTGAAGCAGTTTTTCCTTCGCTTCAGTAGTGCCGGGTAAGGCCCGCACCAGCGTGGCTAAATCCACAGGTTGTTGCCATTTTCCCTCCACTTGCCAGATATCATCGCTCACCAGCCGTACCCGACCAAAAGCCGACACCTTCCCTCTGGCGCGATACGTCAGCTCACCGGCACCGAAAGTAAACCAGTCACCATCGTATTCGTAAGGCACTATGCCTTCGAATAACAAGGCCTCTGACAATTGTCGAATGACCCTGACGCGATGCGGGCAGACGGGCTGTGTCGATACCACTGACTCAGACAGACTCAAGCTCTACCTCGGCTTCAGTCAGTATGTTGGCGGCATTGTGGGGCAAGCTGGTTCTGGTATACAAGGGATTGCGGATCTGGGTATAAACCGCCAGTTCGTTATCCGCCTGCAACTCGTCCACATCTTCCACTCTGGTAAGCAGATTGCCTTTACAGGGAATATGCTTGCGATAGAGCATAGACTCAATTAGCGCACTGCCGCGACTGGACACACTGGATAGCAGTCGCAGTAATCTGTTGCGGGTTTCTTCCAGTAATACCGATTCGGCGATCAGGCCATCCAAACCAAACCGGTTGATGACAGCAAATAACTGATTGATGAGCAGATAGTAACTGAAGCGGTCGAATATCATGGTATCGGCGTAAAACAGCTCTGGACAGTGCTTCAGACCCGGTTCAATATCCAGTAAGGCATCCCGGTGAGAATTCGCCAGGTAAAAGCCCTGATTATCCCGGTAGTAATACACGCCAGGATAGCCTCGGCTCAGCTCAAGAATGGAGTTCTGTTGATGCGCTTCCAGCGCGATACCCAGTTGATCAAACAATCGAATTGCAGGTTCAATAGCGCATTGCCAGTAGCGGCAAAACCAGTCCATACTGGTTTGCTGAATGGACTTACCCTGTTGCTGGCTTAACTGCGTTATGATTTGAGCTAATCTTGAAGGCTCTTCGGGAAGCACCGGCTCCTGTAGTAAAGCTGCCAACGACTGTACACCCGCCATCCCGGTATCGCTGTTTTGTTGCCTGAACGGGTTGTCGCGGATGATGAACTCAAAGCCGCTTTCCTGTTGATTTGGCAACGCCAGCGACAGATAAGCGGGATCGCGAATAAGACGGAAATTTGGATAACTTTGACTAAAACCGTTGTCACTCATCAGCCCGGCCAGCGTCACCCCGGCTTCAAGCTCGTGGCGCATATTGATGCGCATGGAATTGGTGATCTTTACCGGAATAGACACTTTCACCATGTAATCCAGCTCGTCACAGTAAAGGGTGCGCACCGATGAGGTGGGCGTGAATAAGGGACCCAGCGGCCCGATTTCTTTTAGCTTTTGCTGACTAACGAGCTGTTGAATATCGCTCTGATTGAGTAACCACTGGGCCTGCAGCGGGTGTACTGCCAGTAATACTTTACCCTGTTTACGCAATAATTCTGCTTGATTACGCAGTGCTTCGTCACTTTCTCGACTGGCAATATCGGCCACTATTTGCTCAGCTGTTTGCGCTAACACTGAATTTTGAATCACCAAATTTGGCGCAGCCGCAAAGAAATGTAATTTGAACTGTCCTTTAAGCTCTGGCGCATATTGCCCATGCTGCCAGCGATGCATACCCTGACGTGACTTAGGAGTTGGATGCAACCAGTGACCAAATAGAATTGACTGTTCTGTGTCGATAAATCGACTGCTCTGCCGCGCCGGGTCGTCATATCTGGCTTGCAGGTATTGCGCCATTATCTGATGACTTTCCAGAGTGCGGCTGGTCAGCTCCAGTTGTTGATCACTGACCGCGCTCCGCCCTTCTGGTTGGGCATAGATTTCCTGTATAAGTAACATAATGGCAGATATAGAATCAATCGCATGCCACTCCAGACTCCCAGGTTGCAACTGATAGCAGGACAACAATCTGTGTCGCCCCACCAACGAGCGATAGCTCACTTCAATCGCCAGACTTTGGCCAGTTTTAGCCAGCTGTAATTCGGTGACATACTGAGACTGACTGTCTATTTCCAGACCGGTGCATCGCTGCCACCGGGAGGCCGGGTGCCAGACACCTGGCTGAATTTCTCTGAGATAAGCGTTAACAAACGCCTGAAAGGAAGCATCGTCTGCGACTTGCCTGGCTTGAAATGCCATGCATAACTCCTGAAGCTTACGCCGGTTATTAAACTGACCAGCATGTTAATGATAACTATTATCATCTACAAACGAATTTACATTTGTTACATATCAAAGCAAACGAGCAGGTCGAAAACGCCAGGCATACGCCAAAGCCAACAGGAAGGTTAACCATTCGGCTACCGGCAACCCGATCAAAAACAGCCAATCAGATGGCACCGGATCACCCCAGGAGACATGATAGAAGAGCCAGTAAAACAGCATTAACATGGCAGCCGGTAACAAGATACTGCGACAGGAGGCCAAAGTTGCAGAGACACCAGGCTGATGTACTGCGGTGAGATAACAGCTGAGCAATATATTGCAGCCATTCACCAGAAACAGCGGCCAGAGCAGCAACATAATATTGCCCGACAGCTCAGCCACCGCTTGCGCCTCAGCTTCCAGAAACCAGGCCAAAACGGTATTTTGGGCAAACACCAGAGCACAAACCAATAACACTCCCATGGCACAGGCAGACAACAAAGATAGTTTCAGAAACTGACTGATACGTTGTCGATTACCGGCACCATAATTTTGACTGACCAGTAAATGCAGCGCATCTGCCACGCCGTAACTGAGCATAACACTAAGGAAAATCAGATAGTTAACCACGCTGAAAGCCGCCACGCCTTCTATGCCCAATTGCAGCACCAGCAACCAGTTAAGCAACAAAAACAATAGACCTACCGAAATTTCATTAATGAACTCAGAAACCCCGTTATAAGCCGTCCGCCACAATTTGCCCCAGTTTTTCTGCAAAAAGGAGAAACGCAGAGTACGGCGTCTGCTAAAAAACCAGACTGACAGCACGGCAAACTGTAACAACTGGGCAATGGCGGTAGCATAAGCCGCCCCCGCAAGGCCCATTTGCCAATGCACGATAAACAGTGCATCCAACCCAATATTGCTCAAGGCCCCGGTTACCAGCGCACAGGTGGCCAGTACAGGATGTCCGTCCATACGCACAAAATAATACAGCACCATAGTGCTCAACTGACCGATAAAGATCCAGCGGATCACCGCCAGATATTCCTGCATCAGAGGCTGCACTTCAGATGGCGCATTGAGCAGCCACAACAACCCGGGTTCAGCCACAAAACTAATCAGCGCAAACAGGCTGTTCAGCAGCACAGTGACCAGAAGCACCTTGCTAAACAGCGCAGATGCAGTGGCACCGTCCTTTTGTCCCAGATATTTTCCGACAGTGACCGCCCCGCCAATAGCCAACATCAGTGAAATCGCAATCAGCAAGCTGAAATAGGGCAGCAGCAAACTTATCGCCGCCAGCGCCTCGGCCCCGACATAATTGCCCACAAAGATACCATCCACCAGGTTCGCCGTGGTCAGGGCCACCAGACCAACCATAGAAGGCAATACATAGTAGAAAAATGTGCTCAGAACAGGACCTTCCAGGGCCGGATTGCTATGGCGATTGCTCATGATATCTGTGTTTTCCCAATGTTATTCGGTGTTAATGCGCATGGCGGTGAGATGCTACGCGGCCCTCTGCGGCTCAGCAATCAGGGTTACATTTGTGACATTCAGTGCCGCAGCCCCCGGAATTTGGCGTCTGCCAAAGCGAACTCAGGCGCAAATGTAACAATTGTAAATTTGATTCCCTTTACGCCATCAATTCCCATAATGCGTTGCAAATAATAATTATTATCATTTAAAATTCAGCATACAACACAGGACGACTATTGCCAATGCAATATACAAACAACAAACTTGCGGCGCTGCCGCTGGCCATTTCTCTGGCACTGTTCAGCCAATCGGGATTTGCACAGGAAGCTGAGGAAGCGGCTCAAACCAAAAATATTGAACGCATCTCCGTAGTGGGAGCAGCCACCAACTTTGAAGTGACAGCCGATGATATTGCCAAAATTCAGGCCAATGATTTAAGTGACATTTTCCGTCTTGAGCCTTCCGTCACTGTGGGCGGTGGTGGCCTGGGTATTACCCAACTGGTTTATATTCGCGGCTTTGAAGACACCATGCTAAACGTCACCGTTGACGGCGCACCACAAACCGGCACCTTGTTCCATCACATAGGTCGACTTTCCATTGAGCCGGAACTACTTAAAAGCGTTGAAGTACAGGCCGGTGCTGGTGAAGCGACTGCTGGCTCTGGCGCTATCGGCGGTGCTATCCGCTTTCAAACCAAAGACGCCAATGATCTGCTGAGTAAAGAAGAACGCTTTGGTGGCATGCTGAAAATTGGCGGCGGCACCAACGATTTCTACAAATACAGCGCCACGGGTTATGGTCGTATCAGCGACAACTGGAGCATTCTCGCCTCTCACGTCAAAATTGACAGCGACAGTTACGAGGATGGTGACGGCAACGAGATCACTTACGAATTCACTGATGCTGGCGGTAATACGGTACGTCAGACCACCGAAACCGAACAGGAATTAAACTTCATCAAATTAAGCGGTGAATTAGATCACGGCCAATATGTCTCCTTGAGTCACGAGATCAGAGAAGAAGATGGTGATTTTCCATCTCGCCCTAACTTCCCGATCTCCCCGCGTAACCCCATCTATCCGATAGAAACCGAGCGCAACACCACGGTATTCAATTACGGAATCAACCAGGGGAACCTGCTGAACCTGCAAGTGACTCTTTACGACACTGAACAATCCTTATTAGTAAAAGGTGATCGCGCATGGCACCCCTACCAGGGCCAGATTGAAACTCAGGGTGGTGACATTCGCAACACCTTCGAGCTGGGCGCGCACTTGTTCACCCTTGGTGTAGAATATCGGGATCAACGCTCTTCTGCTGGTACCCAGGGACAGCCCCTGACTGCTGAAGAAACTGGCGAAGTACTGGGAATTTACGCCCAAAATCACTGGGATATCAGCAATAACTTGCGACTTAGCTTTGGTTTGCGCTATGACGACTACAGCCTGGACACCAGCCATAAATACTATGCACAAACTCAGGCAGATTTTGCGGCTGTCGCAGCACAGTACCCACAGGTAGCTGAAGCAGGCTTTTTCATCGTCGCCGACTTTGACACCCTGACACCGGTTGGCCAGGTTGTGGGACCAGATGGTACCTTTAGCTATCTCACCCGTACCTCTGAAGATATCGAAGTTAACAGTGATGGCTTTAGTGGCAATATCGGTTTGGCATGGCAGCTGTCACCAGCATGGCAGTTTACCGCCGGATACGCGCAAGCCTTGCGAGGCAAAGAAGTGGGGGACACCTTTACCATCGACTACAACGGTGTTGAACCCGATATCAAAGCAGAAGACGCAGACAATACTGAAGTGGGTCTGGAATATAATCAGGACGGCTTGATGTTTAAGATTGCCGCTTACCAGTCCAATTTGGATAACGCCATGAACCTTGAAGTAGGTGGCACTAACGTGCGCAATATCGGCGACATCGAATCTGACGGTGTTGAGCTGAAACTGGGTTACCTGAAAGATGAGCTTCGCGTAGTCGCCAGCTTTGTGCACAACAACAGTGAGCTGCACAACTATCAGCCTAATGTTGCCACTAATGCATTCGATGCTAATGGCGCACCAATCGTCAATCTGGCGGCCTACAGTGCCGAGTTTAACGCCTTTGATATTGCCAAAATTCAGGCACCAGCCACCATCAATGGTGAGCCGTTGATTTATGACGGCATTAAAATCGAAGGCTATGAGCAGCGCGCCATCGGTAACTCCCGTGGTGACACCTTTACCCTGGACGTCAGCTATAGTCTGTTAGAGAACCTGGAAATCGGCTGGTTCTTCACCAATGTTCAGGAACTGGATGACATTGTCGCCCTGCACAATGCAGTTAGCAGTGGCGACACCAGCGAACTGGTTACCCTGCGCAAACCGGGTTACAGCCTGCATGACTTTTATGCCAACTACGATTTTGACGAAAATATCCGACTGCGCCTGATGGTGAAAAACGCCTTTGATAAGGCCTATCGCGATCATTCCAGTTTTGCAGACTACAGTGATATCTGGGAAGGCTTCGCCAGTCACAAAGAACCCGGACGGGATGTGCGTCTGAGTCTGTCCTGGCAGTTCTGATGCTATTAATCGCTAACCATTAGCAAACCTGGCTGGCGTTTTTTAACGTCAGCCAGCTTTTAACAGGAATTGGAATCAACATGTCCAAACAGCCACCTCAATTTAAGCGCTCAGCCAGAGCAAAAACCAGCAACGCCAGTAAATACCTGCAACGCTTGTGCAAGCACTTCGCTCACAGGGTCACTGCAGAATGGAATGAAGTACTGGGTAATGTCAGCTTTGCCGAAGGAAGCTGCACGCTACAGGCCGATGCCTCAGAACTACAGGTTACCTGTTACGCCGATTCCGCTCAGGATTTGGCCGAGATAGTCGACACTCTGGATCGGCATTTTATCCGGTTTGCCAAAGCGGAAGCACCCGAGTTAATTTGGCAATAAAGCGATTATGAACCTGTGAAGAAATCGATAAAGGCCCGGATCCTCGGCGAAACCAGTTTTCTATCCAGATACATGATATAGAGTGGGATAGGTTCAGGCCGTGCCTCACCAAACAGTTCCAGCAACGTGCCCTGTTGCAGGTGTTCTGCCACAAAAAAATCAAATAACTGACCAATCCCCTGACTGGCTTTAACGGCAATCGCGGCGGCTTCTTCATCATCGACAATACAATGCCCCTGAATGACAAACTCTTTGGTCTGCCCTTCAAGGTCTGAATATCGCCATGGCCGGAGCTTTCCGGTGCTATTGTGGCGTACCACAATACAAGCTTCGGGTTGCAACTGCTTTAATTCACTCCCAGTTTGTATCTGATCCAGAAACTCTGGTGTAGCGCACACCACCCTGTGTACCTGCGCAAACTTACGGGCAACCAGATTGGCGCTATCAGGCAATTTATTGGAGCGGATCACCACATCGACGTTATCTGCGGCCAGGTTAACCTCATGACTATCAAAGGAAATATCCAATATTATCTCGGGAAAACGCGCCCGAAACGCCGCCATACGAGGCATCATAACCACCCGCCCCCATGCTGGCGGAACGCTTACTTTCAGGCGTCCCTTAGCGATACCGCTACCGGCACTAACCTCCTGATTGAGCACATCCAGATCCAGTGCAATCTGCCGCATTCCGCTAAGATACTGCTCTCCTTCAGGAGTCAGTGCCATGCTGCGGGTAGTGCGATGGATCAACTTCACCTGAAGCTGTTGCTCAAGGCGAGCGATGGCCTTACTGACGGCGGCAGAAGACATACCCAATCGACCTGCTGCGGCGGCAAAACTTTGCTCTTCCGCCACAGCAATAAATGTCATGGCATTCGCCAGATTCTTCATTATTAGTAACTTCTAGTTAATTATAAACTAACTTTAACCCCATTTTTGTTAACAGTTCAAGGCGCTACTATGCCGTTGTGAACAAAACGAGGAGTGACTTATGAAACAATCTTTAATGCTAATTACGCTGCTGCTGTCTTCTTTGACGTTAGCAGCACAAACCGTTCAGGCAGATGCCAAGCCAGAACTAACACGCGTTGTTTATCAGGCGTTCCAAAGCGGGAATCTTGAGCAATGGGATGAGGTTATCCATCCGGATGTAATCACCAACAGCTCTGCGATGTTTGGTGTGCAGGGACGCGACGCACTGAAGAATTGGGCCAATGCCTTTTTGACGGCATTTGCACCCCGGGTGGATCTGGTGGATGAAATAAACGCAATTGATGCCAATGGCAACGGCAGAGCGGTGATGACATTTAACCTGAACTGGCAACATGTTGCGCCATTTTTTGGCATATCACCTTCAGGTCGCAAAGGCACATCCGTGGAAAACCTGATTATGACCGTTAGAAATGGTCAGGTGGTGCGCATCGAAGTCGCTGATACAACCATGGATCTGGTGATCTATCTGCATCAGCGTGGATGGGTGTTCCCACAAAATATCCAGCCAGAGCCAATTATTAAAGGGATCGAGCGCCCTCGCCCAACAACGCAAGTAAGTTTAATTAACTAAGGAGCAGATCATGACACAAGCAACTATTTTAATCTCAGGCGCAACAGGCACTAACGGCCAGGCGTTACTCAGCGCCTTTGCCCAAAAAGGTATCAGAGTGCGTGCCCTTGCCCGAAACCTGGACAAGGTAGACCAAACAACATATAGCAATGTTGACTGGGTGCAGGCTGATCTGAACGACATGAGCTCACTGGATCGCGCTTTTACAGGAATCGAAAAAGCTTACATAGTGACCGCGATCCTGCCCAACACACCGGAACTATTTAGCCACTTTTATGAGGCAGCAAAGCGCGCGGGTGTCAAACAGCTGGTTAAGTTTTCCGGGATAGGCGCAGAGCCAGATTCCCCCTCAGAAGTGATACGTCAACATTATGTGTCTGACAAAGCACTGATGGATTCTGGATTAAACTACACTATCTTGCGACCCAACTCGTTCCATCAAAATATGTTGTGGCAGGCTGAAGCCATTAAAGCCACACAACAATTTTATCTGCCACTGGGTGATGCCAGACAAAGTACGGTAGATGTGCGGGATTTGGCTGAGGCAACCGTGAATATCATGACCGAAACAGGCCACCTCAATAAGGTTTATGAGCTGACAGGACCGGAAAGTTTGTCTTTTCATGATGTAGCCAAACAGTTAACTCAGGTGACTGGCAACGACGTAAGCTACATCCCGGTTCTGGTCGAAGCGGCGCAAAATGCGATGCTTGAGCAAGGCATGCCAGCATGGAATGCTCAGGTTCTGGCTGAAATTCAGGCACTGTTCGCCACCGGAAAATACCATTACACAACCAGTGACATGGAGCAGTTACTGGGCAGAAAGCCAACCACCTTCCGCCAGTTCGCCGAAGACCATAAAGCCTATTTCAGTTAATTGTTTTGGGTGCTAAAAAAGTAATAAACCCCAAATCAAACGTATAAAAAAATCCGATGGGTTGCCCGTCGGATTTTTTATTTAACAGTCCTGATAGACTGCCAGATTAATGGCCCAGTAACGTCATCTTGTTCACAATATCCGCGGCTACCGGTATGACATTCGCCGGTGTTTGCACCCGCTGAATACCATCCTGATTTGCCGAGTTATAGTTGTCTCCATTTGAGTTGAGGATGTACCAGTATCCATTGGAGCGTCGATAAACTGCAAAATCCGCTTTACCATCGCCGTTATAATCCGCCACAACCGGAATATCGCTGCTTCGCGAGCCGAATTTTTTACGGGTAATACCATCACTATGTCCGGTCAGTGCGTCTATGCCAGAAGAATTTTTAACATACCACATGGCAGAAGACGGACGACGCACAGCAAAATCTGCAAGGCCATCGCCATCAAAATCAGCTATCACCGGAATATCATCCGAATGAGCGCCAAATTTCAATCGGGTTATACCGTCCTGGTGACCGGTTATTACATCAACACCACTGGAATTTTGCACGTAAAAAGTCTTATTGCTGGGACGTCTTACCGCCAAATCCGCAATGCCATCGCCGTCATAGTCAGCGGGAATTGGAATATCTTCCTCACTGCGGCCAAACAAACGGGCATCAATAGCGCCTGTGCTGCTGTATTGGAAATACCACCAACCGGAACTTTTATCTCTGATGGCAATGTCCGTGATGCCGTCACCGTCATAATCGGCTGGCACTGGGTAGTCATCACCCAAACCAAAAAACACTTCCCGCTCCAGGTTATCGCTGGAATTTTGGATATACCATCGGAAAGTGACCGGCGACATAAAGGCAACATCAGCGATCCCATCACCATCAAAATCACCGGAAACCGGAATGTCACTGGCATTGGCAGCTAAGACGCTTTCCGCCGTGCCACCGCTGTCACTCAATTGGCTAACGCTTCTGAGGGCATTGCTATCAAAGTATGCGATATCTGCAATTTCATCTTTATCGTAATCCTGGTATTGATGGCTGGGTTGTTGTGTCTGCGCCCCATCTTCACCGCCGCCCAAATCCAGGCGATAAATATGGTTGTAAGAACTACCGCCGCGTCTTCTCAGGCCCAGCTCTGGCAATAGGTTGTTATGGCCGGTTTCAATAAAAATGTAACGACCATTGCCGGAGAACTGGTAATTATCAATGATCACCGGCATCCCGTTGGGTGTTACGATTTCCTGATAGGTCTGGGTTAACGTGTCTAAACGGGCGTATTGGTGGCGACTCCAGTAGCGATAAAAAACATCGTCATCCAGAGGATAAGTTAGGCCAAATCTTCCGGTGCTTCCCGCTATGACGTCACCATACACCGCATTTGGCTGATCTTTGTTGGTGTAGCTCTCCAGCCAATCTGTTTGTCCACTGACCAGGTCGCGCCGGAACTTTAACGGCACACGATAATAATCAGTATTGGTGTACCCAAAGTCAGGCGCCAGCCCTTCAAAAAACACATAACGGCCATCTGCGGAAACACCGTTTAGAGTAAACTCCTCATCTATGACCAATCGATCTGCCGGTGAATAGTTAACCGAAACAATGACTCCGGTTTGCATATTGATGTGGTATATGTGCCTTTCCCCGGAGGAGACTTCGTTCAGCGCTTCACCGCGATAGTGTATTGCGATATTTTGACCGCTATCATCCATATGAATTTGATAATGTATGCCGCCAAGCTGTGCATTCACATCATCAATTCCACGATCAATCCAGGCGAGGGTTTCTTCAACCATATCCACCCTGATGGCGTGCCAACCTCCGGAGAGTCTGACACCGGTTTCGATGTTGTAATTCACCAATACCGTAACATACCGACCGTCAGCGCTGATGGCTCCCGGCCCAGATACCGTAATCTCACTGTTTCTGGCCAGGCTCTGCACTAATTGCTCAAGATTGGTCACTTGTCCGGTCGTTAAGTTGGCATAGAAGGGGTCCCTGGTGCTATCCCAAAATAGCCCTCTGGCTCCGTCTTTACTGATCCTGCCAGTGTGATAATAGTTGGACTGAGCAAACTCCAGTTCCTGAATAACACCTGTGTCCAGGTTGTTGTGGTACACCCGATACTCGCCGCCCACATAAGCCCGATAAAGCACATTATCACCGGAATAATCCGCTGAGATTAACACCCCATAAGGCTCGTTTGCATAATTCCCCGAGCTGTCCCGCGACACCAGTTCCGCCGTCGTTGGCGTCTGAGCGAATGCTTCAGGTACGCGCTCTGCAAGCGCCTGATAAATAATGTTGTCCAGATAAAGCACTGCCGATGTGGCGTCTTCGGGAGGTACTATTTCAAACACAATGGTTTGTTCACCATTGTAAAAATTAGAACGCACATAAACGTCATTGTAGTCCTGAACTGGGAGGAAGTAGCTGGAATCACTGCGACTTGAGGTATTAACTCGCAACCCGCTACTGGAGCCAATCACGTACCCCTTTGCCTCAAATGCAACCCCTTTCGCGGTTGAATCAAAAGACAGAGAAAAATAGCCTCGCTGGCTGGCATCATCCAATTCGATTTTTGCCGCACCGGTCTGGGATGCTCCCTGAGTACTGCTGTGAGTGATCTGCAAGTTTTGCAGTGAGTGAAAAACGGCGACATCATCAACTTCTTCAAAATTGTTCTGCGCCAACATTAATGCTGAGGTGGATATTTTACTGTTGGGGTCTGAGCCGCCCACGTATTCAGCAAAATTTGTTTGACCATCCTCGTCGGGATCATGGCTACTGTCATTGCCGTTAGGGTCCGTCCCTACTTCTATCTCCACTAAATCGGGTATGCCATCACCGTCAGAATCCGTTTGGCTTTCCTGAGCACCGACTGAAAACGCCAATAAACCCGCCACCAATAATAATTTACTTCTTCCCATGAATAATCCTTGTTTACTACTTCCAATAATTACTTCGCTATTCCATAGAACACGCTATCAAAGCTCTGATTGCTCAGGCTACTCACTCGTGTTTACAACTCTCACACAGGCCATTATTAGCACCGGTATGTGAAACAAATAATACATCATGTAAACTTTTTGACCATAGTTAACTGCTAATTCCCCGATACAGTCAAAGTTTGAAGTTCCCCCCCCCCCCAAAACACTGAAGAATCTCGCGGACCTATGCATCATTCTAAACTTGCTATACTCAGAGAAACGCATAGCGCATAAGCGCAATTGAAAACGTGAAAAAATGTCGATTCGCAATGGTCTTATCTTTTTAATTCTGATGCTCAGTGCTGTGCAATGCAGTCTGGCGAAAGAGGCCAGCAAGACATTCCTGGTTGGGGTGGAAAACCTGGATTATTACCCTATCTTGCGGTTTGATGGACAAACGCCTGAGGGCTTTTTGATGGCCCTGCTGGATGAGGTAACCAAAGAATCAGACATTAGCTATGAATTACTGCCGTTTCCCGTCGCAAGGCTCAAAAAAGAGCTGGCGGTCGGCAATATAGATGTGCAATTTCCCGATAATCCCTCATGGAATTACGATTTTCAGCAACCCAAAGTATTCAGCCGACCGGTTGTAAGATATAAAGATGCATTTTTTGCATTGCTGCCTCACACCAAAATCAATACGGTTGCCGCGCCATTGGGCTTCACCGTGCCCGAAGCTACCCAAGAGTTTTCTCGTTTTACCTATTTATCCAGCATTGAAGGACTGTTTACTTTACTCAGTAACAATCGAATAGATGCCATTTATCTTAACCAGTTAGTCGCCAAAAACTTTGCGCAGAAACAGCAACTGATTATTTACGAGCGCGACGACTATCCGACTGACAAACAACATTTTTACTTCAGTGCCATTAACGACTCAGTGCTGTTGGATAGGGTGAATAGATTTATGACAACCAAACCAGACCGCTATCAGGCGTTACTTAAAACCTATGGATTACAACCACCGGCCCCCTAATGATGGCAGTCTTTCCTGCCCACCTGCTTTACGCTCCTGGACATCCTGAGATTTTAATCGGTCAAAAATGCCTGCAACCATTTCAAAAAAGTGATGCGATTTTTGCTGTCTGATAAGGATATATCCGGGCAGTAGTAACAATAATCCGTAGCGACCGGCTTATTGTGGAGCGATTGCAACACGCCTCCCTGAAGTAAAGGTTTTACCAATGTGGCAGAGCAAAATACCAGCGCCTTACCCATAACGGCCTGCTGAATCCCGATCAGTTCCTGGTCGTAACTAACCAACTCAACATCAGGCAAACTGCCAAAGTTGTGAGAAAGCCAGTTATCGAGTGGAGGCTCGTGTAACGCTTGATTCTTCCATTTGGTTAGTGCAATGCACAAGGGTTTACCCTGTCTCTGTGGTGAAACAACCGAAGGTGACCCAAAAACATCAAACTTTTCGTGGCAGAGAATATCCTCAACCGGGACATTTTCAACACTTCCGAAACGAATCGGCAAGGAATAAAGCTGATTTTCAATAGCCTCTCCGGTAGAAACCTCCACCAAAATATCCGGAAATTGTCGTTTAAAGTCGTCAAGGGCAGGAATTAAAAGCAAAGACGCAAATGAGGTTGTGGTAGATACCTGAATTTTTCTGCCTGACAGACTGACTTCTTCCAGAGCTTGCTCAATAGTTCTGAAGCCTTTACTCGTAGCGCCAGCCAGCCTTTTACCGGTTTCGGTTAAAACAATCTTTCTGACACTGCGCTGAAACAGCGACACATTTAGCCTGCTTTCAAGGTTTTGTACATGGTGGGAAATCGCTGTGGGTGACAGCGAAAGTTCTTCCGCTGCGGCTTTAAAACTGCCATGCCGCGCGGCCGCATCAAATGCTTTCAGGGCTTGTAACGAAACCTGCATAGTGCTCGCCTTATTGGAATCATTTGGATTTTGATTATAGATGATTATTACTCATCTATAAGTGTATTTTACTCGTTTGTCACCTAATAGCCTTGAATATATTCTTCAGGTATTAATTGACACCGGGAGATAAATCCATGACTCAGATACTACATATAGATTCAAGCGTAAGAGCCTTTGAAAATGACCAATCTAAGCACAGTTCCATTTCCAAGAAGATCGCCAATCAATTTATTGAAAGTTGGCGAAAGACCCACTCCATAGATGAATATACCTATCGTGATGTAGGTGTAAATCCGCCTGGTTTTATCACTCAGGAATGGATTGGCGCGGTGTTTACAGCGGATGAGGATAAAAGCCCTGAGCAAAAGCAGATGTTGGCTTTATCAGACCAATTAATTCAGGAAGTAGCAGACGCAGAGCTCATCGTTATTTCTTCACCTATGTACAACTACGGCATGCCGGCACAACTAAAGGCCTGGTTTGATCAAGTGGTGCGTATCAATAAAACGTTCGATTTTGATTTGGCCAGAGGAGATTTTCCATTACAGCCTCTGTTACAGGGTAAAACCCTTATCATCATTACCTCCAGTGGTGAATTTGGATTTGAAAAAGGCGGAATAAGGGAAGCTCAAAGCCACCTCATTCCACATTTACGCACCCTCAGTAAATACCTGGGCGTAACAGAAATTCACGAGATATCTTCTGAGTATCAAGAGTTTAACGATGAAAGGCACAGCGCATCCCTCAACAAGGCTTTGGCATCAGCCAATGCTCTGGCACAACAATTGGCGCAACGAGCTAAAGGCGTCGCTAAACCTCAAGCAGACGCAGTGTCTCTCTGAGTTGCTTATCCAGTTCATTATTTGTTATGCGATTAGTGTCTGTATCAAAGTTTTCGAAAAACGCAGGAATGGCTAACGATCCTGATACAGTACCACCGAAATAAGGGGCGGAATTACGAGCCATGGCCAACACATTGGCCGCCCCACCTTTGCCTGGCGATGTTGACAGCATCACAATGGGTTTGCCCTGATACACTTTGAGTTGTTTGCGCGTAGCCCAATCAAACAGGTTCTTGTAGGCCACGGTATAGTTTGCATTGTGCTCAGCAAAAGAAATCAGCAAGGCATCTGCACCAGCAATTTTGTCCAGAAAATCACTGACAACTTGCGGAATGCCTTGCTCCTGCTCCAGATCAACACTGAAAATAGGTAAGGGATAATCATTAATATCCAGCACCTCCACTTCATGCTCAGGAAGCAGTGTCACAGCGTAATTGATTAACGCTTTGTTAATTGAGTTGCGACTATTGCTGGCTGCAAACGCTAATACTTTCATTGTTCTCTCCTGATAAAACCTCAATTTGTTGAATTAACCAATCGAACCAAATTTACCGGCAGCATACTCCTGCTCCTTGCGTAAAATTTGCTCGTGGGTTTGCATAATGATGGGGCCTTTCTGAATGAAGCTCTCATTGATAGGGCTGGCTGCAAAAAATACAAAATGCGCCTGTTCCTCAGCATTATTTTGCAGCTGTATAGAAGCTTCAGTTGCCGTACCGCCGTGTTTGACTGCCAACGCCTGCCCCTGCTGCAAAGTATTGCTTTGCTGTCCTGTTTGCAGTTGCAACTCACCGGATACCAGATACAACCAGCCATTTTGGCCCGACTCTATATCAATGTTAATAGTTCGAAAGGGGTTCACTTGCCCTTCTAAAATTGTCATGGGGAATACTGGCGATATCGGGTTTTGAATTGTCTGATATCGTCCCTGCAACAGCCTCACTCTGGCATTGTCATCTTCCATAACAGGAATATCCTCGGCTCGAAGCAAGAAGGATTCGGGTTGTTGGTTTCTTCGGGACTGTGGAAGGTTTACAAAAACCTGTAATCCATGAATAGCAGAACCCGGTCTCGGCGCTTCATCATGTAGAGCGCCCGAGCCTGAATTCAGCCAATAGACATCTCCGGGCAATAAATCAAAATCATTGCCCAGAGAGTCCCGGTTGTGAAACCGGCCTTGTGAGTCTTCAAACAAGATGGATAAAGCACATAATCCGGCATGAGGATGAGCGCCAAACGTCGGTGCAGTCATTCGGTAATGATCCACCATTACCAAAGGATCCATGATGCCGGCAAAGTCTTTTTCCCTGAAAGACAGGGCGCTAAACCCTGCCCCAATGGCAAATGGATTGCCATTTTTAACGCCTGATGTGGACAACACAGATTGTGCGCTGCGCTCTGCATTACGGGTATTGGCTGCTTGTAAAATCATAAAATCTCTTTGCCGATGGCCTTGGGTTGTTTAATAACACTATAAATAGAACAAAAAATTCTTCTATAGCCAAAATCTGAAAACTATGTTTCATTTATAGAACGATAAATGAAAACCGATCTGGCATTGCGTGATGATTGATATCAATGACTACTTCTATTTTGTGCATGTGGTGGAAAAGCAGGGATTTAGTGCAGCCGCACAGGCCCTTAATATGCCAAAGTCCCGGTTGAGTCGTCATGTGGCGAAACTGGAAGATCGACTAGATATCAAGCTGATTGAGCGAACTTCGCGACAATTTCGTGTCACCGACGCCGGTGAAGAGTTCTACCGTCACGCATTATCTGTGGTGGAAAAAGTGGAGAGCACGGAATTCGCCATGCTTCGAAAAAAACAACTGTTTAGCGGCCGAGTGGTATTTAGTTGTTCTATTGGTGTCGCGCAATACGCAGTTAAAGACCTGATGTTGCAATTCCTGAAAGCGCATCCCGGCATAGAGGTGGTGCAACAGGTAACTAACCAAAACATCGATTTGGTGGCATCAGGCGTGGATATAGCGATTCGGGGACATATGAATAATCTGCCAGACTCCAGCAATATTCAACGCAAATTAACCCGGGTTTCCTGGTGTCTGGTAGCCAGTCCCGACTATCTTGCAAAGCATAGTGTGCCCAACGTTCCGCTGGATTTGCAGCAACATCAAAGCCTGAAACTTGGCTGGCAACCCACCAGCAATCAATGGCGGCTCACTCATCATTCCGGGGCTGAAACCGATATCGCCATCAAACCGCAACTCTATAGTGATGACATGAGTACCTTGATTCAGGGCGCCAAGGACGGTTTAGGGATTGCCAGTTTACCAGCCTACACCTGCCACAAGGAGTTCGCAGAAGGAAGCCTGGTTCGGGTTTTACCTGAGTGGAAAACCGGTCAGGCACAACTGAGTTTAATTACACCGTCCCGCAAATCAGCCACACCTCCTGTGCAAGCACTTTACAAATTCTTGTTGGAGAACGTGCACGCCGCTATTGGTGACGTTGAGTAATTAAGGGTCAACAGTGCTTTGGTATCACACCTAAAAAATGGCTGAAGCTGCACATCAGCTCAATGCATTAACACCAACTCAGTGTTTATAGCAATAAACTGACTTAACAGCAGTTGCCCCTGTTGCAAGTCCGTCACCTGCCAGGCGTTAGGTTTTAGTGCCTTTACTGGCCTGATAAAATCGCCATTCAGATCATATTGATTCAGCGACAACTGTGCATCGACACTAATAATCTTGTCCTGATACACAAACAGCGATTTGCTGGCAGTCATTAGGCGTTGTCGTTCTTCAGATTCTGCGGGATTCAATGGCAATGCAATAACTTCACCAGTAAGATTTCTGACCACAATGCCGGAGGAGTGCACAAAGGCCTGTTCAATGTTACTGATGTGATAGGGGGTTAGTTTTTGTGTTGGCATTTCCAGCAAATACAAGCTGTTGTATTTTCCATCGTGCAAGGTTACCAGCCAGCTATCTGACGGAGCTGCGGCTAATACAGCCTTAACAGCTGTACCGAGCGGATGTGCCAGAGTTTGCCCTTTGATATCTGTGATCTGAACCACACCACCCGCAGCCCAGGCTAATCGTTGACCATCCTTCGCCCAGGCGTAACTGTGAATATCATCCTTCAGGGAATTATCCGTAAGCTGAACCAGCTTTCCGTCTTGCCACAGCCAGATTTGCTCCAGTCCACTGCGGTCAGAGATAAAAGCAATGGCCTCGCCCCCAGGTTGAAATAACGGCAAGCGCTCTTGAGCAGCTGTTCTTAGCATCGAAGGATAAGGTGTGGTTACCGAGTTTAAGTCTCCCTGACCAGCACTGTCCACACTCGCGACACCCTGCCCGAAGACACCGGTTTGTTGCAGGGTCAATCTGGCAATATCAATATCTTTGTGGCCAGCGACAGCCACAATCTGCGGTTGCGTTGGATGCCTGTCCACCGACAATAAACGACTTTCAGGCGTGGCCACTTGGGTCAGTTCCCCGTTAAAATCCAGCTGATATAACTGCCCTTCATACACCAGCAACATATAGCGACCTTTCGGCTCAAAGTTACCTTTTAGCTTCTGAAAACCAACCATCCCTGCTTTCAGACGAATTACGGCGGTCTGCTTCTCCTGCCCTTGGTTGTCCAATAGCGTCAGGTAATGATTTAACTGACTATCCCGACTAAAAACAGCAAAACGCTGCGCCCTGGCATCATAATCAAAATGATAAATTTCTCGTTCTGCTGACTGGAAAAACAATTGCGCAGATTGACTTAAATCATCATAGCGCTGCAGTGAGCTGGTATTTTCAATCTGCTGCAAAAATACATAATGGTGATTCGCCACCGACTTAGGTGAGCTGAGTTGCTCAGCGACACAGTTATAGCGACTCAGTGGAACCTGAGGTGCCTGCAACGCCTGAGCAAAATCCAGTGTTGCAAGTCCCCAGCAGCTCATTTTGTCGGACGTAACGCCAGCCAGCATGATCTTGGATTGAAGTTGTTGGCATTGTGCTTGTTGCGCAAACACCAGCTCCCGACCATCGTCGGTAAAATCTATGTCTTGGTAAACACCAGAAGCCTGGGTTAACTGGGTTTCCACCCCAGTGGCAATGTGGCGTGCCAAGATATGTACCTGACAGCCCCCCGCATAGCGAGTAAACACCGCGTAATTACCATCCCGGCTAAAGATGGCCTGAGACTCATGAGCATCGGTATAGGTTAGAGGTTGAGATTGGTGATAGGCAGTCTGCTCCTCATTGTGGTTATCGCTGCTGAACCACGTAACGCCCATCAGCAACAACAGCACCACTATCGAGTAGCCTGCAAACGCGAAGCGCCTGTTACCTGAGATTTCTGCATCAGCTGTTTGTGGCTCTGTTTCTGTTTGCGAAAGCCAGTGCACCGGCACCACCAGTCGATATCCAATCTTAGTGTGAGTGGCGATTATTGCCTGCCTTTTGGCATCATCCCCCAGGCATTTGCGCAGTATGGCGATACATCGCTGTAGCGCATTGGGTACCACCTCCATATCTCGCCAAACGGTATCCATGATTTCACTATGGGTAACTACCTCGTTTTGTCGCTGGGCCAGCAGTAACAATACGCGCAATACTTTCGGCTCAACGGCTACCGATTTTTCATTATCGGAAATCACCGAGCGACGTAAGTCGACGGTGTAACCGGCCAAAGTAAAACGTGATTTTTCCACAACAAACATTCCCTGAAATCTGCGCGCCAGTGTATGGACTTAAATCCTTGGTGTCGAGTTTCGCGGCTGCTTTATCGACCAAACCCGCTATTTTAGCGGCCATCAGAGAAACATAAGCTTTTCATAAGCTCGCCATTGTGGCGTTTGATAAGGCTTTAAGCACTAATAGCCGCAAAAAATACACAAAGGAAAATAACCATGTTTCGAGCTACTTACGGCATTGGCCTGTTCACCCTATGGCTCATTGTTTTAGGATTCAGTGGCAAACTCGCTGCCGATGAGGACAACCACGCCAATCATGTTCAGGATGTTAACCCCATTATAGATAAAGCCGTTGCCGCCTATGGCGGAGAAAAATTGCTGCAATTACAAAGTCTCAGCTTTAGCGGCAACTTTCATCACTATAGTCAGTGGCAGTCGGGCCATGCATTGCAAGGCGAGATGATGACCTACCTGACCCGACTTCAGGTAGCCAGCGCTATTGATTTTAAACAGCAACGCAAAGTATTCCGCCAGGCCGCAATCAGAACAATTGGCAGTCATGGAGCTGAATTTCCCTATGTCACCCACCACCTCTTTGACGACGGCAAAGGCATTGTGCTGGATCACGCTCTGCAACAATATCAGCATCAGGAGCGCATTAATTTTGACAGCGCCGCGAGGGGGATGGAGCAGTGGCTGGACCCAATAGTGATAAGACAGGTTAACGCAGATCGACAACATGCCAGTTTCACGGATGTTGCGCATATCGCAGGCATCCCCCACGACGTCATCACCCTTTACCCCAAAACCGATAACGAATACATCATTTACATTAACCAGAAAAGCGGGCTGTTAAGTCGGGTAATTCGAAAACAAGGCGCAACCAGGCGTAACTTCGATTATCGCCAGTATCAACAGGCATCGGGTATTCGCTGGGCCAAAGAACTACTGGTAAGCACTGCCAGTGGGCCGCAATACCATACCACTGACATTAATATCAGCATCAATAGCGCAAGCGAAGCTCAGTTTGCTATTCCCAAAAACTATCAGCAAAAAACGCCTGGTAAATACATAGATGTTTCACAATCCAGTGTCAGACAACTGGCCAATGATGTCTATTTTGTCGGACAGGGATGGTCTTATACGCTTTTCATCGACTTAGGTGACACATTGCTTTCAGCCGGGGCATGGCAAATGGAAAGAGATTCCGGTAACTGGCGAAAGCACCTTGCACTGTTACGCAGCGAATACCAGATGGATAAACCTGTTTCACTGCATCTGGTGACTCATCACCATAGCGACCATTTGATGGGTCTTGAGGACATACAGCAACAGGGTTCCAAGCTGATCATTCACCCCAATGATATACCGGCAGTGCAGGCGCATTTAGCAACGCCATTAGAAGCTGAGCGCTTTATCACCGCATCAGATGTCCATGAATTACTACAAGGTAAAATACAGCTGTTTGACGTGCCAAACAGTCACGCCAACCACAATCTTATACTCTATATTCCCGAACACAAGATACTGTTTAGCGAGGATATGTTTGGCAGTAGCTATGAAACCCAACTGCACTCACCTATCAACTGGCCTGATGGCGATACCTATTTTCGTTTGGATTTACTGCACGACAAAGTCCAGGAGTTGGGAATTGATGTAAACCAGTACCTGTCATCTCATCATGCGCGAATACTGCAATCATCAGAAATTAAACAGGCGCTGCAAACTCCACTACCGGCAGCCGATGAATTGTTGTCGAGGTTGTTTAATACCGGAAAATAACCAATAGAGTCGGCCTAGGTGGTATTTCAGCTTGGTAACCCGGCCAACGCGTGTCGGGTTTACCAAAGTTGCCATCTCCGCTGGGATACCTCTTGCAAAACAACGCCTGTAAAAATTACCGAATACCAGATAAAAATTACCCAGATCTGACCTGTAAGTTTCCCTTCTAAATATTTTATTGTTATTTTTCAATAAGTTAAAAGTTGGCATTGATTTCGCTGAACCTTTCCCGTGTTCAAACACGATTAGGAGTTCACATGTTAAATTGGGCATTAATCTTTTTTGTAGTGGCCATCATTGCCGCACTATTTGGCTTCACTGGTATTGCAAAAATCATCTTTTTTGTCTTTGTGGTTTTATTGGTAATTTCGCTACTTTCCAACGCACTGCGCGGTAAGGCACCTAAAGCTTAGGCTCACATCGCCAGGCACTCAATAAGGAATCAACACAGGAGATAAACAATGAAGTTTTCCACGTTTTTGAAGCTCTTTTCCTC
>JYMV01003659.1_pt1 | contig 23266 bp, 17 predicted proteins | sample 338911 | NCBI WGS metagenome assembly JYMV01 (sample SAMN03354496, study PRJNA234377) | hydrothermal vent metagenome | biome: Deep sea; feature: Hydrothermal plumes at the Eastern Lau Spreading Center, Western Pacific Ocean; material: Seawater | place: Tonga | collected 2009 | depth 2000 m m
AAGCTTCTGCGATAAAGCCCGTCTCCTTTATCATGTTCGTATGTTCCACCCAAACTTTTGGAAAAAGATCCGGAGAATCGCTTATTTGCACGTGGTCCTAGAGCTCGGCTAACTGCTGAAATGATCCGAGATAACGCATTATATGTAAGTGGACTGTTGGTCGATAAAGTTGGCGGAGCCAGCGTGAAACCCTATCAACCCGCTGGATTGTGGAAAGAAAAATCGGGTAGAACATACGAACATGATAAAGGAGACGGGCTTTATCGCAGAAGCTTGTATACTTTTTGGAAACGAACCTCACCACCGCCTTCGCTGATGATTTTTGACGCGGCTAAACGTGATGTATGTGTTGTTAAACGAAGAGAAACCAACACACCTATGCAGGCACTTTTGCTCCTGAACGATACACAATTCGTCGAGGCATCGCTCTTTTTGGGCCAGCGGATGCTAAAAGAGGGTGGTGAAACTTTACCAGAACAGATTCAGTTTGTTTTTCGTTTGACCACTGGACGTCATCCAACTGAAAAAGAGATTGAGATACTGAAAAAACTTTACCAAGAACAGCAAAGGATTTTTGAGGCGAATCCAGATCAAGCCGAAAAGTTGCTAGCCACTGGTGAAAAAGAACGCGATCTATCTCTTCCATCAACTCAAGCCGCGACAGCAACTACTGTGGCTAGCACTATGTTGAACTTTGATGACACAATTACTAAACGTTAATTGACGCTTAATTCACCTCGAAAAGGAGTGCAGAATGCAAAACGAGATTGGGATTGCCGGTTGGCTTTATTCTCGTCAAATCCTTCACGACAAAACGCTTACGCTTCTAGAGTTTCCTGCTACCTGTGCTTCCCATGACATTAAAACGGTAGAGCTCTGTTCGGCATTTTTTGACAGTCAAAAGGCACGATATCTCAATGATTTGCGTAGCGTTTTGGAAGAGCAAGGTCTTTCCGTCCGGAATATTGCGGTCGATATGGGAAACTTGGCTGGCGCTGATCCCTCAATTCGACGAACTGACATTGAAAGCTTAAAGCAGTGGTTTTATGTGGCATCTGCCATCAATTCACCCGCTATTCGAATCAACACTGGACATGCTGATGACTCTGACGCGCTTAGTCGTGTTGTTGATGCCTATCAAGAGCTAGCTGATGTTGGTCAACAAGTTGGAGTTAAACTGCTGATGGAAAACCATGGCGGACTTTCTGCTCATTCTAATGGGTTATCTGCAATCTTAGCACGCCTTGATTCGGATTGGTTCGGAACTTGTCCTGATACAGCGAATTTCTTGCCTGATGATTGGGAGGACGGAATGAGAGTTTTGGCACCTCGCGCGTTTTCATGCCATGTAAAAGTATTTAACTATAGCCCTGATGGCCAACAGTCATGGGACCATCAGGCAAATGAAAGTGTGAAATCGTACAATCTAAAGACAAGCCTCGAAATCCTCAAAGATTCGGGTTATCAGGGACCATTGTGCATTGAAAGGTCCGTTCCTAAAGAACCAGACCTTGATTCAACAACCGGGATTCGAGACACTATAAAATATCTCCAAGATTTGCTAGTCAGCATCCCGTAAACACAGAATCTGAAAAGCATTATAATATCCAGTTGTAAATCAAATGGCATTAGCAGCTTAAAGGTCTGGTACTGAGAGACAACTTTTTCACTATCAAAAAACGGGTTTGAATAAAATGGACAAAGTCAGAATTGCAATTGTCGGCATGGGAATTGGTAGACCCAATGGAAAAGCGTTGTCCGCTAATCCGCGTGGCGAAATTGTGGCTCTCTGCGATCTGGCCGAGGATAGAATGAAAGATTTCGCCTCAGACCTGCCGAGTCCGGTCAAGTATTACACCGATTACAAGGTAATGTGTCAAGACCCAGACATAGATGCAGTCTTTGTAGGCACACCGAATCAATGGCATGTGCCCGTTGGACTAGAGGTGGTCCGCAATGGCAAACACGTGATGACGACAAAGCCACTGGCAGATTCTGAAGAAGCAGCCCAACAATTGGTGGAAGAAGCAGAGGCCAGTGGAGTTGTCAACATGATGTCCTTGGGACATCGGTTCGGCGATGCTTGTCAACATCTTGGTCAATTGGACCAAGAAGGCTATTTTGGAGAGCTCTATTATGCTAAAGCGCGGAGTTTTCGCAGAAACGGCATACCAATTTGGAGAGGAAAAGATCAGCTTCGCATGGATTTCATTCGGGCCGGTGGTGGGGCATTCCGAGATATGGGTGTCCATGTTCTTGATGCTTCGTGGTGGCTCTTAGGTGCCCCTAAACCGATTTACGCATTGGGGACAGCCGGGGCTAAGTTCGGTCCTCGTGGCCTTGGATACAATGGGCGTCCCCCTGAAAAAGCTATCTATGAACAATTTGCAGCCGATGATTATGGTACTGGTTTTATTATGTTTGAAGGTGGCGTTAGCATTCAAATCGAGAGTTTCTGGGCCGCACATCGTCCTAACGAACTCCAAATTGAACTCTTCGGAACGGATGCAGGAGCAAAAACCAATCCACTTACCATCTACCGTATGATAGATAATGAGCCTCAGGATCTAACACCTGAAGTTGAAAAACAGTCGTTACCATTTGAACGGGTGGCATCACATTTCATTGAATGTATTTTGGATGGTGTTATCTGCAAAGCACCACTTCAACATGGACTTGTTGTTCAACAAATGATGGAAGCTATTTTGAAAAGTGCTGAATTGGGAGAACCGGTACAACTGAAAACTTAACTTTATCCTTAAATGGGTGCATTGGGTTTGAAGTTGAATCTTCACTTTTTAGTTGATGCATGCTATAATTATAGCTGTTTTAACGTGTCCTGAATCAGTGCCTACATCTGGAAACTAAAAAATTACTCGGAGAGAAAAAGGTCATGCAAGATCTCATTAAAACGACCCGAAGAGCGTTCTTGTCCAAAACGGGGCTTGGACTTGGTAGCTTTGCCTTATCTCAGCTTCTTCCAACCAGCCAAGCAACCGCTACTGCAGACAAAATCACTGGTCAGATTGCCAGCAGTAGCCAGCATTTTGTACCAAAAGCCAAACGCATCATCTATCTTTTTCAAAGCGGAGGACCATCACAGATAGACCTATTTGATCACAAACCATTGTTGAATCAAAAGCAAGCGGAAGAATTGCCCGATTCGGTTCGACGAGGTCAGAGATTAACAGGAATGTCGGCTAACCAAGCTACGCTTCCATTGGCAGGTACAGCTTTTAAATTTAAGCAACATGGACAATCCGGCGCTTGGATCAGTGACTTACTTCCTCATACCTCGGAGATCGCAGATGAACTCTGCTTTATCAAATCGATGCATACCGAGGCGATCAACCACGATCCTGCCATCACCTTTTTTCAAACTGGTTCTCAGATTTCCGGTCGGCCTTCAATGGGGTCATGGATCAGCTATGGTATGGGAAGCATGAACAAAAATTTGCCGGATTTCTGTGTTCTCGTTACTAAAGACAAAGGCGGTCAACCACTCTATGCTCGACTCTGGGGTAACGGATTCTTACCTTCAAAATTTCAGGGAATTCAGTTTAGATCCGGTAAAGATCCCGTGCTTTATTTGACCAATCCTGATGGTGTATCGCCAGCCTGTCGCCGTTTAATGCTGGATCGTCTCCATGATTTGCATCAACTGCAGTACGATCGCGAGATTGATCCGGAGATTCAAACGCGGGTGGCGCAATACGAAATGGCTTATCGTATGCAGACCTCTGTTCCGGAAGTTATGGACCTGTCTGAAGAACCGGATTATATCTTTGACATGTATGGCTCCGATTCACGAACACCAGGCACGTTTGCAGCCAATTGCCTTCTAGCCCGAAGACTAGCCGAACGGGACGTACGCTTTATCCAACTTTATCATCAGGGCTGGGATCAACACGGGGGATTGCCTAATGGTATTCGTCGGCAGTGTAAGGAAACAGACCAAGCTTCCGCCGCTTTGGTTGCTGATCTGAAACAGCGTGGGATGCTTGAAGACACACTGGTTATCTGGGGCGGAGAGTTCGGGCGTACATGCTATTGCCAAGGAAAACTAACTACCATCGATTATGGCCGCGATCACCATCCACGGTGTTTTACAGTTTGGTTAGCTGGTGGTGGAATTAAGCCGGGGACAACCTACGGGGAAACCGATCCTTACGGGTATAATATCGCTCAAAATCCGGTTCATGTGTATGACTTTCAAGCAACCCTACTTCACTTGTTAGGTATTGACCACGAACAATTAACTTTCAAGTATCAAGGCCGACATTTCCGTTTAACTGATGTACACGGGAATCTGGTACACGATATTTTAGCCTGACAGTATCTAAGTCTGACGGATGAATTTTTGGATTCTGCTTCTTTCCCCTAATTCAACTTCACCAACGTAAATGTCGCCGTGTGAATCGACCCAGAGACCATGTGGGCCACCGATGAATTCACCTGGTTGATCACTCGATTTCGCTCCACCCCATTGGGCAATCAATTCTCTCTCCAGAGAATAGATACTCAACTGGTGGGTTAATTCGGCAATATAGACAACATCATCTGCTTTGTCAAAATAGACCGTGTTTGGACGTAACAAGTCTGTCCATTCAGTCAAGAAATTTCCGTCTAAATCGAAAATCTGGATACGATTATTTTCGCGGTCACAAACCCAAACGCGATCATCTTTGTCGACCCGGACGCAGTGCGAGATACTAAACTGTCCGGGCCCATCACCCCGTTCCCCCCACGACAATAGTAACTTTCCATCCGCTGAATAACGGTGAACCCGAGCATTACCATACCCATCGGAAACAAATATATCACCATTGGAAGCTACATCGATGTCAGTCGCCAGATTGAAAGGATCGCCATCTTTTGTTCCAGTTCGCCCTGGTGTTCCCAGAGTCATCACCAGTTTCCCCTCAGAATCGAACTTATGAACACAATGTGTACTAGCATCTGTACAGTAAACGTTGTCGTTTAGATCGATAAAAATACCATGTGCTGTTTTAGGTTCAAGAATACCCTCTCCCCATACTCCTAGCATATTTCCCTGTCGATTGTAAACGACAAGGGGATGGTCACTGCGAGAATAAACATAAACATTATCTTTCGAGTCGCAAGCAACTGCTGGAATCCATCCCCATTCCCAATCGCTAGATTGCGTTAGCCACCCCTCTTCAACTGCATAAGTGTATTTACCAGCACCAAATGTCATTATCTGACCTCCCGCTCAATGTTATTCTGCAATTTAGGTTCTTTGTTCTTTGATTTCGTTAAGTGGTTTAGCACTAATAAAAAGCTTAGCTCCACGAGATACATCCTCTGGGGTTTCGACACCACAAAGCCAGTTCCATGTCAGTTGACGTCGCCTGCTGTTACGATAGGATTCAACTTCAGTTACATATGGGTGCCGGCCTCTTGCCCTATACGGCGGTATTTTCTCGGTATCACTTTCATTCCAATCACGTTTCGGAAGTGCATTCCGGAAATAGGAGAACTTGATCATACCGCGACGTTTATTGTTCAACTTTGGGCCAGCTTTGTGCCAGATACCATAATGTGTCAAAACCACAGTTCCAGCAGGAACAGTCAGTGAAACTTGCCCTAGAATATCGCCGTAATGTGCAATTGCTTCTCGATCGATTAATCGATGATGTGACCCAGGCAAGACCATGGTCGGCCCATCTTCGATTTTCACCTGCTGTGGATAATAATAGCACTGAAGATGATTGACACCGTAACCGTATTCGGATAACCCATCAGAATGCCACGTCTGCCCCGTATGTGTTCGTTCAAATAAATGATGGTGTGCTGAAATTGGCACCAAAAAATTTTTCCCCAGTAGAGACCTCGCTATACCGGCAACCTGCGGATGCAGGAGAACATGCTGCCGAAAATCGTCTCCCTGAACAAATTCATTCACCCCGCCACCGGACAAATCTTTGCATTCTTGGTTTAAAGATTTAGAGATTACTTCTTCCAAAACAACATAACCACTAGCAATAAAGTCCATTACTGTATCGTCATTCATCGTCGGTTGGATATCTGTCTGCATAGTTTTCAATTTCCCTTTCGGTATTTAGACAAATTTTTCTAAAATAAACTCATAACCCAAATAGTCATTATCTGCATCTGAGAAGTGATACAATTTTGTAATCGGGAATTGTACAATTCTCCAACCGTCTTTAACTGCATCGATCACGGACGCATATGGCAAATCCTGTGATGCGAGTTTCGGTTCGTCCGGCTCCATGGGATCGTATAAAGCCCAACTTGCTATGCCAGAACGCATGTTGGTTGACTTTGAGTAAAGATAAAGCACTATCTGTTTTGGAGAGGTTACGAGTTCCTGAAGATGCTCTAAATCTTGATCCGTCAGGTTGCCTTCCTTCAGTTTTTGGCGGCATGATTGCAGCCGAATTTTTAATTCTGTTTCCATATTAACCTGATTCGATCTAGTAGATATATTATGCAACACTCATTTTGAAATGAAAAAGATAAAAAGTCAATCAAAAAGGTGCCGATTTTAATTCCATCCGAATCGATCTCACAGCGTCATTGTCTAAAGTATGGTCGGAGTGTTATAATGCGTGGGACTTTTTTACAATTAAATTGATTTTTGGGACGATAATGATACAAGATACTATAACAGAAACGAGTCTTACCAACTTAAATCCGACGCATCAGGGCAAAGTGCGTGATCTGTATGAACTCGGAGATAAACTGTTAATTGTCTCAACTGACCGCATCTCCGCTTATGATTTTGTCCTACCGAACGGGATACCTTACAAAGGGCAGGTGCTGACAGGAATATCTGAGTTTTGGTTCGACTATACCGAACCGATTGTCAAAAACCACATGATTACCACCAATGAAGCGGAATATCCCGAAATCCAACAGTCCGATATTCCACTGTTGGAAGGAAGATCAATGTTGGTACAGAGAGCTAACCGCATTGATATCGAATGTGTGGTACGTGGTTATATCGCCGGATCTGCCTGGAAGGAGTACCAAACTGACGGAACAGTCTGCGGCGAAAAACTGCCGGAAGGATTGGTCGAATCAGATCAACTTCCAGAACTGATCTTCACACCTGCGACTAAAGCCGAACAAGGTGATCATGACGAAAATATCTCCATCCAACGAATGAAAGATGAGATTGGATCCCAACTAACGGACAGACTAATTGAAACCAGTTTTGAGTTGTTTCGGTCGGCCAGTGTACACGCGGATAGTGTTGGACTGATCTTATGCGATACGAAATTCGAGTTCGGCCTAGTCAATGAAGAACTAGTTTTGATTGATGAAATCTTTACACCAGATTCATCTCGTTTCTGGCCGAAAGACCTGTATAATCCTGGTGGTCCACAGCCAAGCTTTGACAAACAATTTGTACGTGATTACCTGATGGAGATTGGCTGGAATAAGCAGCCACCGGTGCCACAATTATCTGATGAAGTGGTTCGTAAAACGAGTGAAAAATATTTAGAAGCATACCATTTGATCGTTGGTTCAGAATTGGCCTGAGTTGATTGTTTGCTGATGAGTTAGTTTTTTAGAATCTGGTCTCAGGTCAGCCACTTTTTGAATTAGAACAAATCTCAACCAAACTGATAGTTTTGCGTCTAACACGAATCGAATGGGAGAATAGTAAGGAAGTTGGAAACTGCCGCTGATTTATTGGGTTTTAGGGGGACGATTTGTCTGTTTTTGGGAATTTTAAACCACAGAAACTACGAATATATAATGCCATATGTTTCTGTGTAATCATTTTTATCATCTTCAATCAGCTTGTTTGGGGTCAACAAAAGGGATTTCAAGTTCCTCCACAGACCATTGATAATATGGATGGAGATTCGGTTTTTAGTCCAAATGGCGATGGGGTACAAGATAAGTTGTTGGTTGTACTTAACATGGATGGAACCACGGGTGAATATCGCATTATCATCGACGTGCACAGTCCCGGTGGAGTTGGTCAACCGGATGGTAAATTCGAACCTGATGACGACTGGATGGTAATGGGCGATTTTGGTCCAGGACCACCAAATTCGGCAGAGAAACGCATTATTATTCATGAATGGGATGGCAGGAATCGCCATTCCAGTCAGGATGCGGCGTTGCGCCAATTACAGGATGGAACATACGAAATACAAATAGAAATTGACTTTTTCCGCAATGACGAATTCACTCCACCAACTCCTGATCACACTGTTAAGATTTCCGCTGTGATCGACACGAAACTCCCTCAAATCTCTGCTAACGTTAGCCGGACGCAATTTTCCCCAAACGGCGACGGTCGTCAGGACATAAATACGCTTTCATACAGTATTGCTGAAGATCTAACAGCGCTTGAACTCGAATTCGCCAACCTAACCAATCGACCGCCAATTTCCTTGACAAATCTCATCTCTGGCAATCACACTTTTTTGTGGAACGGTAAAGATGGACTTAATCAAACGATCACGGATGGCAACCATACGCTTCAACTCAAGGCAACGGACCAGGGAGGCAACGTCTTAACTTCTCCGGTTACTCAAATCCAGATTGATACGGTATCTCCTGCCATCTCTCAAATTACGCCCGCCAATCGCTCCTACCAAAAGACCGCAATCGACCAGATCGTTGTCAGCTTCGAGTCAGATAACGGTAGTGGTATTAACTTTGACGAAACAGTATTAACGCTTAAAAATTCGAGCGGTACAAATATCGTCGGATCTCTCGATTCCTCTGTAAATGAGATAAAGTTCTCACTCACAAACCAGATGGATACCGTTGACGAGAATGACGTCTATACGGTGGCAATTACTGGTGTTGACCTAGCAGGAAACAAGATACAGACATCCTCAACCTTTACATTTGATACTGTTGCGCCTGCAATCACAAAGATCAAGGTTAATGACAGTCCTGTTACATCAGGGGTTAGGACTCAGATCAGTTATGTTGAAGCCGTACTGCACGACAGCGTTGGATTGAATCTGTTGAATACGACAATCCGGCTAACCCGAAACGGTGGAGAAGTGGCTGGCCAGCAAACAGCAATCAACGAAACCACGATCCGTTGGGCATTGATTGCCCCCCTAGCGACCGATGGTTCTGCTGATGGTGCCTATGAGATTGTTGTTTCGGCTGTAGACCTAGCTAGCAATACAAGTCAGCGTCAGGTTAACTTTGTTTATGACACACAAAAACCGAAACTCGTCTCAATTTCGCCAGCCGATTACACCAATCTACCTGTGGAGACAATTACGGCAAATTTCAGTGATCTAAACGGTAGCGGTATCGATTTCAACGCCACAGGACTAGTCCTTAAAAAAGGTGGCACTCTGATTAACGGAACAGTTGTTGCTAACGGCGATGCGCTTGAATTCCAATTGGCAGAACCTTTACAAATGTTAGATGGCACTCAGGATGGGAAATACACCGTTAACCTCAACTACGCCGATGTGGCAGGTAATTCGCAAAGTGATGTCTTTGATCTAATCTATGACACTCATCTGCCAGCGCTCCAATCCACAACGCCAGCAGTAAATACGACCGTTTCCTCATTGACCCAAGTGCTCGTTGTTCTCAACGATCAACTGAGTGGAGTAGACCTAGCCAGCACAAATGTCAGACTTACTCACAACGGCACACAGGTCGGAGCAACTGTACGTTACATTGGAAAGACAACGGTTGCCTTGATTATTGCCGAACCGATTAATCAAGCTGGTGAGTATATGATTGAAGTCACACCAGTTGATTTTGCTGGAAATGTTGGTGCTGATACAAAGATCCCATTTTTCTTCACCGATACAACACCTGTGATTGGTTTGGTTCCCGATGTTATTGATCCTGTTAATGAAATTACGAACCTTACAGCTCAAATAACGGATTATGTTGGGCCTAAAATCGATTTTTCAAAATCGACGATTATCCTTAAAAATGCCGATGGTGAAATAGTTGCCGCTAATCCGGTTGAAAATAACGGTCTTGAGCAACTGCAGTGGAGGGTCCAGAATCAACTGCCTGCGGATGGTTCTGCGGATGGTAATTATGCCTTGAATGTAAGCTATGTTGATGTAGCAGGACAGAGTTTTTCTGAGGATTTTCCAGTTATATTTGACACACAGGCACCAAAAATTACAGAGGGATCCAGGCCTGCGGATCGAAATGTACTGACAACTAATCAGGTTTCAGTAGAATTTGAAGTTGTCGATGCTTCAAGTAAGATAGATTTCTCAACTTCAACCGTTCAACTTCTGACACAAGGTGGAACGCCCATTCAAGGTGAGACTGAAAACAATGGAAAAAACAAGATATCCTTCAATTCCGCCTTGCTAACGAGTGCCGGAATTTATGTGTTCAACATTACATTAGCTGATATTGCAGGCAATGTCGGTGTGGTCCAGCAATTTCACTATGAGCTTGAGATTGCTTCACCAAGTGTTGCCTCAATTACACCTGCCAACCGATCGAAGATAAAAGAATTAAAGCAAATTACAGTTAAATTAATCGATGGTAACGGAGCAGGTCTTGATTTCTCAAGTGATGGATCATCTGTTGAACTTCGAGATTTCAGCAGTCAACTGGTCGACAGTGAGATCACCAACAATGGGGTCGACGAAATTACTATTAAGATTACACCCGCACTTTTGGCTGATGGTAGTGATGATGGAGTCTATACGGTCAGTGTTCAACCGATCGATAAGCGTGGAATGATCGGCGACCCACGCCAATTCTCGATTAGCTACGATTCACAAAATCCGGTAGTCACATCAGTTACTGCTATCGATCCCACCAAAAACATCTCCTATTTCAACCAACCGATTAACCGTTTTGAAGCCGTCATTACCGATTCAGGTACAGGTATTGATTTCAGCCAATCCTCAATCCAAGTACTAGACGCGAGCAGTAAAGTAGTTGCCGGTACGCAGGGACATGATAGTAACGGTAACGTCTGGTTACAACTGGATCAACCATTTACACAGATTGGGAATCAAGACGGACAGTACATGATTCTCGTTAAAGCAACTGATAATGCCGGAAGCAGCGTTACTGAAACCTTTGAGCTTCAGTATGATACACAACCTCCGTCGACAAATCTCAACAATTATCCAAAGCAGGTGAGTTCGCCAATTGACAAAATTTCCGTCAATTTTACCGATTCGAGTGGCGTAGATTTTTCCCAAACCGCTATCACCTTGTCCGGATCCAACAGTGGCTTAATTAACACAACCCAAACTACTGATGGGAAAAAAGAAGCCTCAATCCAATTTGATATGCTAGAAACCGATGGTTCAGACGATGGCACCTATCAGATACAAGTTAACGTCGTAGATGTGGCGGGTAACGCATCGAGCTTCGTCCACGAGTTCCTGTATAGCACACAGAAACCGGAAATAGCTTCGACAACACCAGAAGATTTTGGTACTGTCAATGATCTTGAAGCTGTTTCAGCAAACCTGACAGATCAAAGTGGTAGAGGGATTGATTTCAATCAGTCCAAGGTACGTCTACTGGATCCAACAGGAAAGGTAGTTGCCGGCCGACAGGAGGTGGACGAGTCACAATCAGCTATCAATTGGGTGCTGGAACAGAAGCTACCACGGGACGGTTCTGCTGACGGAAAATATGCGATTCAAATCTCTGCTGTTGATCTAGCCAAAAACAGTTTGGACAGTAAAATGGCATTCATTGTTGATACCGTTGTTCCGTCCATTAAACAGGTGCAACTCGGCACAACCAAACCGATTAAGTTGGAAGATCAGCTAGTTGTTGTTAAAGAAGCTTTTGACAGTATCACCATTGTCCTCTCTGATGGAGGAACTGGAGTTGATCTGAATGGAACCACGGTTCAATTAGTTAATCCACAAGGGGCAGTGATCGGAATTAACCTAATCAGCAATAAATCTGATAGCATCACGGCCAAATTTTCGACACTACATGAAGTTGGAACGTACACGATTGGGATTTCCCCAAAAGACAATGCTGAAAATACCAGCCATATGGTTGAATATCAATTTAATCTTGACCTCCCGCTACCAACAGTATCCAAAATTGAGGTCGGAGAATTCCCCAATCGAGTTGTTGCAACCTTGAGCGGATCGAATCTCAATACCACATCAAACGGTTCTTCAATCACTGTAACAGGGTCGCAAGGTGCGGTTAATGGCCAAACGGCAAGATCGTCCACGCAAGTCGTGTGGACGCCTCTTCAGCTTGAAACTGACGGATCCAATGATGATATCTACACCATTACAGTGACTCCGATTGATATGTTCGGCAGATCGGGAACACCTAGGATACAAAAACAGATATTCGATACACAAGAACCAGAGATCATTTCTATCACGGTTATAGATCTAAACCAACCAGTTTCTTACCTCAGCGTTCCAATTTCACAGATTGCCATGCAAATTCAGGATTTGGGGCCGGCAGAGCTTGAAATTGGTAGCCAACAGATTGAATTGCAGAACGAATCTGGGAAACCCATCCTAGCCACTGTCACAAATGACGGTAGCGAATGGATATTCTTAACACTCAACCAACCATTGGTAACAAACGGATCCGATGATGGCAACTACACTGTTGTCATTAATTTAATCGATAAAGTTGGTAATAAAAAACAAGTTTCACACCACATTATCTACGACACACTAGCACCAGCTTTGGTTAGTACTAGTCCGAAGAACAACTCGGAAATTCGAGAAACAATTACTTCCGTCGTCGCGAATGTTCAAGATAACGGAGATAGCGATATTGATTTTGTGCAGACGACGTTGACGCTCCTAGATAAAAATGGTAATCCCATTAATGGTGAATTCAGTCATGATGGTCAATCTAAGCTTACTCTACAAATTGATGGTCTCAAGGAAAACGGAACCCATACTGTTCGGGTCGAATTGATAGATCGTGCCGGGAACACGATGATAAATGAAAATCACTTTCTTTATTTAATGCATTTACCATCTGTTATTTCGACAACACCCAAGACATCCCCTGTTGAAGAAGCTTTTACGAATGAAGCGTTTGATCAGGTAGAATTAAAACTTGATAGTGGTAATTCCAACCTCTCAACAATTTCACTGGTTGGTCCTAATGGCAAGGTTATACCAGGACGACAATCGCGATCTGGCGACCGCTTGGTTTATGAGCTTTTTCGGGAACCAACGGAAGACGGATCTGACGATGGGCAATACACCATTTCTTTCACTCCTGTCAATAGCAATGGAGGCCAAGGCGAGATCCAAAACTTCACCTTTATCTACGACACGGTTATTCCTGAAATTGTGGAAGATTCAATTGGGATGACCGTTGTTGACCCAGGCGTAAACAACTCTCTTCTGGAACTTCAGGTGGCACTGGTCGATGATCAACCAAGTTCAGGTCTTGACTGGGAAGACGCCAAGATAGCGTATATTCAACTGTTCCAAGTGGCTACTGACGGATCTAAATCAGAGATCGCCGGAGTCGAATCAATGGATGAGTCGGGCAACACCATTTCGCTGATTCTGACCAAACCGCTTGCTAGCGATGGGAGTCAGGATGGTAACTATCTGCTTCAGGTTACTGCCAAAGACCAAGCAGGGAATATGTCCAAAGTGTTTGAATATGGTTTTGTCTATGACACACGCCCACCTGTGATTGACATTGCAGGCCTAACACTGAATGAACAGCCGCTCATTCTAGATGCCAATGATCCGGATTATCCTTCGGTTGCTGGACGTGGCGCGTCAGTATCAATTACAACTAAAATGTCCGACGCAGGCCAGGGTGTTGACTTGGCCAGATCGTCGATTCTAGTGCGTTCTCCGAGTGGGAATGCGGTTGCGGGAGATGTCGTTCATGATGGTGTCGATCAAGTTGCCTTTAAATCTGCTGGTTTGCTGACAGATGAAGGAATGTATAAAATCACTATTACGAGTGTTGGCCTGGATCCTGAAAAGCTTGGTTTTCAACCGGCGACTACACTTACCACAGAATTTCTCTATGAGGTAGCACCACCGGTTATTCAATTGACTGACCGAGGTAAAACAGAAGTTGAAGAGAACCCGCTTAGACTTCGCGGAACAGCTGTTGACTCACCACAGAATAATATTCCTGCTTCTGGGGTTGTTAGTGTGGAGATTGTTGGTAAAAACCCAGATGGTCTCGATATCGATCCTGTTTTAGCAGATGATGTCAGCCAAGGAAGCCAAGAGCCTTGGAGCCTTTGGGAAATTGATTATCTGCCCCCGACTTCTGGTGAATATGTCCTCAATATTCGTGTTATGGATCGTGCAGGAAATGCTGAGATCTACGAAGAGTTAACTGTCGATTTTACTGTTTCTCTTGGATTTAAAGACGAGACTTATTGTTGGCCTAATCCGCTTCGGCAATCTCAAGGTGATATAGCACACATCTCCTTCGATCCCAATATTTCTAATAACGAAACTGTTGATATTACCCTAAGTATATATGATTTTGCCGGGTACCTAGTCTATCAAAAAGAATATCCCAGAATGCAAGCAGGACGTACAGATCAAATTGTCACATGGGATCTCAACAATGATTCAAACAGGCGTGTTGCTCGAGGGATTTATATCTTCCGACTGGAGGCAGATCGCGGAGACGAAAGTGCAAACGTTATCGGAAAGATTCTCGTTGTTGAATAGTCAGTACCAATTCTTTTTTGGCACGGTAAATACTAGGGAACTAGCAATCAAATTAATATTGACTAATTGATGTTGATCATGAGAAGGAAATTTGAATTGAAAAAACGGCTTCTGATTATATTTCTGCTTACTGTGACAACTGTCGCTTGGCCTGCCGAGATTCACGAAGCAGCGGGAACGACGGCAGCAGCATTTCTAAAGATTGACAGTGGTACGCGTCCGATGGCCATGGGAGGCGCATTCACAGGTTTGGCTAATGATGTTAATACGCTATTCTGGAATCCAGCGGGATTGACCTCAATTGAGTTTCGCGAGTTTTCAGCAATGCAAAACTTTTCTATCGCTGATATCAATTCGCAAGCGATCGGTTATGCACAGCGGCTCAACCAGAAGATGACATTCGGTATCGGCTTTCAGGGTGCTTTTACACAAATTGAGTATCGCGCTCAACCAACCGATAAACCAGACGATCTGGCAACGGTTGGGGGATTTGCAACCGGTTTAACCTTGGCCTACGAATTGATACCTGAAATATCAATTGGTGGAACAGCAAAGCTTATTCATCAACGATTAAGTGTGGAAAATTCGCTGGGTTTTGCCGGCGATTTAGGCATGGTTCTGCGGCCAATGGGAAACCTTCTGGGGTTAGGTATGTCGCTACAGCATTTTGGACTACTTGATACTGGAGAAGACTTACCGATGACGGTTCGCGCAGGTATGTCCTTTACTCCCTTGAACGCGTTATCAGTAGTTGGTGATGTCAACTATCCTTTGGTCGGTGATTTTCCAAGTGTACATGCAGGCCTTGAGTATTGGTTCTATGATTTAGTCGCTTTCCGAATTGGTTATAGCCTGAATCAAGGCGAAAATCTAAAGAATGGTCTAACAACCGGTATAGGTCTTCGACGAGAAGGAAGATCCTCGCTGATCAACACCAACTTCCAGTTTGATTATGCCCTTGTGCCGAGTGCCGACATCGGTAACGCACACCGAATTGCTATCCTCGGCCGATTCTAATTAATCGATTGATACAGCGTCACCAATTTCGCTGCTTTTTAGGATCGCCTCCATCATCTTTTGTACGACCAAACCGTGTCGGAGAGGGGCTTCACAAGGCGTCCCGTCCAGTATACATTCAATGAAATGGTTGGCAATCCTGTCCCAAGACCCCATTTTTTCTTCTGGTTCCGGCGTCAGGTCTTGTGTCTGGTCATCTTGTGTCCGGTAGATTGTCAGTGGGCTGAGTCTCGCTCCTGCTTCCGTGCCGAAGAGTTCCATCTGAAATTCGTCGGGTTGATGTGAAGCCCAGAAACTTTCAACCTGTACACCGATTCCGCCTTCAAAAGTAATAAAACCACCTGCATAGTCATCTGCCTCAAACTGCTGAAAAATCTCTTCCGAATACTCTCGACCGAAACCATATCCCCGACCGAATGGTCCGAACTTAGCTCCGGCAGTACCTAGGGCACTTATCGGTTTAGGTGTTCCAAGAACCCACCAAACAGCGTCAAGAACATGAACTCCCATGTCGCGAAATGCACCGCCTCCTTTTTTAATGAACCCCAAATTCCATGCGGGAATACCGTTTCGACGGACACTGCGCGATCTCGCATAATACAATTCACCAAAATATCCATTACGTGCCTGAAGCCCAAGGTACCGACAACCATTATCGAATCGAGTGGAAAGCGACATCATGTTAACCACATTGGCCGATTCTGCTTCTTCCACTATTTGTTCTGCAGCATCTTCAGAATCTGCCAGTGGTTTAGTAATCAGGACATGCTTCCCGTTACGCACTGCCTCCAGACCGATAGGAACATGCCACTGGTTTGGTGTGCCGACAAAAACAGCATCGATTTCATCATCGCGACACATTTCTTTATAATCAGTATAAAACTTGACCGGTTCAGGCAAGTCACTAGCGAAAGATTGCATACGTTCTTCAAGCAGGTCACACAGGGCTACAACCTGACCACGAGGATTATTTGCTAATGCTTGACCATTGGGTCTACCAATTCCCATACCAACGACCGCAATTCTTACTTTATCATTTGGCTTTGATGCCATATTCTTACATCCTCAAAGTTTTTCTTTACAGTGTTTTAGAAATTCATATTCGAATCCCAACGGTTTGGAAAACGTTTAGGAATCTACAAAGGATGACGACAACTGGTATTTCATAAATAGTAATGATTGGTTTCATGAGACTGTTGAAGAATTTCTGTTGGAGAATTTCAGTCTCTTATCGTATACTTACATGATTTAGTTGCTAGTGATTTTAAAATAGATTTAACCTTTGAGAAATGTAATTGATCAGGAAAATAACTATGGCCAACAAACCAAATATCGTGCTCTTTGGAGTCGATTCCCTATTAGCAACTCACATGAGTTGTTATGGATATCATCGTCTAACCACACCATATATTGATCGATTTGCTGAGTCAGGAACTCTGTTTGAAAAAACATATTGTCCTCATGTTCCAACGACCGGTGCGTATGCTTCAATGTTAACAGGACTGGACGTTTTTAGTACACAGGTCGTTGCTTTACGTCACAAGGGAGGATTGCGTCCTGAAGTCAAGACGTTATCTGAAATGTTGCATGACGAAGGTTACGATACAGCGTGTATAGGATTTTCTGGTAATCCAAGTGCACGAGGATTTGACAATTATCTGGATTACAAAGCCAGTTGGGGCAGTTGGTCGGAAGGAAGAAGCCCAAAAGCACAGAGCTTGAATGAAGTTGCAATTCCTGAATTGGAACGTATGGCGAGTCAAGATCAACCATTTTTCCTGTTTTTGCGACACATGGACCCGCATTCTCCCTACTTACCTCCTGCACCGTACGAACGTATGTTTTATCATGGCGATGAATGTGACCCGAATAATAAGTCGATGGAGCCGGTGATGACTTTTAAGCCGTTCTGCGATTACTTTGCTACTTGGATGCCGCCAGGTATTACGGATAAAGATTATGTTATAGCTCAGTATGACGGGGCGATTGCTTACATGGATGCATGCATTCAGTCAATTTTCAATGCACTAGAGGCAATGGGTATCCAAGACGAAACTATCGTCGTTCTCAATGGTGATCATGGGGAGACACTTTATGATCATGAATGTTGGTTTGACCATCATGGTATCTACGATGTCACCCTGCATGTGCCGCTTATTATTCGTTATCCGGGTAAAATTCCAGCGGGGCAACGGGTGCCAGGTTTCAATCAACACAAAGATCTAGTGCCAACTATTCTCGAGCTAGCGGAAATTGATGCTGGAATTAACTTCGATGGAAGGAGCTTAATTCCTATGATCAATAGCGAAGTAACGTCTCATGAGTCCGAGATTTATCTTACTGAATGTACTTGGATGAGAAAACATGGGTGGAGAACACCTGAATGGAAATTGATCAGGGCACTGGAACCCGATTTCCATTTCAAACCTGAAATTGAACTGTATAATCTAATTCATGATCCAGATGAAAACGATAACTTAGCTGAAACCCATCCAGATGTTGTTGAATTACTAACAGAACGTATGAATGCTTGGATCGCCAAACGCGAAGCGGAAACTGGCCTTGAGAACCCTATTCATAATCAAGGTGATTGGCATGGTCATGCAAATGTAGGACCGTTCAAAACTTCTCAGCAGGCCTATGATACCTTGCATATTGGAGATGCTGTTCAAGGAGCAAGGCTTCAGGCCAAAGCAAGGGAATAATTCTAGTAAACAGTAGAGGCAGATTTCAGCTGACTTTCTTGGCTGGTGGAGATATTATCGGATCAATCCATGGAGCAACTGACACTAAGAAAACAAGTTGATGTTACTTAGTGTGGTTCTTGCTAGTGATGGTAATATTCACTGTTGATTTATATACATGAAAAGTATCCATGTATACGCATAACACCGGTACGATAAGATACAGTTTTAGAAAATCAGCTGGATGTATAATTAAAATATTTTGACTGACCTTAATGCTATGGAGAGGGAAACACATGAGTGATAAAATGATTCGCGTCGGCATCGTTGGAGCAGGAGCCAACACAACTTCTCGTCACATCCCAGGTTTGCAATCTATCGACGGTGTTGAAATTATTAGTGTTTGTAATCGCAGTCGTGCTTCATCTGAACGTGTGGCGCAACAATTTAATATTCCGAAGATCTATGGGAATTGGCAGGAATTAGTTCAGGCTTCAGATACCGATGCCATTGTTATTGGAACATGGCCATACATGCATTGTTGCTTGACATTAGCTGCTTTAGAAGCGGATAAACATGTGATGTGTGAAGCACGAATGGCTATGAACGCACGAGAAGCACATATGATGTACGATGTCGCCAGTATGAAACCTGCTCTTGTTACGCAAATAGTTCCTTCCCCATTTACCCTGTCAGTAGATAGTACCATTAAGAGATATATTGCCAACGGATATCTCGGTGAGATATTAGCAATCGAAGTTCGGGCAGGTGGACAGTTCCTTGATTCCGAAACCTCACTCCATTGGCGAGAGAATTTTAACCTAAGCGGTTTTAATATCATGAGTATGGGGATTTGGTACGAGGCCATGATGAGATGGATCGGTGAAGCTACACGTGTTATCGCTGTGGGAAAAACTTTTGTCAAGATGCGAGAGGACGAAAACGGTGTCATGAGATCTGTTCGTGTTCCGGAGCATATTGGCATTATTGCAGATATGGCCTGCGGTGCTCAAGCACATTATCAGATCTCTAGCGTGACCGGTCTGTCCGGTGGATCTGAAGCATTTTTGTATGGAAGTCAAGGTACACTACATTTTTCAAATGGGAAGCTTTATGGCGGTACGCGTAACGATTCGGGACTTTCGGAGATTGATATTCCTGATGAAGAGAAAGGTTCTTGGAGAGTGGAAGAAGAATTCATTAATGCCATTCGTGGAGAAGAAATTATTACGCATACCAGTTTTGAGGATGGTGTAAAGTACATGGAGTTCACTGAAGCAGTTACACTTAGTATGATGGCAGGCGAAGCAGTTTCGTTGCCATTATTATCATGAGGAGTAGACTGCTCAGCTAACCAATTAGAACTGGCCTGTGATCGAGAAATAATGTATTGCTGCCCAAAAGGGATCTAATAAGCCCTCCGACTTCAGTTGCAGAAATAAGGATTTTAGATTCAGCATATAGCTAAATGAGCCAACCTCCCAATATCTTGTTAATTACCACCGACCATCTGCGATATGATACGCTTGGATATTCAGGTGATCCAGTATTAGAAACACCGTCCATCGACGAATTAGCTTCGGAGGCGACGCGCTTCTCAAACTGCTTCGTGCAGAGTCCAGTATGCAAGCCATCCAGAGCTACCATAATGACAGGTCGTTATCCTCGCCATCATGGGGTTCGATGGAATGGGAGCAATTTGAATGAGAATGAAGTCACTATGATTGAATTCTTTCATCGTAGTGGGTATTCGACTGCCTGCATTGGTAAGCATCACATATCTCAAAAGAAATTTGTGGACAGTCTCGATTATTTGGAGGCTCAAGGGATTCGAAGGAATTGGCGTGAAAACCCAGATGGAATATATCAAATAAACAAAAAAAACCCTTTTGAAAAGTATGTTAGTTCACGTGGGTATACGTATAAGACCGGTTATGCACTGCAAAACTTCAGGAAAAACTTGGGTGCGGTACCGTCCGATTTACCAGAAGATTGCCACATTGATGCCTACGTTGGTCAAAAAGGACGTGATTATCTTCAACAGATTGGTAGCGAAGATCCTTTCTTTTTGTGGTTAGGCTTTTATGGGCCTCACCATCCATATGTACCTTCCGGACGTTTTGCCCGAATGTATCATCCCGACGAAGTCTCACCCTTTCGTGGCGATAACCAAGATCTCGATAAAAAACCGTTAGAGTATCAATTATACTGCCAGACGGAAAATCACAAATTCCGTGGGTTTAACAGCGCACCAGCAGAAACTTTTCGCCAGATGAAGGCTGCTTACTACGGTACAGTATCACAAATAGACTGGCAAATAGGGCTAATACTTGAGGTACTTGAGGAAAAGGGCCTCAAGGGAAATACAATTGTCGTGTTTATATCTGATCATGGAGAGTTCCTCGGTGATTACGGCATACCAGCTAAAGCTCCTTTTCTATTGGACTGCATGCTTCACGTACCTTGTTTGGTCTACGTTCCTGATAAACAAAATAATATTACATCTGATGAGCTGATAGAATCCGTTGATCTCTTCCCAACCCTGACACATCTGGCAGAACTTGAACCACCTGATTGTGTTCAAGGCAAGATCCTGCCTCCCTTTGACACTGAAGAATCTTGCCACAGCCGACAAGTCATCTATGCTGAAGCAGTAGATAAAAAATGCCTAAGGACAAAAGAATGGAAACTTATCCATTATCCGGCTAAAGATTATGGAGAACTCTATAATCTAACCGAAGACATATACGAGCAAAATAATCTTTATGCTGACCTGCCAGAGATTAGGCACAAGATGACACTAGATTTGTATTATCACCTTGACGCAACCGAAGACTTTAAGCATCCAACCTATCAACGGTTTACCAGTGAACATCCTGAAACAGGGGAAGAAATTACCCACTACCATACTTGGTAATCGGCATCATTCATTCATTCCTTCAAAATATTTAAGGATTAAAAAAAACGGCATCTTTGCATCTAGTCCTATTTCTCCTTAATGCCACTGCTGCAAACGCACATCTGAATCTTGATCCTGCAATTGTTTGATTAGTTTTCCAACCTGTTGTTCTTGGGTCTCCTCTTCATATCCCATCAAACTCAACGGACAAACGGACAATGTTGAACTAATTGATTTCATCATTTTAACGATCTTACAACTATTAAATTTTTACTACACATTTATTCAGTAATACCTCCGATGGTTTCCTACCACTATAGACATCCATCGTTGTTGACCCGTGAGAATGTCCGACCAGTTCCTTGATGAAGGATTGATGAAATTGAAGATATGCTACCCTATAAGAAAAGGAATCTGCGTGAGTAATTGAGATGATGCACTTCATTCCTCGATTACACAATGAAACGATTCCCACAACTTATCATTAGGAGGTAATTGAGAATGAAATGTTTATCAGTATTGTGTATCAGCTTAATCGCCATTAGTTTGATGTTGGCAGGTATAAGTGATGCCAAGATAGACAAAAAATCCATTATGGGAATGTGGCTTTTTAACGAGGGAAAGGGCGAAACAGCCAAAGATTCCTTGAAGAATGGTACTGATGGCAAGCTTATAGACGGTCCCAATTGGGTCAAGGGTAAGTTCAGCGGGGCTTTGGAGCTTGATGGAAGTGATGATTATGTCAAGATTGAATCTCCAAATATACCACGAGGTGATGACCCAAGGTCAATTGCGGGATGGATAATGGATATGGGCACTGGAGGGACCTGGGGTGGTATCATCCATTATGGAAATAACGATTGTACCGGTCTGATGTTTGGTATGGGTAAACAGAATGGCTTGACATTCTGGGGCGGGTGTAAAGATTTCCAAACAGGTATGGTTATACCTAAAGATAAATGGTCATTTGTTGCTGTAACCTACGACCAGAAAAATATAACAATGTGGCTAAATGGCAAGCCAAGCCCTAACTCCATGACCAATTTTGACACCACAGATAGCCACCTCTTTATAGGAGCTGAAACCATCAATAATGGTGTTGGCTTCAGGTCCCGTTTCACTGGGCTTATTGATGAGATTGCCATCTTTGATGTTGCTCTAACTAAGAATGACCTCAACACCATCATGAAAAACGGGTTAGAGGTAGCGACTGGTTTTAGGAGTGTTTCCACCACAGGTAAACTCACCACCATTTGGGGACAGATAAAAAAATGGAATGGTTCATCCACCTTGCCCCAATACTAATAAGCTTCGAGTTGTTGGACGAGCTTAGGCATTCTATCACGGATTGCCGTATCGGTGTAAAGTAGAGGGTTCGCTGACAAGTAATCGAGGTTGACGAATCGTGCAGGCACACAATATACTAGACGAGTCAGCTGTGGACCACCTCGCCTATCTCGGACTACACCCTTCAGGATGGTAGTATGTAATACGGTGTTACGCCGTTTTGGAAGCTGTTGTTCTTTCGCGCTGGAAAATTATCCGACGCTTTGTCTGTACCGCCGTGGCATATAGAGCCCGAAAAGTGAAGACTCACCTCATAAGTGTGTTTATCTCAATAACAACAGGATATTCTGTGGTAAGGCACTGGCTTGGGCTAGCATAGCTGCTGATTGTGCCAGTATCTTGGGTGCTGGAACGGCTGCTTCAATGCTCTGTGTTTGGCTGGTCAAGTTGGACATGGTAAACTGCAGCTTGTTCTGTACTGAACCCAACCGACTTCTTTCATTGTTGATGATGTCAACTGCATGATCTAATGCGGTTATGGAATTTCTGGTACTATCAAGATCAACCACATTAGTCCCATGTACTCCGATAGCTTCAGTAGTAGTGTCTACCAAGTTAAAATCAAGCTGGTTATTGATGTCGTTGTCAGCGCCTATTATCGTAGGTTTTGAGTTCAGCTTCGTCTGGTTTTTGAAACCAGGTCATCCATTCAGCGAGATCCACTCTCGTGATTTGAAATGATC
>JYMV01049734.1_pt1 | contig 23262 bp, 20 predicted proteins | sample 338911 | NCBI WGS metagenome assembly JYMV01 (sample SAMN03354496, study PRJNA234377) | hydrothermal vent metagenome | biome: Deep sea; feature: Hydrothermal plumes at the Eastern Lau Spreading Center, Western Pacific Ocean; material: Seawater | place: Tonga | collected 2009 | depth 2000 m m
TTCACCAAAGCCCTCAGGAACCGTCACTGGGAAGTCCGGGTCGCCGCCGCAGACATCTTCGGAGAGACTCACGATCCCGATGTCATCCGGTTACTTGTTCCGCTGCTGAAGGATCCCTTCATGGAGGTCCAGGTCGCGGTGGTTCACGCGCTGCAGAAGATTGGTGGCAAGGATGTGATCGATCCTCTCATAGACGCTCTGGATCGGAGTTCCGGACGGGTCAAGGACGACATTGCCGATGTCCTGTTGTGGCTCACCGGCAAGGATCTCGGGACCAGTCATGCTTCCTGGGATGGCTGGTGGACCGTCAACCGGGAGAGTGCAGAGGTGCGCGGGATCAGTCGCGAGGAATTCGACCGCGCAAGGGCTGAAGCGAACAGGGGACTGACCGGCAACTACTATGGTCTTCGCGTCATCAGTCAGTTCGTGACCTTCATCGTCGACACCTCGGGCAGCATGCAGGAGCCCTATCTCGTCCCATCGTCAGAACAGGGGAGAGGCGGCGGCAGACGACCCGGGGGTACCGGGGTCGATCCTGATTCCGATGAAAAAAAGCGAGGGCAGGGGAAGCGAGAAACCCTGCAGAAGATCGAGGTCGCCCAGCGAGAGCTGGCCAGGGTTTTGCGGCAATTGCGCAATGGCACACAGTTCAACCTCGTTCCCTTCGACAGCCAGTACCATCTGTGGCGACCCGGGCTCGTCGAAATGGATGACGAGATCCGCGAGGATGCCCTGCGGTTCGTCGAGGCGCTCACTGCCGGTGGCATGACCAATATTTATGACACCCTGATCACTGCACTCCGGGACCCCGAAGTGAACACTCTGTATTTCCTCTCCGATGGTGCTCCGACGATGGGGGAGGTTGTCGATCCAGACGCAATCCTTGCCAAGGTCCGGGAATTGAATGAGGTACGCAAGGTGAAGATCCACACGATTGGGTTTCATCTTGATCCGGTGGCGAAGGTCCTGATGCGTCGCCTTGCACAGGAAAACCACGGCAGTTTTGTCGAGCGCTAGTTTCTCCGGAGCAAGGATGCCGGCGAGAAAGTGGATATGAACGAGGGCGAGGCCGTCAAATCGGCCTCGCCCTCGTTCTTGTCCTGGAGGGGTTAGAAGTAGACTTCGTTACGGTTCTTCTCGTAACGGATCGCCATCGCCATCGTCGCCAGGAAAGTGATCGTAAGGGTGGCGAGAAGCCCATAATGCATCCCCGAGCCAAGGGCTTCGATGCTACCGGAGTCGTTGAGGGAACTGACGTAAAAAAGAATAGTTCCCAGGAACAGGAATGCAGGAATGATGGCAGCGATCAGGTGCGACCGGGTTTTCGCCACTGCAGCGCTGAACTTGGCCTTGTCGGCGGGGCTCGGAGCGACTCCGACATGCATGCATTCGGAGCAGGTGATCGGGTCTGCCGATACGTTCATGTGGTAGACGAAGTCCTCGTAACATTCGCTGCAGATCACGCTCACCGTGCTTCCTGCAGGCGCTTTCGACGCAGATGCCTTGGCGAGACGAGGTTTTGCTTTCTTGGCCGGAGACTTCGCCCGGCTTGCCCTGCGAGTTTTCTTTGCCATCCATTCCTCCCGGCTCCCCCTCGGGCATCCTGCCGGCGACCGTTCAACCGTCGCAAGATGCGCTCGAATCAGGAGATGAACCGGGATCCTACCACTCCGACGATGGGGGTCAAGACTGGCGAGGGCGGTCTAGAGCCGCGACGGAAGGGGACTCTTCTAGGGGTATGGCGCCATCGTCCAGCGCTCTCTGACTGGGCCAACCGGTGGGCTCTGGAGGGACCTCCAGCCGCTGCCAGTCGTTTCGTAGCCGGCGTAGTTTCAAGGCACAGATCCGGGCCCTGCGTGCCATTCTGCGCTGCTCCACCATGTCGAGGTGAGTGAGGGCGAAGTCCGAGGAGAGCTTCAGGCAGAACCACAGACAGGCGAAGCCGATGAAGAGGGAGAGCCAGGGTAAATCCACGATTCTGCCTTCCCGGGCCTGGGGGCCCTGAAAGGTAGATCGGCAGGGAAGGGGCTCAACTTTCGCCTCAGAATTGAACGCGCCCTGCTCGGAAGTTGTGGCCATGGCCGCGATTTGGGCCTCCTGGACGACGGTCGTCATCCCCCCGCACCCCTCTACCGCGACCGGGACGCTGGCGCTCGCCTCTCTGGTTGCCATCATCGAGACGGTTGGAATCACCCCCGCTCTTGCGCGGCTCCCTGAGATGGGGACCTCCTCGGGCGCGGCTTCGTTTTCGATCCCTCTGCAGAGCCTTCCTGACCTCCTGGATCTGCCCGTCATCGAGGGAGTTCACCAATTCACGCAGGGAACTGCTGAAACGAGGGTCATCTGTCGCTGCTCGGGGGTCCTGGAGCCACAGGCGAACCTGCTCCCGCGGTAGTCCCCGCAATTCCCGCATCACACGGAAGACGACACGGGGCGGATGGGGAGGAGGAGGAAGGAGTTTTCGCAGATGCTCAACCTGTTCGCGCCGAGGCAGCCCTTCGATCCGTTCCCGTTCCCCTGGCGGTAATCCGGAGAGCAATCCGGAGCGAATCTCTTCAATCCGCGAACGAATCGCTGCCCGATGCTCTTCGGGAGGGAGGTTGCGAAGTCTCTTCTGTTCCTCTTCCGGCAGGTGCCAGCGCCAGCGAAGCAACGACTCGTGGCGACGCCGCAGGTCGTCACGCTTCTTCGGGTCGGCGCCGTGCAAGCGGTGGTGATGACGAAGGACAGAGTGGCGCTTCTTCGGGCCGAGGGCCCGCAGACGCTTCTTGATCGCCTCTCGACGCTGGGGGCTCAACGTCTGCAGCGACTTGAACAGGCGCCGGAATCTGGCCTTCTTCTCGGGGGAGAGTTTCTGCCAGCGTTCGAGGTTGCTCTTGCGCTTCTCGGCAGCCTGCTGGCCGCGAGGGACCGTTTCCTGAACCGCTGGCAGAAGCGAGGAGCAGAGGGGAAGCAGAAGGGCGAGGAGGAGGATTCTCTTGATCATTCTGAGACCCCGAGCAGATCCACCGGAAGTTCCTCGACGATCTCCAGGTCAGCGTAAAAATCGATCAAATCCGGATCGAGTGTGGCGATCTCGGCGGGTTCGAGCGTGGAAAGCAACTCGAGCAGGTCGAGTTCATCGAGGATGGCCGCATCGAGGGAAACGCTGGTGGACCAGGGTGCCATGGCCCAGAGAAGAAGGGCGAGGGGGACGAGTGCTGCAGCGCTCAACCAGAGAGGACGCGGGAGGGCGCTGACCCAGCGTGGAGAAGTGGGGCGACTGCGCAAGCGAGCGAGGAACCGGGTCGCATCGACAGTGACGGGGACTTCAGCAGCCGACGCTTCCTTCAGAAGGCGATCGAGATTCTGGTCCTTTGAATTCATGTCGCTCATTGCGCCTCCAGTGCGCCACCTGCCGGCGGCATTCAGTCCTCCGCCAGGTACGCTTCCAATCGCTTCCCTAGGTTTCTTCGGGCGCGATGCAGCAGGGACTTGACAGCTGGCACTTTCAGGGAAAGGGCCCGGCCGATCTTTTCCAGGTCCCAACCCTCGAAATTTTGCAGCAGGATCGCCTGCTGCTGGTTCAAGGGCAGATCCGCGATGGCTTCGCGGACCTTGCTGATTCGCTCCTGGCGAAGCACACCCTCGGAAGGATCCTCCCCTCCGACGGAACCGCCGCGCCACTCCATTCCGGCGTTCTCCTGGTCGAGGGCAGAGCGAGGAAGCCAGCGCTTTCGCTGGCGCGTCCGCAACTCGTTCAGAGCGATCCGTCCGGTCATCGTCGCCAACCAGCCGGTGAAACTGATGGCCTTCCGGAATCGGTCGCGCGACCGAAAAACACGCAGAAACACGTCCTGGGCCACGTCCTCCGCAGACGAATGGTCGCCGACAAAACGGCGCGCGTGGCGGATGACAAAAGCGAGATGCCTACGGACCAGAGCCTCGTAGGCGGCCTCGTCACCTTGCTGGAAACGGCGCATCAATTCGAAGTCATCTAGATCCATCGTTTCCTGGCCCGTTCACATCTGAGAACCCCGCTCCCTGGCTGGGGTTCCGGCCCCCGGGGCCGTATAGTGGCGCTTTTGGCGTCGATATTCAGCAGAAACCGGGAAGATCTCAGATGCCCAGGGTGCCAGAAGTACCTCTCAGAGGCCAGGAATGGCCGGACCTGCAGATTTGGATGCCCCTCGCTGGAGTTCTCCAGACGGGATCGATCATCGTCGATGTCCGCTCACCGGTGGAGTTCGAGGAGGACCATCTCCCCGGTTCCTCGAACGTTCCGCTCTTCACCGATCAGGAGCGTTCTGTCGTCGGAACCCTGTTCAGGCACCTGGGCCCGGAGGAGGCGCGGAATTGGGGTGAAGAACGGGTCACCGCCGAGCTCGACAATCTCACCCGCGACCTCCTTGCCGCACTCAGGCTCGATGAGGATCCTCCCTTCGATGGGTTGCGAGTGGTTTGCTGTTCCCGCGGTGGGGAGCGGTCTGAGGCGGTGGTCAAGTACCTGCGTTCTATCGGCTACCCGGTTGTGATGCTCGAAGGCGGTTATCGCAGCTACAGAAAGGGAGTACGGGAAACCCTGCAACGTTTCCAGCCACAACGGCTGGTGGTCCTCGACGGATTGACCGGCTGCGGCAAGACCCGGGTTCTCAGGCAGGTTGCTAGAATCTGTCCACGACAGGTGATCGATCTGGAGGGGGCCGCCGGCCATCGCTCTTCCCTTCTCGGCGACATCGGCCTCGAGCCCGTATCCCAGAAGAGGTTCGAAGGTCGCCTTGCCGACAGCTCCCGCAGTCTCGATGGCGATGCTCGATGGATCCTGGTCGAGGGCGAGTCGCGAAGAGTGGGGGATCGGGAAATCCCTGCGCCGTTGTGGCAAGCGATGGAGAACGCTCCACGGATCGAACTGATCGCGACTCGGGAAGAGCGAGTCCGTCTCCTCTGCCAGGAATACCTCGCTGCCGATGGAGTCGAGCCACTGCGCCAGCGCCTGCCCGCTCTCGCTGGCTTCGATGGCATCGGCGAGGAGGGGGTGAAGACCCTCGACGCGTTGCTCGCCACAGGAGATGTCGAGGAAGCGGCGAGAATCCTCCTCGAAAAACATTACGACCCTCGCTATCGCCACGGCAACCAGGAACGGGTTTTTGCTGACACCATCCCGATGGAGGATTCCGTCGACACTGCCCGGGGTCTCGTCGCTCTCCTCGATGGCGGGGTTGGAACCCAGGAGGGCTAGCAATCGCCCCGGCCGGTGGCGCGATCGAATGCGCCAGCTTCCCCGTCTGTCCCTAGCCGCGGGCCACTTCTAGGGGGCGCGCCGGAAGCGCCCATGTTTCAGGAAGTGGACCACCTGCTCCTGGGTCGCTCGCTTCCAGAAGATGAAGGTGTGGCTGCCGGGCATCTCGATCCAGTCGGCGGCGCCCTCGAGGCGGGTGTTCTCGACCGGCACGATGGGATCGCTCGATCCGGCGATGATCCCGATCTCGACGGCCGGAGGCGGTAAGGCTCTCACCAGGGAGCCCTCCTCATCGCTGAGATCCTCGATGGGGTCGACCCAGCGGTCGAGAATCCCCTCGAACCGGCTCGCCCACGGCGATCCCTGGTTCGGTGGGCTGATCTGGACCACTCGCCCCGCCTTCGGCGGAACGGGATCCGCCGTCGCCACTCTCGCCAGGATGGCTCCGAGGCTGTGGCCGACGATGTGCACCTTTCTGACGTGGGGATCCGAGGCGAGACGGACCATCTCTGACCTCAGTGCGGCAGCGTTTTCGACGATTTCACCCCGGGTACTTGGGTAGCGGTGGTCGACAACGCGGTAGCCGGCATCGAGGAGCGGCGCTCGAAGGGGCCAGAGAGCCCGGTGGCTGCGCCACAGCCCGTGGACGAGGACCACCACCTCCTCTCCCGTTCCGACGGTGATGCGGTCGCCAGGAGCGCTGCAGCCTGAAATCCCGGGGGCTGCGAGCAGAATCGAGCCGACCAGGAGCAGCGTTGTGAAGGTTTTTTCTGCTTCCATCGCTTCTTCCCGCCGACAGAGAACCCGGAGACCGGCGCGCCGTCCGGTAGCCTGGGTATCCCACATCTTGGGGGCATTTCCCACCTGCTTGCCAGATGACGGCAGGTGTACTCCATCCAGGTAACCTCCCAACACCGGGCCGGGTGGCTTCATTGTCACAATGTTGTCTGCTAGATTGACAGTCTCTGTTGTAATGGTCCACTTCCTGGTGCTTGAAATTCGGGCAGAATCAGCGATATTGGGGTCATTGGGTTCTATCAATGGACAGCCCGCAGGAGAGGTCCGACGCTCGGGAAGGCAAATGTTTGCGCCCTTTTCTTCTTCCGGTGAAAGTTGCCGCTTTCGCGGCAGGAGATGGCGCAGAAATCGTTTCTCCGGGTGAAGATAGTTCATTGTAGATCGGTGCATCGCAGCGTCGATGCGCATCTTTTTAGTGCTTCAGATTTGGAGGAAATTTTCATGAATGACGATCGCAAACTCGACGACATGGACATGGACAACGTCGCCGGTGGTGGCAAGGGCAGCGACAAAGATGGGATCATTGAGAAGCAGAAGAAAGCTGCCGAGGGCAAGCCCGAGGTCGACCTCGGCAACGTCGTCGGCGGAGCTTCCAAAGGCGACTCTTTCGTCGGAAAAGACGGTTCCGGCGGCGGAGACTCCAAGGGTCCTGGCAAGACAGACGGAAAGCCGGATTACAAAGGCAAGTAGTTTCTGATTCGATCTCTCTGCCGGTTACAGGCGGGAGTGTAGCCCGAGAGCGGTCGATTGCGGCTCTCTCGGGCTGTTTTTTTCGATGAAGGTGGTTCAGCAGGGGTGAGCGATTCGAAGCCTCGAAGCGGCCCCCAGCGCAATTCAAGAACTGGAGGAAATTCCATGAACGAAGAGAACAAGCCCGACAACTGGGATCTGGACAAAGTGGCCGGTGGTGGCGGCAAAGACAAGCAACAGGACTACGACGATGCCAAGAAAAAGGCGAAGAAGGAAGCCGAGGGCAAGGGTGAAATCTCCGATGGCGGCCTCCAAAAAATCGACGGCGGAGCGTCCATAAAAGGCAAAGGCGACGCCACGATCGGTGGAGGCGCGGTCGAAACCAAGCCCAAACGCGAGGACGAGACAAAGCCGCGCTACAAGTGAGCAGACGGTCGTGATTTCATCTCTCCCGCTGACATGCGGGAGTTCAGCCCGAGAGCGCCAGGCGACGCCTCTCTCGGGCTGTTTTTTTTTCGCCCCCTTTCCCCAGCGCCAGCCTACCTGCAGCCATTCCGTCGATCTCTCTGTTTTTCGAATTCCCTCTCCGGGCGCCATCGGACACGAAGGGATGGGGGTCGGGCGTCCGGATGCGCTCAGGATCGCCTGGAATTTTGGATTTTCCTGGAGAGCGTGCGCCACCGTCGGCGGAATCGGAGCCCGCCGCCGGGCATTCAGCCGCGATGGGGTCTTGAGGACGAATTGACCCTTTCTTCCCTGGAGGCTGCACCAACCAGGGTGGTCGTGAGCGGTCGCCGTGGCACTCCCTGGTCCTCGGTCTGCCCCCAGGGCACCCCGGCCCGCCGACCCGATCACTCGGGCCAGATCCTTGATGTGTCGAGTGGTTCCGGGGAGAGTCACCCCGAGGAGGGGTCCCTTGCGCCAGGTCATCTTCATCCTCGGCACCCTTGCAGATGGTGACATCGACTGGATTGCATCTGCAGGCCGCAAGCGCGAGTTTGCCGATGGCGAGGTTCTCATCCGTTGCGGTACACCGACGGATGCGATCTACATCGTTCTCGAAGGCGAGTTGACCGTCAGCGATGCCGAGTCGGGGAAGGTCTTCAGCCGCCTCAAGAGCGGCGAGGTGATCGGCGAAATCTCTCTTCTCGATTCGCGACCTCCGACCGCCGACGTTACCGCAACCGGCGCTGCCACCGTGCTCGAACTCGATCGAGCAACCCTCGATCACAAGCTGGTCGAGGACACCTCCTTCGCATCTCGTTTCTACCACGCTCTGGGAATCTTACTCGCCCATCGGTTGCGAAAGCTGACTCGAAAGATCAACTTCGGGGCCATCGATCTGAGTGCCATCCAGGACGAGCCTGAAGAAACTGATTTCCAGCTCCTGGAGTCCGCTGCGCTCGCCGGCAAGAGATTCGACTGGATCCTGCAGACGCTGCTAAAACGCTGAATCCTAGCGGACGGGGAGGGTGATCGTGTTCAGGAAGAAGGCTCTGGAGCGGATCGCCTCGCCCGATGATCTCGATCGCGCCTTCAGGGTCATCACTTTGCGCAGCTGGATCCCGCTCACCTCCGCGATCGTCGTCATCGTCGGTGGTTTACTGTGGTCACTCTTTGGCAGGATTCCCATCACGGTCAATGGCATCGGTGTTCTGGTCAATCCCGGTTACGTCAGGGGGATCGAATCTGTCAGCGGTGGCCAGCTCACAGAACTGGGGGTGCGAGTGGGCGAGGTAGTGATGGAGGGACAGCTTCTGGCTACCTTCAACCAGCCCCAGATCCGTCAGGGCCTCGATCGCGCTCGCCTGAAGGTGGCAGAACTCGAAGAGAAGGATGCCATTCAGCAGGAACTGGAGGAGAAACGCAGGCAACTGGAAAGCACCGCTTTCTCCGGCAAGCGCAAACTCCTCGAAAAGGAGACCGTCGCCCTCGGCAAACTGATCGAGAACCTCCAGTCAAAACAGTTGGAGTACCTGAAAACCCAGGAGAAACACCTCAATCGAACCACCGAGCTCTCCTCGGCTCTGCACGAGAAACTCAGGCAGCATCTCGAAAATGCCCGCAGCCTCACCCGCGACCAGATCATCTCCGAGGCGCGCCTCCTGCAACTGGAATCCGATTTCACCGACAGTGAGCTGGAACTCGCCGGCGTCGAGGTCAAACTCACCGAACTCGAGTTGCAGGCCATCCAGAATGACCAGGCCCTCCTCACCCAGGTCAACCGGCGCTCCGACCTGCAGATGCAGTTGAGCCAACTCGACATCGATGAGCAAAAATATCTCCAGGAGTTGACGACCAGCAGGCTGGAACGACAGTTGCAACTGAGTGAAGCTCGCGGTCAGGTCGCGGCTCTCGAACTCGATCTGGAAAAGAAATCGACGCTTTTGGCGGAGCACAGTGGACACATTCTGGAATTGTCCGCTTCTGTGGGGGATGTGATCGAGGCTGGAGAGAGGATCGGCTTGATCGAGATCGATTCTCCCGTTGGCAGCCTGAAAGTTCTGGCATACTTCGTCCTCGATGATGGAAACAAGGTTCATCCTGGGATGCAAGCGCGGGTCACTCCCACCTCCGTCAGGCGGGAACGGTTCGGAGCAATTGTCGGCGATGTGACTCGCTGCTCCGACTTCCCCATCACCCTTGATGCGGCTTCCCACATCATCGGGAGCGCCGAACTGGTCCGCGCTCTCACTCCCGGCGGAGGAATGGTCGAGGTCGAGATCAGCCTTCAGAGGGACAGCAGCAGCTTCAGCGGCTTCAAGTGGACCTCTCGTGGGCCCAATCTTCGTTTCTCATCGGGCACTCCCACCTCGATCAGGATCACGGTGGAGAACCGGAGACCGATCAGTTACCTGTTGCCCGTCTTCAGAACCTGGGCGTGGGGGGAGAAGGACGAATCGGGCAAGCCTCGCTAGGGGGGGATCGATTCCACCACGATGAGAAGCAAGAAAGCCCACACTCCTACCCTTCTGCAGCTCGAGGCAACCGAGTGTGGCGCCGCTACTCTAGGGATGATTCTCGGCTATCACGGGTGTTTTGTGCCTCTCGCCGACCTTCGCAGGGATTGTGGAGTTTCCCGGGATGGCAGCAAGGCTTCCAATATGGTCCGGGCCGCATCCGATTACGGAATGGATGGCACGGGCTACAGCGTTGAAATCGATGAAGTTTCCGGTTTCCAGACCCCCTACATCGTCTTCTGGCAATTCAACCATTTCCTGGTCGTCGAGGGATTCACAAAGGAACACGTCCTCCTCAATGACCCGGCGATGGGGCACCGGAAAGTGGACCACAAGGAATTCGATGACGGATTCACAGGAATCCTCATCACCTTCGAGAAGAACGAGAACTTCACCAAGAGAGGAAGCCCTCCTCGAGCGCTGCCTTCCATCCTGAGCCGGCTCAAACCCCAACGTGCACCGATCCTCCAGGCCCTGTTCTGCGGCCTACTTCTCGTCGCTCCCGCGCTCCTGGTGCCAGCATGCACCGCCATCTTTGTCGATGAAGTGCTCGGTGGAATGCGAGTCAACTGGTTCCGTCCGCTTCTGCTCACGCTTGCCATCGCGATGGTCGTTCAGTTTGTCGTCAAGATGGTCCAGTTACAGGTCTACCGGAGGTTGCGAACCGCCCTCTTTGCGGCATTCAGCGGCCAGTTCCAGTGGCACCTGCTGAGGCTCCCCCTCGGCTTCTACGCCCAGCGTTACCCCGGTGAGATCGCCAACCGCGCTCGTCTCAACGAAGATGTCGCAGAAACGATCAGCACCTCTCTCGTTTCGACGGGAATCGCGCTCTGCAGCATGTTGCTCTACGGCTTTGTCCTCTTCTGTTACGACGCCACTCTGGCAACCATCGGTGTCGCGGTGAGCGCCATCAATTTCATCGTTCTCAAGCGCGTTTCGGCCAAGAGGGTCGAGGAAAACATGCGGCTGGCTGAAGTGTTCGGCCGTACTGCTTCCGTTTCGATCTCCGCCCTCACCAACATCGAAAGCATCAAGGCGTCCGCCCAGGAGAGCGACACCTTCGGACGCTGGTCGGGATTCTTCACCAACAGCATGCTCGCTCGCCAGCGCCTCGAGACCACCAGCATGACGGTGGGTCTCTTGCCCTCCCTCCTTCAAACGTTGACCGTGATGCTGATTCTGGTGATCGGCGGGTTCCGTGTGATGCAGGGGGCCCTCACCATCGGTGAACTGACCGCCTTCCAGTCGTTGATGCTCTTGTTCCTGGCACCGGTAGGACGTCTCGTCGGCATGGGAACCCAGCTCCAGGACCTCCAGGGGGATCTCCTGCGCCTCGACGACGTGCTGGCAAATGAACCGGAAACTACCGACGACCTCTCTGAAGTCGAGGTTTTTCCGGAGGAGTGCGTGCGCCTCGAGGGGTCCCTCGAAGTCCGGGATTTGACCTTCGGCTACAGCCCTCTCGAGCCTCCCATCATCGACAAGTTCCATTTCAAGGCGCAACCAGGATCGAAAATCGCGTTCGTCGGGGGAAGCGGGTCCGGCAAGTCAACGGTCGCCAAACTGCTGGGGGGGCTGGCCAAGGCATGGGAAGGCGAGATCCTCTTCGATGGCCGTCCGCGCCGGGCTTACCACCCGGGAATCATGCGATCTTCGCTGGCGATGGTCGATCAAGACGTTCTTGTCTTCGAGGGGACGGTCAGGGAGAACCTCTCCATCTGGGACAGCACCGTCACCGATAGCAGCCTTCTTCGCGCCTGCGAGGACGCGGCCATCCTCGAGGTTGTCCAGGGTTTGCCCGGAGGCCTCGACGCTCCTCTCCTCGAGGGAGGGGCTAACCTCAGCGGAGGACAGCGCCAGCGACTCGAGATAGCCCGAGCATTGCTGCACAACCCCTCAGTTCTGATCCTCGATGAGGCGACCAGCGCTCTCGATGCAGAAACCGAAGAGATCATCCTTTCCAACCTCGTGAGACGAGGCTGCACCTGCATCATCATCGCCCATCGGTTGAGCACCGTTCGGGACTGCGATGAAATCATCGTCATGCAGCGCGGTGTCGCCGTCGAACGTGGGACTCACGAGGAACTCTGGAACTCCCGCGGTGAATACCGCCGTCTTGTCGAATCGGAAGAGGGGTAGCCGATGGCAGACCGCCCCCCTGATTCTGGATTCCCTTCGAAGCTCCAGCTGGAAGTTCAGGACACCTACCTCCTCGATTCCGTTGAAATTGCCTGGTCGCTGCTGAAGGGCAGCGTCGAGGTCTTCAGCACCCTCGTCGTCGACGGAAAACCGTCGGGAAAGAGGGAGTATCTCTTCACCCGCAGGGTGGGAGACATCCTGTGCGGTTCGACGGTCGAGATCGGCGAGGGGAAGAGGGGCCTGGTGCTTCTTGCCCTGTCGCCGTGCGAACTCGAGCCGATCTCCCTCGACGACCTGTGCGCTCGATTGAGCGGTGAAGAGGACAGTCTCGCTCACCTTTTCGATGAATGGATCGACGGTTTGTGGGGACCGTTGGAGAGGGAGATGCCTCAGGAAAAGGTGCTCCTCACCGAGGTCCGGGGAGTCGTCGAACTCGACGCTGGCTGGCAACTCCCCGGCTCCCGCAGTGAGGGTCTGTGGATTCAGTTGACCGAAGGTCAGGTTCATCTCGCCGGAAGATCCGAAGCGGAGCACCTCGCAGGGGGAGGCTGGCTTGCTCTGGGGCGCCGCGGCTGGCTGCAAGCGCCCTCGCCGTCCAGAATCGATGCCGTCCTGAGCGCCGAACTCCCCGGTCGCGAAACGGTGGTCTCCGGCCTCGAAAACCTGCTTCGATACGTCGGGGAGTGGATCGACGGGCGCAGCCGCAGGAGAAATCAGCGCGATCTCGAGCAACTTCGGGCCCGTGAGTCTCAGGAGGAGCAGGCCACGACAGCGGCATTCGATGAGCTGGGAAGCGTCATCGAGCGTCATCATGCCAGGCCCCACACCGGCACAACCCCGCTGATTTCCGCTCTCCTGGCCATCGGAGACCACCAGGGAATCCAGTTCAAAGGGGTCAACGGCAACTCGGCAGCGGCCGAGGAAGAGGAATCTCTGGGCGAGATCTGCAGACGCTCCGGGATCCGCTTCCGAATCGTCATGCTGCGTGATCTCTGGTGGAAGAGTGACAATGGCCCCCTCTTCTCGGTAATGACCGAGTCGAATCATGCCATCGCACTGCTTCCAGAGCGCGGGGGTGGCTACAAGATCTTCGATCCCCGTACCAACGAGAAGAGGGTTGTCGATGCCAGCGTTGCAGAGTCGATCAACCCCAAGGCGGCGATGTTTTTCCGCCCCATCACCGGCAAGATCCGTGGCGCTTTCCAGTTCTTCAAATTCGGTCTTGCGCCACTGAAACTCGAGTTCTTGCTGGTGATGCTCTTCGGCATGGCAGGATCGCTTCTCGGTTTGCTGATCCCCCAGCAGACCCTTCAACTCCTCGACGTGGCGATTCCAGATTCGAACGAGTTTCTGCTATGGCAGGCTGCGGTGGTCCTCACCTCGGTCGCCATCGGTCAGTCGATCTTCCTCTTCTGCCAGTCGTGGCTCACCGTTCGGCTCCAGGTCAAAACCACTGCCTCGCTGCAGAGCGCTGTCTTCGACTGGATTCTGCGCCTGCCAGCGACCTTCTTCAGGAAGTACTCCAACGGAGATCTGCTCAATCGACTGATGCTGGTCTCACAGATCAGCAACGAGATCGGTGCAACCGCGCTTCGCTCTCTGGTGGTGGGCACCCTGTCCCTGGTCAACCTCGGGCTTCTCTTCTATTACTCGAGCCAGCTCGCTCTGGTCGCCCTCGTCATCGGCATCGTCTCCTGCTCGCTGACCGCCTATGTCTCGACCAACATCCGGAAAATTGCTCTCAAGATCGAGATTCTCAGCGGGACCCTCTTCGGTTTCGTCTACCAGACGATCATGGGAATCACCAAGATCCGGTCCTGTGGCGCCGAGAAAAGAGTCTTCCATCAGTGGACGATGCGCTTCACCGATCAACTCCGACTCTTCCATCGCCAGCAGGAATTCGAGGACATCGTGGTCCTCTTCAACATCATCGTCCCGACTCTGACCGCCCTGCTGATCTTCTGGCTCGCTTCGGCGCTGATGTTCGGCGAGGGCGGACTCGGTTCACCGCTGCTCACCATCGGTACCTTCGTGGCATTCAATACCGCTCTCGGGCAGTTCCTTGCTGGCGCAACTTCCGCCACCGAAACCTTCGTCAGGATCATCGATAACGTCAACAAGGTCGCTCTTCTCGAGCCGATACTCCAGACCGATCCCGAGACCGACGCCAGTTCGGCGAATCCCGGCAGGCTCAAGGGGAAGATCGAACTGGAATCGGTCAGTTTTCGTTACCGCGAAGACGGTCCCCTGATCCTCGACAGCCTCTCCCTCCAGGTGAACCCCGGGGAGTTCGTCGCCCTCGTCGGCACTTCTGGCTGCGGCAAGTCGACCATCTTCCGCTTGCTCCTCGGTTTCGAGTCCCCGCAGACGGGCGATGTACTCTTCGATGGCCAGAACCTGAACGGTCTCGATGTCACCAGGGTTCGCCGACAGATCGGTGTTGTCCTCCAGGAAACCCGGGTGACTGCCGGTTCGATCTACGAGCTGGTCTGCGGCAACTCCCAGGCTCCCCTCGAGGAGGTCTGGCAGGCCCTTCGCGATGCGGCCATCGCCGATGAAGTGGAGGAATTGCCGATGGGAATCCACACCATCGTCAGCGAGGGAGGGAGCAACTTTTCCGGCGGCCAGCGACAGCGGCTGCTGATCGCCCAGGCCTTGATCCAGAAGCCGAGCATGCTGCTCTTCGATGAGGCGACCAGCGCCCTCGACAATCGCGCCCAGCAACTGGTCACCGACAGCCTCAATCGCCGTCGGGTGAGCCGGGTCACCGTCGCCCACCGCCTGAGTACCATCGAAGCGGCAGACCGCATCTACGTCCTCGATGCCGGCAAGGTTATCCAGTGCGGGAATTTTGAAGAACTGGTTGCTGTTCCGGGTCTCTTCCGCAAACTGGTCGAACGCCAGCAGGCGGAACCTTCCAGTGCAAGCAGCTGAATCGCGGGCTTCCTAGGACCACTTTTCCAGGAGAGTTAGTGCCCTGGTGCCTGCCAGCCTGCCGTTCTGAAGAGCAAAATCGATGGCTTTCTTGCCTTCATAGGATTCCTCCAACGGATCGGCACCTTTATCGAGGAGCAATTCCACGATCGCAGGTGACCATGACTTCGCGGCGTGCATGAGTGGGGTCTCGCCCTCTTCATCGTGGCAATTCAGATCGGCTCCGTTGTCGATGAGAACCTTCGCGACCTCGGGGGTGCGGGCCACGCTCAGCGGAGTTCTGCCGCCGTTTTCCCTGGCATCGATCTTTGCCCCACTGTTGATGAGCAACTTCACGATACTGGGGTTGTAAACGGTTTCCTCGGCAGCAGCGCAGATTAACGGGGTATCTCCCTTGATATTTCGGGCCTCGAGTTTCGCTCCCATTTTGATCAGCAATTTTACGATTCCAGGCGTCGATGGATAGCGCGAGGCTCTCATCAGTGCCGTCCAACCATCACGATCCTCTGCATTGACCGCGGCGCCCTTGGTAATGAGCAATTTCACTATCCTTGGGTGGCCAGAATACTGCAGCGCACGGAGGAGCGGGGTCGAGCCGGTGTCGTCCCTGGCAGTGAGTTTTGCGCCCTTCTCGACCAACAACTTCACTATTCTGTAGTGATAAAAAGCGGAGGTGCTGGCGCCCACCGCTCTGAGAAGCGGGGTTTCTCCCAGGTTGTTCTTCGCCTCGAGGTCAGCCCCCCTGGCGATGAGCAATTTCACGATTCTCGGCTTCGAGCAAAAACGAGCAGCCCACATCAGTGGAGTCCAGCCCATATTGTCTTTCACGTTCACACTCGCACCGCGATCGAAGAGTTCCCGAATCGCCCGGATATCTTCACCTTTTGTCGATTGAAAGAGATCATTCATCGCATCACTCAGTTCTGGCTGTGTCGGTGGAAATATACATGCTGAGAAATCCGCTCTGATGAAGAAGTAGCAACCATTACAGTACAGTCGATCCCGAACATGCACCCTCCCAAACCACTTGTGAAGATGGAATGCAGCCCTTTCAAGAGGGCTTTGGAAAATATAGTAAAACCGGAGGTGATCAGATCCCAAACGCCTCGGCTGGCATTTCTGGTGGACCTGAAGGGAATCGAACCTCTGGCCTCCTGCCTGCTGGGCAAAACGGCAGATAGGTGCTGTACGGCAAAGTAGAGGAACTGCGTAGGCCTTTAATCTTGTACGACGGCTGTTGAAGGAAGCAGTCTGCTCTAATAGTTGATGTCCGACTTGTCGAAGAGTTTCCAGTAGATCCAGTTGTTCCACAGATATGGATTCAAATCGGCGTAGTTGAGGGCTTTCTTGCCTTCCTTGGACACGAGGAGAGGATTTGCGCCCCTATCAAAAAGGAGCTGGACGATGAAAGCCGGGGTAATGGGCTCCCGCAACTGGCCGATGGACGCGTTGGAAGGACAGAAGTTCGCGGCGAACATCAGTGCGGTCCAGCCATCGTTGTTCGTGGCATCAATCTCAGCCCCCTTGTCGAGGAGGCACTGGGCATGTTCGGGACCCCAGGGGTTGCGCGCCGCGAACATCAGCGCGGTCGAGCCGTGGTTGTTCCTGGCATCGATCTTTGCGCCCTTTTCGAGGAGGAACTTGAACGTTTCGATGCTGTCGTTTTGAGCGGCGAGCATGAGCGGGGTCGATCCGTCGTTATTCGTGACATCGATCTTTGCACCGTTGACGATGAGGAGCTGGACTTTTTTGATGTAGGAGTGATGAGCCGCCAGCATCAGCGGGGTATTGCCATCGTTGTTTCTGGCCTCGATGTCGGCGCCCTTGTCGATGAGAAACTGGACGATCTCGAGCGTTGAATAGCCGTGCGCGGCCATCATCAGCGGAGTATTGCCATCGTTGTCCCTGGCCTCGATCTGTGCACCGTTTTGGATGAGAAACACGACGATCTCGGTGGCGAAGCCTCTCCAGTTGCTTGCGGCGAACATCAGCGGGGTATTGCCATCATTATCTCTGGACTCGATGTCAGCACCCTTGTCGAGCAGAAACTGGATCCTGTCAGTGGAGTGAGTCCAGCCCATGGCGATATGTAGCGGAGTGCAACCATCGCTGTTCCGGGCCTTGATATTGGCGCCCAGGTCGAGAATGCGCTGGAACTCTTCGGGGGTGGTATCCCAAAGACCAGCAGCACTCAGAAGCTGGGCGTCGGGATGGTTTTCACCGGCCTCGATGTTCTCACCCTGGTGCTGGTCACTGTCCACTACAGCAAGGTCAGCAACCGCAACGTCAGCAGCCGCAACTACAGCATCGTCAACGCTGAGTTTGGTCATCTCTTGACCTGTGAAGAATTGAAAGAAGAGACCCGTCAGAATCGCCAGCGTGAACCCCAGAACCAAACCGCTCGGGTTTGGACGGGTCAGGATCGTGTTTTGAACCATGCATACCCCAATTTACCCCTCGGACGTCGCGGCGGTTGGTCAGGGTACTAAATTTGAGGTGATCTTCGAAGGTTGATTCTGACCCTGACAGGCTCAGACGAAGAAGCCCCGCTCAGCATGAAGACCAAGTGGGGCACAGGTTTGAAGTTGGTGGACCTGAGGGGACTCGAACCCCTGACCTCCGCATTGCGAACGCGGCGCTCTCCCAACTGAGCTACAGGCCCAACGATTTCAAGAAAACAGCGCCGAGGCCCTGTGGAAGTCATGCAACCTCGAAAGAAACCCCGACACCGATAGTACCTGCTTATAGTGTATCGGGGTTGAGTGAGGCAAGAGGTTCAGATGGGGAGATTGGCGATGGACACCCTGAGAATACTTGCCCTCGAACCCTATGCAGCGGTCAGCCACCAGACCTTTCTCGACGGGCTCGAAGAATACAGTTCTCATCGCTGGACACGAATCGAACTTCCAGGGCACCACTGGAAATGGCGAATGCGCACTTCCTCTCTCATCCTCGCTCCCGAGATCGTTTCCAGGTGGCAAGAGGGTGAGCAATGGGACCTGATCTTCGCCTCTGAATACCTCAACCTCGCCGAGTTGATCTCTCTTCTTCCTGTCCCGTTGAAGGAACTCCCGACGGTGACCTTTTTTCACGAAAACCAGCTGACCTTTCCTCTACAGGGAGATGAGCGTCGCGATGTTCACTTCACCCTGACCCACGTCCATTCCATCCTCGCCTCACGCTCTTCCTGGTTCAATTCCGCCTACCACCGCAATCAATTTCTCCAGGCTCTTCCTGCCGTCCTCGACCAGGTCCCCGGGCTGGACACTTCTTCCGTCCTGAGAGAAGTGCGCGCCTCTTCAAGGGTGATGTATCTCGGAACCGCCGTCGAAATCGGCAACGTGCCACCATGTCGGGGCCAGATCCCCATCGTTCTGTGGCCCCACCGATGGGAGTACGACAAGGACCCCGAGTTGATGGTCGACACTGTGCTCGCCCTCAGGGAAGAGGGGCTCAACTTTCGCCTCCGACTGCTGGGACCACGATCGTCCGCTGGCCAGCCCGGAATTGAGAAGATCTCCCGGGCTTTCGGCGATGACCTGGAAGCCCCCGGTTTTCTCCCTGACCGCAACGAATACATCGCAGCCATCAGCGGTTGTGACATCGTGCTCTCGACCGCTCGACACGAGTTCTTCGGGATTGCCGTCCTCGAAGGGTTGCGCAGGGGAGCGATGCCCGTTCTTCCTTCCGATCTCGCCTATCGAGAGCTGCTGCCGCCAGGCCTCGCCACCCCATCTCGATATCTCTGGGAGCGTTCAGACGGACCGGCGGCGACGCTGAAGAGGGCGCTCTCTACCATCGAGGGGGGCTCCTGGCTGGAAGAACGGCAGCAGATCGTCGAGGGCACCGACCGCTTCTGCTGGAGTTCCCTCGCCGGGGCCTACGATGAGGCGTTTTCTTCCGTCGTTTCGGGAGAGATCCCGGCTTCCTTCAGCTGAGCCTCGAGAGCCCGGATTCGATCTCGCATCTCCGGCAAGTGAGCGATCAGGGCATAGGCCCGCCGTCCGATCTTGACGTCGATGGATGGGAATCCCATCACCTGCGCACCCGCATCGACGTCGGAAGTGACAGCGGTCTTGGTGGCAATCCGGGCGCCAGCTCCGACCTCGAGATGCCCGATCACCCCCGACTGACCCCCCATCTGGGTGCCGGACCCGAGAATCGTCGAGCCGGCCAGGCCGACCTGGCCGGCGAGGAGGCAGTGAGTTCCGAGGATGCAGTTGTGCCCGACCTGGACGAGGTTGTCGAGTTTGCAACCGTCACCGATCACCGTGTTTTCGAGGACCCCCCTGTCGATGGTGGAGCCGCAGCCAATTTCGCAATCGGCACCGATCTCGACTCCGCCTCGCTGGGGCACCTTTCTCGTGTTTCCTTCTCCTGGGATGTAACCGAAACCGTCCCCGCCGATGACTGAACTTGCATGGAGGACGGTGCGATCACCGATCTTGGTGTCGGGGTAGATGGTGACATTCCCCCGGATGACCACCTCTTCACCGATATCGATACGCTGTTCGAGGATCGCCCCCGGGTGGATGATTGTGCCCCTGCCAATCGAGACCCCCGGGCCGATGAAGACGCCAGGAGCGATGGAAACGTCGTCTCGGAGGACCGCCGTTGGGTCGATTCGAGAATGCGGCGAGATTCCGCTGAATGGGGGCGGGGGGGAGGGCATGAAGATCTCGATGAGATCTGCGAAGGCGACCGGGGCCTGGCGGTGTCGAATCACCGCCGGAATCTTGCTCAGAACTCCGGCCGGGTAGAGTTCATCGACGAGGACGCAGCCCGGAGAAAATTCGACGGGGATCTTCCTGTCCGGGGAAAGATAGGCGATTTCGGTTCTTCCGACCTTCTCCGGAGGCTTCAGGGCTGTGATGGCCATCTCCGGGTCCCCTTCGAGAGTCCCACCCAGCAGCCTCGCGATGGAGGCGGTGGTGCGGGCGTCATCGGGTCTTGGTCGAACTGTTGGCGGGGTGCTCACTGCTTCCCTTTCTTGATTGCCCGGTCGGGGCGTGCGACCCCGAGCACCTGGATGCGAAGCATCGGTTCCTCTGGCTGGTTGGTGCGGATGTGAAGGCGGGCACGGATACTCCCCACCTTGGTCGGAAAGGGCTCCCCGATGGCGAGGCGGATGCGAGCCTTTCCCCCTTCGACCGGTTCAACCGCTGCATCGATCTGAACCGGCTGGGAGCCAGGAAGTATTTCGACCTGGATGTCCCTGATACTGATCACCTCGCCTCGGGTCGATTCGATGAGGAGGGTCGCTTCGGTAAGGCCTGATTCGATCACCTGACCGAGATTCAGGGTCGCCGGCGTCCAGCGGATCGCTCCGTAGACATCACCTCGGACTGGCATCTCGAAGGGAAGGCCGTTGACCGTTCCCTGGATCTTGCCGCTGATCCGCCCCTTGGGGTGTTCAGAGGCGACGGTGACCTGGATCTCGACCTCATTCTCGTTCTTCTCGACGATGCGGGCGCTGAGGTGCTTCCCCGTCACCGACGTGACCTCCACCTGCGCAAGCGGGTTTCCCGGCTGGGTGCGCAGGACGAGAGACTGAGTGGCATCGCTGATCTGCTTGCCGTGAACCCCGGAGAGGACCAGTTCCAACGGGCTTGCGCTGACACCGGGGTGATAATCGGCAACCACGTTCACCCGTAGCGGTGGCCCATGGCCCTCGACCTGGACCTCGATGTACTTGCTGAATTTCCCCCAGCCCCTGCCAAAACGGATCGTCGACCTTCCTTCCCGCGTCTCTCCTGCCGAGAGCGGGGTCCGAGAATTGAAATTGACAGTCATGCAGCTGCAGGAAGTCTTCACTTTGTTTACGGTGATCTCACTATCGGATGAGTTCGTGACCGAGAAGGTGACCGTCCTCACCTCACCGTGGCCGATCCCCCCCAGTTGGTGAGTTTTCGGAGCGACGGTGACCGTCTGCGTGTCAGGCAGGTCGGTGGAGAGGTGTGCCAGGATGAGGCAAATCCACAGTGTGGCCATCGGATCTTCCTTTCGATCGCCACAAAGTGTAACTGACTGTGGGGCCCGGTAAAATCCGCACTGATAAATGCTCGCACATCGCTCGGAAAACACTACCCTCAATGAGACTCCACGGAGTCCCTGTCCCGGGTAGGGAATAAACGAGGCGGGGTTCGGGTCTCACCCGGACCCCGTTCTTCTCATCCAGCCAAATTCCCCTCCTGTGGTACAATCGGGGCCCGAGCACACCCTTCCCAAAGCCGAGAATTTCCCGTGATTCCCTTCAAACTCCCCATTCTGATCAATATCGTCCTCATCCTGGCCATCGCTCCGATGCTCCGTGGCCAGGAATTCCCCTCATCTGCAGGTCCCCGAACCCTCCGCCACCTTCGCCTCCTCGACGACGATCAGTGGAAGGTGAGGGAGCAATCACAGAGATGGCTGGTTGAAAATTCCATGCTGTGGCTGGGCAAGATTTCTCCCGAATGGACCCCCGAGAGCCCCGAGGCGGCGTGGCGCTGGCGGAGAACGGTTGAACTGGTCGACCGTCTCGCCCACCTTCGACGGGAACTCGCCAGTGAGTTCGATGGCAAGATCCTCGATGAGGCGACGAACCTGGCTCAGGAATCGGGCAGGGCACTCGATGCGGTTCTCGAGGAGTGCCTGGTCGATCCCGATCCACTTGTTCGCTCCCGGGCTGTATCGATCCTGCCGTCGATCCCGACCGGGAGTCGACTCCTGCGGCATCTGCCACCCGACGACTCTTCCCCACAGGTCCGCCGTGCGCTCCTCGTTGCTTGCCGGATCCTCGACATCGATGGGGGCAGAAACCGGATTCTCCATTTCCTCCAGACGGAGGAACCGGGCGCTCTCAGGGAAGCGACCCTTCTGGGTGTACGGGAACTCGGGGATCCCCTGCTGCTTCCTGCCCTGGAAGCGGCAGCCCGGAGAGAACCGGAGCAGGATCTCTCCCTCTCCCTGACCCGGGTCTCCATCGGCGGCGTCACCCAGATGGACGCCCTTTCGCACCTCCTCGAGCTGGGGAGCTACCGCCAACGCCATGCGGCTCTCGATGCGCTCCTCTTCTCCGGTGAGGAGGCACCATTCGATCTTCTCCAGCCTCTCCTCTTCTGCCGGGCAGGAGATCTGCGCCGCCGGGTGCTGTCCCTCATCGAGCGGGGAGGGGTCGATGATGCCGCCCTTGCCCTGCTTCCGCTCCTCGAGAAGAGAGAGATGTTGCCGTGGGTGATCGCGCAGATGGTGAGGCTGGAAGCCAGCGATTATTACGGCGACGTGGCCGCTGCCCTCGAACGGATCCCCGTTGGCGAGAGGTGTGCCAAGTTCCTCACCGAGAGGGGGGTCCCGAGGTTGGTCCCCATCGATGTCAGCACCGAGGACGTCAAACCCCAGCGCTGACAGCGCCGCCATCGATCGTTATCGTGTTCCCAGAAGGAGCACACCTTGGAACAGGTCTGGGGATTCCCTCGCAAAGTGATGGTGGAGCAACTCGGTGACTTCCAGGGGTTTCTCCCTGAACCCCGCTCTCTCGAGCCTCTCGCATCCGCTCTCGAGCCACTCGGTTACTTCCGCCGGCGCTTGGAGGTCGAAGAAGATGAGAGCTGGAAGCAGGTGATTCCTTATCTTGCCGTGACCTGCGGTGGAAAACTCCTGGTTCTCAGACGTCTTGCAAGCCAGGGGGAGTCGCGCCTTCATCACCGTCTGTCGATCGGAGTGGGGGGGCATATCAACCCCGAATCTCCCGGGCCCAGGCCGCTCATCGTCCGTGGGCTCTTGCGAGAAGTTTCTGAAGAACTCGAGCTGGATTCGAGTGACATCCCCGAACCTGTGGTCGTCGGCTGGATCAACGACGATTCCACCGCGGTGGGCAGGGTCCATCTCGGGCTCGCCTGCCGCATCGAGGTGAGCGAGGAGGTCGGGGTGCGAGAGCGAGATCGCATGGAGGGAACCTGGCAAGAGATCGTCTCCCTCTCCCCCGAGGAGTCGGCATGGGAGTCGTGGTCGAGCCTCCTCATCCCGGCAATAGCCGTCGGAATCGAATCCTGCACCGATTGACGCTCTCGCCGCACGGGGGCTATAATCCCGGGCATCCAAGGGCTGCTGCCTTCGATCTGGAGCGACTTCCGGTTCTCGGCCGTGAACGGGGTTGTCGGCGGCGGCGGCGGCGGCAATTCACCAGCGATGGGATCAGCGCTACCCGGTGGTGTAATAGGCAACACAACTGGTTTTGGTCCAGTCATTCGAGGTTCGAGTCCTCGCCGGGTAGCCATTTCCTCTTCTGTGTCGAGTCCTCGAGTCCTCGAGGCCCGACGCAATTCCGACGGGGCCGATATGAGCGATAAATTCAGCGCAATCGTGCTGGCAGCAGGGCGCGGGACCCGGATGCATTCTGGGCTCCCAAAATTGCTCCATCCGATGCTCGGCCTCCCCCTCCTCGACCACCTCCTTCGCGCTCTAGGCAGCGCCGACTGCAGCGACATCGTGGTGGTGACGGGGCACAAGGGAAAGCAGATCGAAGAGGCTTTCTCCGGTCGT
>JYMV01000625.1_pt1 | contig 23261 bp, 16 predicted proteins | sample 338911 | NCBI WGS metagenome assembly JYMV01 (sample SAMN03354496, study PRJNA234377) | hydrothermal vent metagenome | biome: Deep sea; feature: Hydrothermal plumes at the Eastern Lau Spreading Center, Western Pacific Ocean; material: Seawater | place: Tonga | collected 2009 | depth 2000 m m
AAAAGGCGCCAGAATCTGTTCCTTCCCGTCAGTATGATTTAGTTATAAATGGTTATGAAATTGCTGGCGGTTCGATCCGAATCCACGATCCAGAATTACAACGCTCCGTTTTTGAAATACTTGGTATCGATAAGGAAGAAGCTCAGGAAAGATTTGGGTTTTTCGTTGATGCACTCAAATATGGTACACCACCCCATGGTGGTATAGCCTTCGGTTTTGATAGACTGGTTATGCTATTAGCCGGAACCAATAATATTCGTGATGTCATTGCCTTCCCTAAAACAACTTCTGCCATGTCTTTGATGGATGGTGCGCCGAGTTCTGTGTCTAAAGATCAATTGGAGGAATTAGGGATTCGAACCATAAAATGATCGCCATTAAAGGCATCCTTTCGGATGCTTTTTCATATTTATGACCATCATAAACCATTATTCGATCATTCATTTTATTATTTGGTATTTGGTTGGGCGATATACCGGGATCCGCTGGTTGTTATTTTTATTGTTCTCTTTTGGCTGGGAAATGTTGGAGTTGGTGTTGCCGTATAACTTTGCGATTGAAACAGTACCAAATAAGATCGCTGATATTTTAGTAAACTTTATTGGTTACGGTTTAGGGCTATATTTTAAAGGGCAGAAAAATAATTAATCAATGTTAAAAAGACTGATCATAACAGCATTACCGGATGAGGCCCGGCCCTTTATTGATCGCTTTAAATTAGCGAGTGATGAAAACCAATCAGATCTACGTGTTTTCAATAATGAAACTTGCAGTTTATTAATAACAGGTATCGGTGGTAGTCGAGTGAAAAGTGTATTACCTGTATTTCTGAAAAGAATTTCTGATTTTGATAACATCGTATTATTCAATGTTGGTATAGCTGGCGGGCATCCAGATAAAACAGAAATTGGTGAGGTATATCTAGTAAATAAGGTGACCAATGATGAAACCGTTGATAAATATTCCCTAACCTTAACAACAGTGGCAAAAGGGATCACCGCTGGACATGTTGGTTATGAGAGTTTGGTTGATATGGAAGCAGCGATTATCACTGCAACAGCTATCAGTTACTTAAATATAGATAAAATCGCAGTTATAAAAGTTGTATCTGATCATATGGATATTGCTGATTGGTCTTCCGTGAATGTATGTGAAATAATAAAATCAAAATTAGACTCAATATGCACCTTGATGGAATTATATGCCTAGAAAAAGACTTAATTTATTCAAAAAGAATTGAGGTATGCTTTAATAGTTCTTTCGCTTTTTCTTGTTCAAACAGATTCTCAGGCATGGCATCAGGCAATATGGATGGATCGGCATTAATTACATAATTAAGATCTTCTTCAAATAAATCTCGATTTCCCAATTTCGTGTGGTAATAACGGGCGCGCAATACCCTCGTACCTAAATAGTTGGGACTGTCAGCAAGCGATTGATCAAAATTGCTTTTTGCTCTATCTAGAGGAACACCGGGTAAACGAGAATAAAACGTACCGAAGAATCGAGTTGGCCCACCATAATAATAATCTTCATCTAGGGTTGCAATCCGGTGCATTGCCGTTTCAATAATCTCTCTTGATTCAATTCGGGTCAGTACTGGCTTGGTGGTGAGATAACGTCCAAAATTTGCTGCCCACCAGAATAATGCAGGGATTGTTTCAACTGGTGCTTGTCTGATAGCTGTGATTTGTAACTCTGAATTATCCACTGATGAAGTATCAGCAAATGATTGAAAGTATGGGGTATTTTGAAAACCAGTAAGTGCGGCGTTTGCACCCTTCAGATACAGGGTGTCGCGTTTTGCGGGGTCAATTTCTATGTAATATCCTTGAAAATAGCACGCTCTACTTAATGATACATTCAATTCAAGGTTTTGAGAGTTCATTTCAACCGCCTTTTCGAAAAATAATGCCGCCATTTTTGCGCTCTTTGGATTGGCTCGCTTTTCCCAATACAATTTCCCCTCTTTAATAAGATACTCATAATTCAACCTATTTGCATTCGATGTCGTGTTTAAGTAACCGCAGCCCATGGATATCAATAAACAACCGAAGACTAAATAAATATTTTTTGGTCGCATGTGACCTCTGGTTATGTAAAATTCGCTATGCAATGGATTAACTCCTGATTCTTGATGTAAAATATAGTACAAAATTAATATTGAAAATCAACAAGATGGAAAAGACACTTGATATAAAAGGTATAGACCTGGCGACTCTTTTTGGAGCAGCGGATGCCCATCTGCGATTAATTGAAGGATCTTTTGCAGTTAATGTTGTTGTCCGAAACGATAACATTAAACTTAAGGGCGATGATATACAGCTTGATTTGGCGAAAGAAGTCATTCATGAAATGAAACAAACGTTGGCTCGTAAAGGATCTTTGACAGCGAAAGATGTACGCCAGTTGATCGAAGTTGTAACAATTGATAATGGCCATGATAACCAAGTACCGAGGGATGTTATTCATTATGGCAGAAAAGGAGCAATAATTGCCCGATCAGATGGTCAGCAAGAATACATTAATATTGTTCAGAAAAATGACATTGTTTTGACTATTGGACCTGCGGGTACAGGAAAAACATATATTGCTGTTGCTTTCGCAATTGCTGCACTTGAAAATCACGAAGTGGATCGCATAGCGTTGTGTCGGCCAGCTGTGGAAGCTGGTGAAAACCTTGGGTTTTTACCCGGGGATCTAAAAGAAAAAGTTGACCCGTATCTTACACCTTTATACGATGCCCTCAGTGATATTATGCCAAAAACAAAGTTGAAAAGAGTTTTATCTGATGGTTCAATTGAAATAATTCCTTTGGCTTATATGCGTGGTCGTACATTGAATAATGCGTTCATGATCCTAGATGAGGCCCAGAACGCTACACCGATGCAAATGAAGATGTTTCTTACTAGGCTTGGCGTTAATTCAAAAGCAATTATTACCGGTGATATTACGCAGATTGATTTACCAAAGAGCAGTGATTCAGGTTTGATTCAAGTGGTGAATATTCTGAAGGGAATCGATGGTATTGGATTGGTAAAATTAAATGAAAGTGATGTGGTCAGACATAAATTGGTGCAGGATATCATTCGTGCCTATGATAAAACAAACAAAATGAAAAAGAAGTGATTAACCATTTCCTGAAGTTCGAAATGCTATGATTCCAGTGTCCATTGATACTAATTTTACCGAATATTATAAGTGAAATAATTACTGGTTAGCATTTAATATTTCATCAGCTGTTAGAATAGGTGCTAATCGATGGTTAATGGCTTTTTGGATAGTAGAAATTGATTTTTATTTGCGGAAAATTCATCGACGACCGGGGTCATATATTCTCTATTATAATTTATAATTAATACTGATGGAAAAAATACAAAATGTAGTTATTGCCGCTGCGAAGCGAACTCCTGTAGGGGCGTTTCAAGGATCGATTTCTTCAGTAAGTGGACCTGACTTGGGCGCTAAAGTAATTGGTGGGATTTTGGAAGAAACGATGCTTGATCCGGCATCGGTGAATGAGGTGATAATGGGTAATGTATTAGCAGCAGGATTAGGCCAAGCGCCAGCAAGACAAGCTGCATTAGGATCTGGTCTGCCAGATACTGTAGAATGCATCACCATAAATAAAATGTGTGGATCTGGTTTAAAAGCTGCTATGCTGGCGACACAGGCTATTCAAGTGGGTGATGCTGATATAATTATTGCGGGTGGATTTGAAAATATGAGTCAAGCACCATACCTATTATCCAAAGGAAGGGATGGATATCGGCTAGGCCATGGGGAGTTGATCGATAGCATGATAACAGATGGTTTGTGGGATGTCTATAATGATACTCATATGGGTAATTGTGCTGAAATTTGTGCGCGGGATCGCCATTATAGCAAAGAAGATCAAAATGACTTTGCGAAAGAATCTTATACGCGTGCGCTAGATGCTCAGAAAACTGGAGCATTTAATGATGAAATACTAGCGGTAGATGTAACGGACAGAAAAAGGAATACGGTCACGATAAATATCGATGAAGAACCTGGCCGAGCGAATTTTGATAAAATGGACAAATTGTGCCCAGCATTTGAAAAGGATGGTACGGTAACCGCAGGCAATGCGTCTAAAATCAATGATGGAGCTGCTGGTGTATTATTAATGAGTGAAACCAAGGCTACAGAATTGGGGTTTACGCCATTGGTACGTATTCACAGTCAGGCTTCTGCAGCACAGGAACCTGAATGGTTCACAACAGCGCCAATTAAAGCAATTAGTAAGGTGCTTGAAAAAGCTGGGATGGAAGTTGCTGACATAGATTTATGGGAAATTAATGAGGCCTTTGCGCCGGTCGCCATGGCCGTCATGGATGACTTTAACCTGGATCATAGTAAAGTAAATGTAAATGGTGGGGCTATTGCTCTCGGCCATCCAATTGGTGCAAGTGGTGCTCGTACCTTAACCACCCTCATCCATGCTTTGAAATCACAAGATCTTACGACAGGCTTGGTAACCTTATGTATTGGCGGTGGTGAAGCGTCAGCTATGATTGTTGAAAGGATATAATGCACTTCCTTTCTGAAGAACAGGAATTAGTACGAAACACAGCCCGGAAATTTGCTGAAAAACATCTTAAACCTGGTGTGATCGAACGCGATGAAAATGCGGAGTTTCCATCTGAACAGGTAAAAATGATGGGTGAACTTGGATTTATGGGTATCATGGTTCCGGAAAAATGGAATGGCGCTGGCATGGATACAATTAGTTATACTCTAATTATTGAAGAATTATCAAGAGTAGACGCATCTGCAGGTGTAATTGTATCTGTGAATAATAGCCTTGTTTGCCAGATAATTGTCAATTATGGTAATGATTGGCAGAAAGAAACCTATTTAAAAAAGTTAGCTGGTGGCCGGCAATTGGGTGCTTTTTCTTTAAGTGAACCGCAGTCCGGTTCTGATGCCAGTAACCTCCACACTGTTGCAGAAAAAAGTGGGCAGTACTATATAATTAATGGCACGAAGAACTGGGTTACCAGTGGTATCAATTCAGATGTAGTAATTGTAATGGCTCTAACGGATAAATCAGCAGGTTATAATGGTATATCTACATTCATAGTACCAAAAGACCTAGATGGTTTTTTGGTAGGTCAAAAGGAAGATAAACTTGGTATTCGCGGCTCGGATACATGTGAACTGTATTTTGATAATTGCCGCATTCCAATTGAGAATCTTATTGATAAAGAAGGTCAAGGATTTCGTATTGCCTTAGCCACACTTGATGGTGGTAGAATTGGCATAGCCGCACAAGCATTAGGAATTGCCCAGGCAGCATTGGATAAATCTGTGCAGTATGCAAAAGAAAGAAAACAATTTGGAAAAACCATCGGCAGTTTTGGTGCGATACAGGAAAAGATTGCCTTAATGGGTACAAATGTAGAAGCGTCACGGTTATTGATACAAAAAGCGGCTGTTCTAAAAGATGCGCATAAACCCTATACCAAAGCTGCTGCAATGGCTAAGAGCTTTGCATCGCAAACAGCCATGGATGCAACTATTGATTGTGTGCAAATTTTTGGTGGTTATGGATACATGCAAGAATATGGTGTTGAAAGATTAATGCGTGATGCAAAAATTACACAAATCTACGAGGGTACAACTGAAATACAGCAAATGGTAATCGCAAGGGAAATAATGGAGAATTAATTATGGCAAAAATAGATTGGGACAATCTTGGATTTAATGTAGTGGAAACACGTAGTATGTACAAGGCAAGGTGCAGACAAGGAGAACCCTGGCAGTCAGGTGGTTTGATTCCATATGGAACAATCAAGTTATCGCCTGCTGCTGGTGTATTGAATTACGGCCAGGGTTGTTTTGAGGGGACCAAAGCCTATCAGACAGCCAAAGATCGAGTGGTCCTGTTTCGACCTGAAATGAATGCTAAACGGATGGTTATGTCTACCAGACGGTTATGTATCCCTGAAATGAATCAAGAGTTTTTTTTGCAAGCAGTAGAAGAAACTTTAAAAGACAATATTGATTATGTTCCTCCCTATAATAAAGGCAGTCTATATATAAGGCCGATCGTTTGGGGAACGTCACCAGCTATTGGTGTTAGGCCTGTGGAAGAATATACTTTTATGGTATTTGTGTCTCCCGTTGGACCCTATTTCAAAGGTGGTGGGAAACCTTTACGTTTAATAGTAAGTAATGATTATCACCGTGCTGCGCCTAAAGGAATAGGTGACGCTAAGGCCATCGGTAATTATTCAGCTTCCTTGTACCCGCTTACCGAAGCAAAAAATAGAGGCTTTGATGAGGTTATATATCTTGATGCTAAAAATGAAAAATTTGTTGAAGAAGTCGGTTCAGCTAATTTATTTGCATTAAAAGGTAATACATTAAAAACACCAAGACTGTCAGGCAGTATACTGCCTGGCGTAACTCGTGATTCAATTATAGCCTTGGCAAAGGAAAAATTAGGACTTGAAATGCTAGAAACTGATGTTACGTTAACTGAACTTTATGATGCAGATGAAGTTTTTTGTACTGGAACTGCTGTTGTTGTAACGGCGGTTGGTAGCATTACTGATTTGGATGGCGAACATAGAATTGCGGATGAAAAAATGGGCCGATTGACATCTAAATTAAAAGAAATGATCACCGGTATTCAGCACGAGGATATACCTGACGAATTTGGTTGGTTATATCCAATAAAAGAGTAGTGTAACATGCATCCGCGTCGTCTTGCTAGAGAGGGTATTTTGTCTGCCCTATATGCTTTGGAACTCACTGGTGAAACAAGAGAAAAGGTTTTAGATGATTTATTTGAAAGAAACAGTTACGATGGAGAATCAAAAGCATTTATCACTGAACTTTATGGTAATATTGTAGATAATAAAATCTGGGCGGAACAATTAATTTCTGATAACCTTGATAACTGGAAACTGGAGCGGGTAGCCACACTAGATCAATTGATTATGCGAATAGCAGTAAATGAAATTTATTTTACTGATGATGTTCCACCTAAGGTGTCTATCAGTGAGGCGATTGAAATTGCAAAATTGTATAGTACCGAGGATAGTTCAAGTTTTGTAAATGGTGTACTAGATGCGATATACAAAAGTAAACTGGCCAATGATGAAACCGCGTAATCATTAAGCTCTGAAATGCTAGAGTCAATCTTAACAAAAGTTTTCGGGACTAAATCTGATCGCGATACAAAGGCATTAATTCCTATCGTGGAGGAAATCAATGCGATCTATGAGACACTACAAATAAAATCAGACGATGATTTGATCAGTCGCACAGGGGAATTCAAATTAGAGGTAGCATCTGCTCGTGAAGTTGCCCAAAAATATACCAAAGAAAAGATTTCTGACAATGAGGAAGCTGATAAATATGTACTAAATGCAGAGCATGAAAAACTCGATGAAATATTACCCAAAGCATTTGCCATGGTCAAAGAAGCATGTAGACGCACTATGGGAAAATCATGGCGCATTATGGGGCAGAAAATTTCCTGGGATATGATACCATACGACGTTCAGATATTAGGCGGGATTGTCCTTCATAGCGGCAAAGTTACTGAGATGAAAACGGGTGAGGGAAAAACCCTGGTTGCTACAATGCCGTTGTATCTGAATGCTCTTTCTGGCCGTGGTGCCCATCTGGTAACTGTTAATGATTATTTGGCACAGCGCGACGCAGAATGGATGGGTGAGATATACAAACGCCTTGGTTTGACGGTTGGCTTTATATTGAATACAATGGATAACAGGGAAAGACAAGCGGAGTATAATTGTGATATTACTTATGGAACGAACAACGAATATGGATTTGATTACTTACGTGACAATATGGCCCTAGCACCGGAAGATCAAGTTCAACGGGACCATGCTTTTGTCATTGTCGATGAAGTAGATAGTGTTTTAATTGATGAAGCAAGGACACCATTAATCATTTCTGGATCCGTTGATGCACCAGTTGATACAACCTACAAAGAACTCAAGCCAATGGTCCAAAATCTTGTCAAAAGACAGAATAGTTTAGTGACAGAAATGGTGGTGGAAGCGACACGTTTTATTGATGAAGAGAACAATGATGAAGCGGGTTTGAAACTATTGCAGGCCAACAGAGGTATGCCGAAACATCCAAAACTGCTTAAGATTTTTCAAGAAAAGGGTACAAAAAAATTGGCTCACGATGTTGAATCGGAATATATGCGTGACAAAAAACTCCATGAGGTAGATGAGGATCTATACTTTAGCATTGAAGAAAAAACCCATGTAATTGATATCACTGAAAAGGGGCGGAAATCTTTAGCGCCCGATGATCCGGATATGTTTGTCATACCGGATCTTGGCGAAACGTTGCATGAAATAGATGTAAAAGAAAACCTCAGCACTTTAGAAATCAAACAGGAAAAAGAAAAAGCGCATCAGCAGCATGCAGAGCAAAGCGCTCGAATACACAACATCAGTCAATTGTTGCGTGCTTACACATTATATGAACGGGATGTTGAATATGTCCTTCAAGATGGCAAAGTACAGATTGTGGATGAGTTCACAGGTCGAATCCTGGCTGGTCGACGCTACAGCGATGGTCTTCACCAGTCTCTGGAAGCGAAAGAAAATGTTACGATTGAACGCGAAACTCAAACGCTGGCAACAATTACAATCCAAAATTACTTTCGTATGTATGACAAACTTGCCGGCATGACTGGTACTGCAGTGACAGAAGCGGAAGAACTGGGCAGCATTTATGATTTGGATGTAGTAGCAATCCCCACCCATCGTAGTGTCATAAGAGACGATCGAGACGATTTGATTTATAAAACAAAACGTGAGAAGTATGCTGCAGTGATAGAAGAAATTGCCGAATGTTATAAGAATGGTCAACCTACACTCGTTGGAACTGTAACTGTCGATTCTTCTGAATTATTATCACGAATGTTAAAGCGACGTGGGATTCCCCATAATGTACTAAATGCCAAACAACACAAGAGCGAAGCAGAAATTGTAGCGCGTGCTGGCCAAAAAGGGGCTGTTACCATTGCGACAAATATGGCAGGCAGGGGAACTGATATTAAACTTGGCAAGGGTATACAGGAATTAGGCGGTTTGCACATCGTAGGTACCGAACGGCATGAGTCACGCCGGATAGACTTGCAGTTACGAGGCCGCTCTGGACGTCAAGGTGATCCGGGTTCATCAAGATTCTATCTGAGTCTTGAAGATGACTTGATGCGTCTATTCAATTCCGAAAAAGTTGCATCAATAATGGATCGTATGGGGATTGAAGAGGGAGAAGTAATCACGCACAAGATGGTGACCAGGGCCATACAAAATGCGCAAAAAAAAGTAGAAGGAAGAAATTTTGGTATTCGGAAACATCTCTTAGAATATGATGATGTGATGAACCAACAGCGGCAGGTAGTCTACGATATTCGCAATAATGCGTTACGGGGAGAAAATTTGCATAATACTATTCCAGAATTAATTTCCGATTTTGTTGATGATGAATTAGGCGGTCAAGATGAAGAAAACCATGAATTATGGGATTGGGAGGGTTTGGAACAGATTTTTTCATCGGTTCTGTTGACTGAAATTGATCACGAAAAATTCGATAATGAATATGACGCTGAACATTTCAAGAAAAAAATTGTTGATGAAGCCATGTATTTATATTCTGCTCGAGAGTCATTATTGCCTGAGGATGTAATGCGGGGTTTTGAGCGATTCGTGGTATTGCGAACCATTGATGAAAAATGGAAAGACCATTTATACGCAATGGATCAGCTTAGAGAAGGAATCAACCTCAGAGCTTACGGTCAGAAGAATCCTCTACTGGAGTATAAGTCAGAGGGTTTCTATATGTTCAAGGAAATGATGGCCGACACGACCCAAATAACATTACAGCGGTTGTTTCGGACGAAGATTCAAGGTATGGATCAGGCCGCGCAAGTGCAGACCAGTCAAGCCCGCAATGTGCAAATGAAGCACCAAGATTCAACTAATCTTGGTTTTACAGGTCCACCAGAGGCTGCTCAAGCTCAAAATCGTCCTCAGCAAGCAATACGAAAACCAATAACCGCAGACAAAAAGATTGGGCGAAATGAAAAAATAGAGGTAATCAGTCCAAGCGGTAATCGGGAAACAGTAAAGTACAAAAAACTCCAGGATTATCTAAACCGCGGATATACTCAAGCCTAGTATTATATCCTTTAAACCTGGTTCTGTCGAACATATAATATTTGATCAATGATTTGCTACGATTATAATTTGGATTATAGAACCTTGATGTTGTCCAATCTGATAATTTTTTTTCTTTAGCTTAGTATATATTTATTATAATGTGATATAGATCATAAGGATTTATAAATCCAGTGGATAATCTTACCAATATATGTATTTTCATGGCTTAATTACCGACACGATCGAGGTAAGGAAATAAATGCATTCAAAAATTAATAATATGGTAAATATTTATAAATTAAAAATGTACTGTCCCAATATACTCAGTAAGAATCTAATGTTTTACATTACTTTTTTGATTGGTGCCCTACACGCACAATTAACGGTAACATTAGGGACAGTAGAGTATCCAGGATACGCTTCAGATATAGAAGTTCCTGTAATTGTAAATAACCCAAATAATACTATATCGGGAATGCAGTTCGATATGATGGTTGATCCAGATATTATATCACCTTCTTCAATTAATGCTGGCGGTTCTCCCGCTGGATTTGCTGCGGATATGAACCAGCTTTCTTCTGGTGCCTATCGAATTTTACTTTTTAATGCTGGTAATGCGGCTTCGATTCCAGCTAATTCGGATACTGTAATGACCATTCATTTTGATGGATCTGCTATTGCGTCTGCTGTAATTGATCTGGTAATGTCCGAACTTATTGTAACTGATAGCAGTGGATCCAATTTGAGTGCCACGAGTGGCAATGGGATGGTTTCAATTGGTTATGTTGTAGGCTTGAGCATGAGTTCAGATAGCGGTAATGTGTCTGAAATGGATACATTACAGGTGAGTATGGATAACAATGGTACAGTAGGTGGGGTGCAGTTTGATCTTCTAGATCAGCCAGACTATATATCTATAGATAGTCTATGGGCAACAGACCGTACCACTGGTTTTACAATTTCAACTACTGATGTCGGTAGTGGTACCAGAATTCTTTTATACAGTGATATGAACAATGATGTAGCGCCGGGTGCAGGCCCAATTTTAAACGTGAGATACCTTATACATAATGATGCTTATGGTGGTGACGTATTAATTAATTTTAATGCAGTCACCGTTTCTGACAGCATTGGTGGTATATATTGGATTTCAACATTAGATACTGGTAAGGTCACAGTGTTCCCTGGTTACATGGAAGAACCTCATAATTTGATCGCGGTATCTGGGTTGGATGGAGAAGTGCCTTTAAACTGGGACCCACCTGTAGGACCCATTCCTCCTACAGTACCGTTAACCATTGAAATATTAACTGATAATTATCCGGGTGAAACTAGTTGGGATCTGGTGCATATAGATGGTGATAGTATAGTAGCCAGTATTTTTACAGGGGAATTAGTCGACCAGGCTACATTATACACCTGGGACTTAAATATACCATCCGGAGGGTATATATTTACAATTTATGATAGTTTTGGTGATGGCATATGCTGCGGTTGGGGCGAAGGGTACTATCGTATAGTTCTCAATGGCACTGAAATAGCAACTGGCGGAGAATTTGAAGCATCTGAAAGCGTAACATTCAATACATCTGACGGTCGATTCAATATTATTCAATACAGCTATTTAAATTCCATGCCGATTGAAAAAGAATTATCTACTTACGAGGATCGAGAAGATTTTACTTTATCTCTACCATTTTTCGTAGATGCGGGTATAATAAATGTGCGTGATCAAGAAGATGATATTGATGAATCAAGGGATTATCCGTCCCATAGAAGTATGCCTGCAGTTTCTGGTTACAATTTATACCGCAGCTCTGCAGATGCTGCAGAGTATCAGCTTATTGCTAGTGTTGGCGCAGATGTATATGAATATACTGACAGTGAAGTGATGAATGGTGTTACCTATTACTACCATGTAACAACAGATTATTCCCCTGAAGGTACGGAGTCGGGGCCTAGTAATATCGCCGATGCTACACCAGTTGAATGGGTGGAATTATCTATAAGCGATGGTAGTGCATTATCTGGTCGCACTGATACTCTTGACATATCTATTAATAATGAGGCCGAAATAAGTTTTTTCTATATTGAAATAACTGATGAACCTGATTATATCATTGCGGAGTCAATACTACCGACAAATCGTACTCAAGGATGGACGCTTGATGTTACTGAGGCCAGTGGTGTTATGGTAATCACAGGGTGGGGCACAAGCAGTTATATTGCTTCTGGCAGTGATCCAGTGTGTAAAGTGATTGTACGCGGCGCGAGCATGGAACCAAGTATGGTAGATGTGGAATTCACTTTTTGCAATATCAAAGATTTCAATGATGTTGAAATGAACTGGACAGGTTCTGATGCAGATTTTGAGGTGAGTGTTGAAACCCAGGTTCTAGCGATACCAAATGCGGTGGCAAATCCTGGAGATGGAATTACAGTACCGCTTATGATCAGCAATACCCAACCAGTTTCAGCAATTCAACTTTCGCTCAGCAGTGAAGCAAATTATGTGAGTGGAGTAACTGTTATACCAACCGATTATATGGATTTTAATGATTGGTACTTCGGTGGAAATCAGGAAGGAAACCAGTATAATATTATTATTACTGACTTGACGCTTAGTAATCCAATTTTAGCCGGGATGGGACATATTGCTGACATTTATCTGTATGTTGAACCTACAGCGCCAGTAGGTAACAGTGTTTCTATTGAAATAGATAAGATTGTAGCGGATGCGAATAGTATACCAATGTATACTGAAGTGATCTCACCAAGTGTATTTGTTGGCACACCAATGGCACATTTTTCTCTCGATGCAGATATAACTATGTCGGGATATGCCACGGAAACTGTCACAATCAGTCTTGATAATATCCTACCCATTTCTGTTTTTGAAATGCTATTAATTGATATGCCTGATGGTTTGCTTGTTACGGCTGTAAATCCCGCGGGCCGGTTTGCGGATGTTGGTGGTTTACTCTTGGATAATTCCGGTGAAGACGAATATGGGAATTGCTTCATATTTGGTTACACGGTCGGGTCAGCTATCCCTGCAGGATCTGGCCCAGTATTAGAGCTAAGTGTACAAAGAAAGAACTATTTTGGTGGCCATCTCGGATTGTTTTTTGGTGATGTAACTGCCAGAGATGAAAATACAGATGAAGTAACAGTTGGCGCCACAGGATATGGTGTGTTCAGTATTGCATTAGGAACCATCGATGATATTGCCTTGCCAAATCGATATACACTATACCAGAATTATCCGAATCCATTTAATCCTGTAACAGTGATTCAGTATGATTTACCAGAAAAATCAAAAGTAAAATTAACCATTTATGATCTTGCTGGCCGCCAGGTCCGAAGTCTGGTGAACGAATCACAGGCGCCAGGATTAAAGACAATTGTATGGGATGCGAGAGATGGTATGGGTAATAAAATGGGTGCCGGCGTATATATTTATCAATTGAAGACGGATAATTATATTGATTCGAAAAAGATGATTTTAGTTAAGTAAACATAAAGATTTTTACGTGATTGAGGGCAGGTTCATCCTGCCCTTTTTTATTTCGTGTAAGAAACACATTTGATTAATTTCCCCGGCTGAACTTTTGAATAATTAATGAATTGAAAATTGATGCCGTGGTGGTGGAACTGGTAGACACGCCAGATTTAGGATCTGGTGCTCGTAAGAGCGTGAAGGTTCGAGTCCTTTCCGCGGCACTTCAAATATTTTATTGTCTACCAAGAAGCAATACATATGGCTATAAAAAATAGCGAAAATCTGCCAAACGACTTTCCGGCCGAAAAAAAGTCACTCCTTAGAGTAGTGATTCATAGCTTTTTTGTTGTGCCTTTTATAATAGCTATTTTTGGAGTATTGATTTTTCTTATGGTTCGTATCCTTACGATTGAACCCAGAACTGCTCAGGATTATTTACATGATGTAAAAATTGGTGGTACCACCAAACGCTGGCAGGGAGCCTTTGAGTTATCTAAGATATTAGCGAATCCTGGAATGGTCCCAAGAGAAGAAAGATTTGTGAATGATCTGATATCAACATTCGAGTATTCTGAGAAAGAACGCGATGATCGAATTCGTATCTATTTAGCTTTAGCTATGGGCAGAACAAAGGATTTGAGATATGCGACCATTTTAGAAAAAACATTGAATGCTGAAAATGAGGAAATCCTAGCTGCCGCAATTTATTCACTAGGATTGATTAACAGTCCAACCAGTCTTGAACAATTGTTACATATGTTTGAACATGAATCTGCAAGAGTGCGACATCAGGTGGTAGTGGCCTTGGGCAATTATGATGGCGATCATGTCAAGACTGTTTTAAAACAGGCTTTACATGATCTTGAACCAAACGTTAGATGGGATGCAGCCATTGCATTAGCAAAGCAAAAAGACGATAGTGGGCGTAGAATATTATTAGACCTTATGGACAGAAAATATCTAGATTCATTTCCTAATATTGATGATATTAGCAGCTATAAGAGCAAGTAGGAATATTTTGGATGATGAATTGCGGCAAGTGTTGATGGATTTGATGGAAAACGATTTAAATATGAAAGTTCGCCAGGCGGCTAGAAACACACTTAAATAAACACTTTATTAAACCATGCTAGAGGGGAAAAAAACAGCAACCAAACCACCGGTTCGTAAAGCGCCTGCAGCATTAGGGGAAACCGTAAAGGACAACGAGGTCAGCAGAAGATCTTTCTTTTCCTGGCTGTCTTTGGGCTGGATAGGGTTTGTAGCTTCAACGGGTGGTTTCTTTACAATGATGCTCAGATTCTTTTTTCCAAATGTCCTTTTTGAACCCGTGCAAACATTTCGAGCGGGTTATCCAGATGATTATATTATTGGCGAAGTAGACACAAAATGGAAGGATAAATATGGCGTTTGGATTATTCGAAATCGTGAGGGTATTTATGCGTTGTCTACTGTATGTACACATCTTGGTTGTACACCTAACTGGTTAGCATCTGCTAGGAAATTTAAATGCCCCTGTCATGGAAGTGGGTTCAAATCAACGGGGATTAATTTTGAAGGGCCTGCACCAAGACCATTGGAAAGGTATCGTATTGTGTTAGCAGACGATGGTGAAATCATCGTTGACAAAACACAAAAATATCAACAAGAAAAAGGACAATGGTCAGATCCCGAAGCCTTTTTAAGAGTCTAAGTGATAAAAAATATGGCTGAACAAACAAAAAAATCATTTTTAGAAAAAGCAGCAGAATCACAAGTGTGGAAATCTATTTTCCGTGGTGGAGGCGTACCACGAAATCGACGCCAGCGCATGATGTCCGTATTGAATTCTGTGTTTCTCCATCTTCACCCAGTGCGACTGCCTAAACATGCCGTTAAACTGAAATTTACCTGGTGTATGGGTGGTCTTTCTTTCTTCATCTTCCTGATTCTTACGATATCAGGTATTCTGCTCATGTTTTATTACCGCCCAACAATTGAATATGCCTATACGGATATTATTGATCTTGCTGAACAGGTGCCCTTTGGCATTATGCGTGAGTTACATCGTTGGGGTGCTCACGCCATGGTTATTACTGTTTGGCTGCATATGTTTAGAGTGTTTATGACAGGTTCGTATAAACCGCCAAGGGAATTCAATTGGACGGTTGGCGTCATCCTTTTGTTGTTGACTCTTATGTTAAGTTTTACCGGTTATTTATTACCATGGGACCAGCTGGCAATCTGGGCCATTACAGTAGGTTCAAATATGGCTCGCGCAGCACCATTTCTAGGTCATGAAGGACCTGGAGCCTCTTTACTAGCAATAGGAGATATTAATTTCATCACCATGGCTAGTGATGCGCGATTTGCATTAATTGGCGGGCGTTTTATGGGTGAGGCTGCATTACTTCGATTCTATGTGCTGCACTGCATTGGCTTACCTTTTATAATAATGATTTTCATGTCGATACATTTTTGGCGGGTAAGAAAAGATGGTGGCATCTCAACACCAGTTTGACAATGGACTCCTTTAAGGAAATTGTAAATTATATATCAAACCCGACAATACTGTTTACAACAGTTGTTTTAGTTTTTCCATTTATCTTTCCTCCAAGTGATTGGTTTGAAAAATGGCACCGGCGCCTAGGATTACATCATTTATGGGGTACAAAATTTATCGTCATTGCGATGCTTGGCATGGTGGCGTTTTTCATGTATGGACTTGGTGATTACAACTTTCAAAAGATTGTACTAAAACCAGATAATGTACCCATATCAGGTCTGATATTTCTGGTGGCATTTTTTACCTGGTTAGCCATGAACCAAGCATATAAAAACGATGAAAGGCTTAATGCTGGAGAAAAACCCAATGAATATTTTGAAGCGCCCAATGATAAAGTACTGGTTTGGCCGGATTTAGTCTATGTTGAGCTAATATCATTAATTATTGCTTCTGCTTTTTTGCTTGTCTGGTCAATAGGGCTTCCTGCTCCAATTGAAGAACCCGCCAACCCCACGGAATCGCCAAATCCAGCAAAAGCGCCATGGTATTTTTTGGGCCTGCAAGAGATGCTGGTGTATTTTGATCCTTGGATGGCTGGTGTGGTAATTCCAAGTCTAATTCTTGTAGGTTTAATGGCCATACCATACATTGATCGCAATCCTGAAAATTCCGGATTTTTTAGCTACAACCGTCGCCGATTAGCAATTTCTGTATTTATGTTTGGTTGGCTCGTGCTATGGTTAATGCTTATCATTGTTGGCACATTTTTAAGAGGTCCTAACTGGAATATCTTCGGTCCATTCGAATATTGGGATATCCACAAATTAGAAGCGCTAACCAACATAAACGTTTCTGAAATAATTTATATAAAATGGCTAAACAAAGGATTACCAGATAGCATTATTATACGTGAGATTTGGGGTATATCAATATTACTAGGTTACTTTCTCATTCTACCACCCCTCCTCGCAAAAACATTCCTGAAAGATATGTATGCACGATTAGGTTCAGTACGTTATTCTGTTTTTATAGTACTAATACTTATTGCTATAACACTGCCAATAAAAATGTATCTACGCTGGATGTTTAACCTAAAGTATATAATCGCTATCCCAGAATATTTTTTCAATTTCTAATCTAATAATATGGCGGATAATCAGGAAAGACACTATAATATACTCAAGCTCAATCGCGCTTTTGCAATTTCAAGTTTAGTATTTTTTGCTGTTTGGATACTGGTATTTGTTTATGATTTTCAAAGACCTTGGAAAAAATACCAAATAGAATTTCGTAAACTGGAAATAGAAAAAATCCGCCAGGATTTATATGCAGAGTCAGCTGCCCTTGAAAAAAATTCTAATTACAATCAGCTAGTTGAAGAGCTATCTGCAGCAGAAAAGAAATTGACTGTCCGTCAGAACGAATTAGATGAAATTGTTCAGCAATTGGAAATACTGGATGCAGAGCTTTATAAAAATAATCAACTCTATCAATTTGCCAAGGCTGATTTGGATGTTTTGAAATATGAATATGAAAAAAGTCAATTTGGTCATGGAGGCAGTGAAAATGCAGGTGAAGAATATGGCGGTTTAAACATACATGTGAATAAGTACTACTTAGATGTACAAGAAACGGAGAGTAGAATTGAAACTGTCAAAATCCAAGAGCGGAAAATTAGAAAATATATTGATGAAGCAAAAAATTCATTAACAACGTTAACACGCGAGAACAGTCTTTTAAAACGAAGGTTGACAAAGGTTGACCCAGAAGCAATGTCTTTCGCAAACAAAATTGGAAACATAGTACGTGATTTACCTGTAATCGATTTTATTGATCCCTATTATGAGGTAAAGCAGGTCGTAGTTAAGGGCCTGGAAGAAGACCTTGTTTACATGGGTATGCCAAAGGTGGATCGTTGCATGACTTGTCATGTAGGAATTGATAAAGCTGGTTTTGAAGATGCACCTCAGCCATACAAAACCCACCCCAAATTGGATTTTATTGTTGGACCTAGTTCAGCGCACCCGCTAAGTGAATTTGGGTGTACGTCATGTCATGCAGGAAGAGGAAGAGGAACTAGATTCTATACAACAGCTCATAGTCCAAATGATCAAGAAACGGCCCATCGTTGGGAAAAAGAATTAGGCTGGGAACCAATGCATTACTGGGAAAACCCCATGCTGCCTAAAAGGTATACAGAAGCAGGTTGTTATAAATGTCATAGTGGTAATATGCCGCTTAAAGAAGCAGAAACATTAAGTCTTGGTTTGTCTGTTTTTGAAAAAGCAGGTTGTTATGCTTGTCATCAGGTTGACCGTTGGAATGATTTACCAAAACCGGGGCCTAGTCTTTACCATTTGGCTTCAAAGACAAATAAAGATTGGACATATAAATGGATCTTTGAGCCACGTTCATTCAGACATAACACCTGGATGCCGCATTTTTTTAAGAAAGGAAATAATGGTGATCCTGAAGACCTAAAACGAACTGAGCAAGAAGTTCTCGCAATGACCGAATACTTATTCTCTACAGCAACACCATATAAAACAGCTAACGTTGATTATGCCGGAGACCAAGAAAAGGGCAGGGTTCTGGTTAATTCTCTGGGATGCAAAGGTTGTCATCAAATTCAGCCCGAACCAGATTCTGAATATGATCCATCTGTTGACGCTATACGAACTGAACAGGGGCCAAACCTCATAAGTTTGGGATCAAAAGTAAATAGACAATGGCTATTAGGTTGGTTGAAGAATCCTTACAGTTATCATCCAGATACAAAGATGCCGAATCTGCGATTAAGTGACCAGGAAGCTGCCGATATTGCTGCATATTTATTAGCTGATAAAAATAAAACGTTTGATCAATTAGCTGTACCCAGTGTCAACGAATCAATAGTTGATCGGATTTCTGCAGATTTTCTTTCCCAGTTATTACGCCAAGATCAGGTTGCTCGCCGGTTGGAAGATATGGAAATTATTGAAAAGCTCAATTATGCTGGTGAGAAGCTTATTGGGAATTATGGTTGCTACTCCTGCCATAATATTGCTGGATTTGAAGGTAAAAAACCAATTGGGACTTCCCTCAATGTTGAAGGGAGTAAATTAATCTCTAAGCTTGATTTTGCGTTTTGGCATGATGAAATACCGCATACAAAATGGGACTGGTTTTATGCTAAGGTTGATAAGCCGGAAACTTTCGACCTCATACCAAATGACGATGGTACTTATGCAGTTAAGGAATTACCTTCATTAGATAAGTCTCGGATGCCACATTACGGGTTAACGGATAAAGAAATCGATGCCTTAGTAACCTTGATAATGGGACTGGTAAAAGATGAAATCCCCGAGAGTAAACTTCCAGAAAAAACACCTGCTTATTTAGCGGTAACAAAAGGTGAACGATTCATACATACAAATAATTGTCTTGGTTGCCATAAAATTGATGGTGAAGGTGGCGCAATTTGGACGGCAACTGCAGCTTGGCTTGGGGAAGTTGCGGGATCTGAAAATTCCGAAGATATAAGCCTGGTACAGAGTTTTAGCCCTCCATTATTGAATACCGAAGGTCGGAAAGTTCAGCCGGACTGGTTATTGGATTGGTTCCAAAATGTATCGATGATACGACCGCATTTACAGGTGCGGATGCCTAGTTATGATTTTACCCATCAGGAATGGAATGGTGTAATTGATTATTTTCAATCAAAAGATGGTCTGTCCCTCACCTATGAGAATCCTCACAGTTTTTCACAAGCTTCTAATTCATATTTAGCTGGTCAAAAAGTTCAAGAAGAAGGTGCTTGTATAAACTGTCATTTCTATGGAGCCATGAAACCGCGGCAAGATGCCCTCACCTGGGCACCAAACCTGGTGTTGACCAAAGAACGCCTGCGACCAGATTGGCTGATTGAATGGTTTAATAATCCACAATCTGTTATGCCTGGCACGAAAATGCCTGCTCCATACATTCCTGTTGATGAGCCCATTAATGATGTTATAGAATACTGGGGTACCGAGGTTGCTACCTTTGTTGGGGACACTACAGCGATGTTATATACCCTTGTGGATTGGATGTGGGGGCTTGAAGGGGTAGAAGATGTTTCAGCGATTGTAAAGGCTCATATTGAAAGCCAGGGCTATGGTTTTATAACTGAAGATGAAGACGAATGGGAAGATGAAGAATGGTAATAATTTATTTTGCTATTGGATTTATAACATGCATTGGCAAAATTAAAACTTTAAATGGTATGGATTTATACGGAGGAAATTGTGAATAATAATATAATTAAAATATTAATTCTGTCATCTGTTTTGACCTTTGGTTTTGCAGGAGATATTCAAGGGAAAATAACCTTTGATGGCAAAGCACCAAAAATGAAATCGCTACGAATGGACGCTGATCCAGTATGTGTTGCTAATAATGAAGTAGCACCACGAAAAGAGTGGTTAATACTCGATGAGAATAATGGTTTGAAGAATGTTCTGGTATTTGTAAAAGAAAGTTCGACCGGGTCACTGGAAGGTGACTTTAATCCGACTGAGAACCCTGCAGTTATTGATCAAAATGGTTGTATGTATGTACCCCATGTGCTGGGCGTGATGGTTGGTCAGAAGCTGGATATTTTAAACAGTGATGGCACACTGCATAATATCCATGCTCTTCCAAAGGTAAATAAGGAATTCAACAAAGCAATGCCGCGCTCTAAAAAACGAATGACAGTACAGTTTGATAAATCAGAAGCACCATTTAAGGTAAAATGTGATGTCCATCCCTGGATGGGTGCTTTTATAGGTGTATTTGACCATCCCTATTTTGCGGTAACTGGCGATGACGGCAGCTATGTAATCTCCGGTTTGGAACCGGGGGTTTATGTTATTGAGGCATGGCATGAAAAACTCGGATCACAAACAGCAAATGTAACGGTAGGTGATAGTGCAGCGAATTTTACTTTTACAAAACCGAAAAAACCGAAAAAGAAGTAAAGACTAGCCCGCAACCCTCGATCAGGCTTTAATAACTGAAGGAAATTTATGGATTCCCATAATCACCACGAAGAGCCATTTTATAGAAAATATATCTGGTCTACTGATCACAAAATCATAGGGTTACAGTATGGAATCACTTCTTTGATTTTTCTTTTAATTGGATTCTCATTGATGATGATCATGCGCTGGCAATTAGCATATCCTGAATCAGCAGTACCGCTAGTCGGATCAATATTTGGAGAAGATGGAATGTTATTGCCAGTAGGTGCAATGCATGGTACAATTATGATTTTTCTTGGTATTGTGCCGCTGGCAGTAGGTGCTTTTGGTAACTATATAGTCCCGCTACAGATCGGCGCCCCTGATATGGCCTTTCCAAAAATAAACGCCGCAAGCTACTGGTGTTATTTTGTTGGTGGTGTTGTAATGATGAGCAGTTTTTTTACTGCTGAGGGAGCTGCCAGATCAGGGTGGACTTCCTATCCGCCATTGGCAGATATTGAGGTAGGACAAACAATGTGGCTTATTGGAATGATTTTTCTAATTACATCCTCTTTGCTTGGATCTATCAATTTTATCACAACCATCATCCAATTACGTGCACCTGGACTTACCTGGATGCGGCTACCATTTTTCGTCTGGGCTCAATTCGTCACATCATTTTTATTGGTTTTGGCGTTTCCACCACTGGAAGCGGCCGCTGTTTTACAGCTGATGGATCGTGTAGCTGGCACCAGTTTCTTTTTACCCAGCGGTCTAGTTGTTTCTGGCGAAGTATTAGGTGTTAGCGGTGGTGGTAGCCCGCTTTTATGGCAGCACCTTTTCTGGTTCTTAGCTCATCCTGAAGTTTATGTATTGATTTTACCAGCCATGGGTATTATAGCTGAAGTGATTGCAAACAACACTCGTAAACCATTATGGGGTTATAATTCTTTAGTATTCGCTGTGGTTTTTCTTGGTTTCATGTCCTTTATTGTCTGGGCCCACCATATGTTTATAACCGGAATGGGCACAGCCATGAGTGCATTTTTCCAGACCACAACCATGATAATTTCCATCCCTTCGATAATAATATTATCAGCATTTTTCATATCGCTTTGGGGGGCCTCAATCCGTTTTAATACACCCATGCTATTCGCCTTGGCATTTTTACCAATGTTCGGCATTGGTGGCTTAACTGGTTTACCTCTGGGTTTTGCAGCAGCAGATATTTATCTGCATGATACTTATTATGTAATTGGACACTTTCATTATGTTGTTGCACCGGGTACGATTTTTGGCCTATTTGCCGGTATTTATTACTGGTATCCAAAAATTACTGGTAGAAAAATGAGTGAGCTATTAGGTAAACTACATTTTTGGCCTTCCCTGATATTCATGAATGGTGTTTTTATGCCCATGTTTATCCAGGGCTTGGCAGGTGTATCACGCCGACTTTGGGATGGTGGACTCGAGTATGCCCACGCTTCCGGTGTGTTGCATTGGAATGAATTTATGTCAATTTCTGCATGGTTACTCGGCCTAGCTCAGCTACCATTTATTTTTAATATTTTTTACAGTTTAAAGCGCGGCGAAAAAGTTGATAAAAACCCTTGGGGTGCTACCACATTAGAATGGACAGCGCCCTCGCCACCACTGCCTCATGTTAATTTCGAAAAGATACCAGAAGTACACCGGGTAGCTTATGAGTATAGTGTACCAGGTCGTAAAAGGGATTTCACACCGCAAACAGAACCAAAAAAAGGATAAAGAAAAATCATGGACATTCCCTATACGGTAGAAGAAAGGCCTGATACGGGGTTATTTAATGCGAAATTGGGTGTTTGGTTATTCTTAGCATCTGAAGTAATGCTTTTTGGCGGTCTTTTTTCCGCTTATATATTTTTACGGTACGGTGCACCAGTAGGTGCGTTTCATGAGTGGGGGCAGGAACTTAATATACCCCTGGCTACATTAAATACACTGATCTTGATTTCATCCAGTGTAACTATGGTAATGTCTTGGGCTTCTCTCAAGCTAAATGACTTCAAAAAATACAAACTTTATATGGGGTTAACTTTATTATGTGCTTTGGGATTTCTGATAATAAAATATATAGAATATACTGC
>JYMV01020507.1_pt1 | contig 23259 bp, 16 predicted proteins | sample 338911 | NCBI WGS metagenome assembly JYMV01 (sample SAMN03354496, study PRJNA234377) | hydrothermal vent metagenome | biome: Deep sea; feature: Hydrothermal plumes at the Eastern Lau Spreading Center, Western Pacific Ocean; material: Seawater | place: Tonga | collected 2009 | depth 2000 m m
CCCGTTGACCGCTTGGGTATCTCCCCATGCTGGAGCTGGCAATAGGACTTGAACCTACAACCTGCTGATTACAAATCAGCTGCTCTACCAATTGAGCTATGCCAGCATGAGTTAAACGGTTAATTATGGGATGTTGTTAAGTTTTTGTCAATATAAAACATCGAGTGTTGAGTATTTTTCCACTTCTACAATGCTAATAAGATGTGAAATTGGCTCCCGGCAAATTTGTAGTAACAAACTAAGCGGTAGCCAGGGAAGTTTCAGATGGAGCAGATTGTATTTTCTCAGGAAGTTTAATAGCGTGATCTTTGCTGAATTGATAATCTTGAAAAACTTCTTCGGCGCTAAGAAGTTGATACTTGCCATTTTCAAGTTTATGGGTTGTATCTTTTAGACGGTAAACATAGTGGCCGCAGGTCCATATTTTAAATTTACGAAATTGTGTGCAGAGGCATGTTTTGTCGTGCACAGAAATATTTTCCGGATTTTTCTCCAATTCTCGGTTGTAGGCATCCACGTATTGGCAGTGACCTTTACTGTCCAGAATATAACCAAAAGCTTCACAATTTGGCCGGATTCCTGAACCGATTCCGGGTGATTCCCGGAGCATCCGCATGGGGTAACCGGTAGGAGAGATAGTGTTGACAACAATATCTTCCTCAACTGCTTCCAGGTAATGATGTTTTGTTTTTTCCGGCAATCCGCACTCATGAGTAGCCGTAAAGCGGGTTGCTACCTGAACAGCAGAAGATCCGGATTCTAAAAATTCTACAGCATCAGTTCCGGTAAAAACTCCGCCGGCAGGAACAACTGGAATATTTAATTCGTTTTCTTTCAAGAATACTAACACATCATTAACGATTGTTTTAAGATCATACTCCTGCCAGTCATCTACTCCAAAGCCAAGATGTCCTCCTGCCAATGGTCCTTCAACTGTAATAAAATCCGGAAGACGCTTATATTTTGCAGCTCTTTTGAGAAAGGGGCGTAAAGCTCTTGCAGAAGACACAATGATTCCAATCAAAACGTCATGAAAACGGTGGTGGTCCTTCATAAGTTCCATAGAGCCTAAATGTAGTCCTGCGCTCAGAGTAATACCCTCAATTCCGGCATCCATTGCTGCAAGCAATCTTGCTTGCAGAGTGTCACGAGGGCTGTTCATAGTAAGCTTTTCCATGCAGTTGATAAAAATTGCTCCATTTCCTTTTTTTGAATCCATGGTACGGCCCACAAAGAGCCGTTGAGCTTCTGCCAGTCTTTTCAAGTCAAACTTTACAGCAGACTTATCCGTATTACCAATATTGAATTTGTATTTTCTTTGTTTCTCCTGCACAAATTTTGTATTAAAACGACGGTCTGATACAGTGGGAACCATTGCGTCGGAAATGTGTCCAATTCCTCCTAAGCGTGCGGCTTCCAGAGCAAGTTCTGCAGTAGAAATGTCTACTCCCATACCGCCAACGATTATAGGAACGTATTCCTTTCCACCTAGTTTTAAGCGAAAATCATCTAATGCTTTGCTCATATCTTTTTCACTTTTATTGGGGTTCCCCAGTCATAATAATTGTTTATAAAGACCGGTTTAGTTTGCCATAATTGAATAGCCACAGTCAACGTAGATCACTTGTCCTGTAATTCCCGAGGAGGCATCACTTGCCAAAAATACAGCAGTTTGCGCTACTTCACCCTGTGTAGCCGTGCGTTTCATAGCGGAATGCTCACCGGCAACTCTCATCAATTCTGGAAAATCCTTTATTCCGGCAGAGGATAAAGTCCTGATTGCACCTGGGGAAATTACATTCACACGGATATTGTCCGGCCCGACTTCCTTTGCCAGATATCGAGATGAAGCTTCCAAAGAAGCTTTGGCTGGCCCCATCACATGGTAATGTGGAACTGCGAGCATGGAACCGATGAAACTCATGCTGAGAATACTGCCTCCTCCACGTTTTTTCATCATTGGGATAACTCCTTCTGCTAATGGTAACAGCGAAAATGCGCTTATTTCATGTGCTTTAGCATAACCGTCGCGACTGGTACTTGAGAATTCTACCTGTAAATCTTTTTGGTCAGCAAAAGCTAAACTATGAATTAAAAAATCCAGCTCACCCCAATGATCATTTAACGCATCTATCAAAGACTTTATCGAATTATCATCTGCAACATCACATTCCTGAATCAGGGTAGCATTTACTTTTTCTCCAAGCTTTCTGACATTTGCCTCAAAACGTCCTTTTGGATCAAAGAGATAAGTCAAAGCCAACTCCGCACCGTGTTTGTGAAAGTGCTCGGCAACTGACCACGCAATACTGCGTTGATTCCCGACCCCGAGTATTACACCTTTTTTCCCAGATAAACCGCCCATGTCTCTTTTCCTTATTTCAATAACATTTTGTAAAGGATTAAATTAAAACAGAATGATGTTATAATTTAACACAATTTATCACTCTTTTGAGTTTTGACTAAATCGGCCGACAGCCTGTCCAAAATTAACTGATTGACCTAACTGTAACTCATTTAACTCAATCTGCCCTGGAGGGAAAAGGCAAATAACCGTGGAGCCCAGTTCAAACAGTCCCACTTCTTCGCCCCGCTCCAACTCAAACGGAGTTTCGAGCACAATTTGTTTAGCTTTAGCACTGTGTAGATTCGATATTTGGTCATGGTAGCTAACACGAATACGTCCCACTACAGTTGCACCAACTTTCACGAGGGCGCATTCTCCTTTAGCAGTTTGGAAATAAGTTGTTAATCTCTCATTCCTGGCAAAAAGGTTTGGAACATGATACACCCCCAGTGGGCCGACTGTCCATAAATCACCGGTAATGTATGAAAATTCACTCACTTCCCCTCCTACCATGCTGTGAATACGGTGGTAGTTCTGTGGAGCTAAATAAATGGTTATGAATTTCCCACCATCATATTTTCGGGTTCGCTCCGAATCCTCCAACAAGTCTGCTAATCGATAATCCAGGCCTTTTGCTTGTATCAAGAGTCCATTGCTGATGTTACCAAATTCACCGACAAATCCATCCACGGGACTGAGGATAGCATTTTGATCCGGATCAAGCGGACGTGCATCCGGAAGAAGTTCCCTTGTGAAAAATTCGTTAAACGTATGGAAATCTGAAACCTGAAGTTTTGCTTCTGTCAGATCAACACCAAATATCCGGGAAAACAGCTGGATTAACGGAGTCAGCAAAAGACTGGGCATTCGTACATTTGCCAGGAAACCGCAAAATCTGCTAAAAAGATTGCGGGGCAAAATCCACACAAAATAATATGCCGGTGGATACCCAAATCCTGGAAGCGACATTAACCTCCGACTGGTTCAACTTTAGATTTGTTTTGTCCAAGCAACTCCAAAATATATGAACCCTCGATGGTCTCCTCTTTCATCAAAACATCAACTATTTTGTGTAAAACATCAATATTATCACGAAGAAGTTTCTTGGCTTTTTCATCATGAAATTTAATGGTTTTACGCATTTCCTTGTCTATTTCTGTAGCAGTTTTCTCACTATATTCACGGCCCACGCCGATACTACGTCCCAAAACGTTTAGCTGTTTGTCGCTCCCAAAAACAATCGGTCCAAACGATTTATTCATACCCCAGTTACAAATCATGTTTCTAATCGTGTCAGTTGCCTGCTGGATGTCATTGCTGGCACCCGTAGTGACTTCATCAAAAATAATCTCTTCAGCCGCACGTCCACCCATGGCGATGGTAATGCGGTTATTCAGAAAATCGATATCGTAGGAATGGCTGTCATTTTTCGGTAAAAAAGCGGTCAGTCCAAGGGATCTTCCACGAGGTACAATTGTTACTTTGTGAATAGGATCAGTATTGGGGAGAAGCGCTGAAACCAGTGCGTGTCCAGCTTCATGGTATGCGGTATTGCGTTTTTCTTTATCCGACATGACCATCGAGCGTCGCTCCGTTCCCATCATCACTTTATCACGTGCCCATTCAAAATCTGCTAATTTCAGTTCGGTCTTGTTGTTGCGTGCGCCACCGAGGGCAGCTTCATTGATCAGGTTTTTCAAATCAGCACCGGAAAATCCCGGAGTCCCCCGTGCGATAATGCTCATGTCAACACCATCAGCCATTTGTACTTTTTTAGCATGGATATGTAATATTTCCTCTCGACCTTTTACATCAGGCAAAGGAATATTCACTTGCCGATCAAAACGTCCAGGGCGCAAAAGTGCAGGATCCAGAACATCCGGTCTATTAGTGGCAGCAATTACGATAATTCCTTCCATTCCATCGAAGCCATCCATTTCCACCAGCAATTGATTAAGAGTCTGCTCGCGTTCATCGTTTCCGCCACCCATACCAGTACCCCGGCTGCCGCCAACAGCATCAATTTCATCGATGAAAATGATGCAAGGGGTGTTTTGACGTCCTTGTTCAAACATATCCCGAACTCTGCTGGCACCCACACCAACAAACATTTCTACAAAGTCAGAACCGCTCATACTGAAAAAAGGAACTTCTGCTTCGCCGGCAACAGCCTTTGCCAGCAAAGTTTTTCCTGTACCTGGCAATCCGGACATCAACATACCTTTGGGAATCCGTCCTCCGAGTTTCCGGAATTTGGCAGGGTCCCTTAGAAACTCAACCGTTTCCCGCAAATCGTCTTTGGCTTCTTCAACTCCAGCAACATCTTCAAATGTCACTTTCATTTCTTCCGGATCCATCTTTTTGGCACGGCTGCGGCCGATAGAAAACAATCCTCCTCCTGCTCCGCCCTGCATACGGCGCATAAGTACCATCCATATTCCAAAAATTAAAAGGAACGGTCCCCAGTTAATTAAAATTTTTAAATACCAGGGAAGACTTTTTTCCGGAACATAATTGATAGGAATTTGATACAGTCTCAGGTAGTCAATTACGCTGGGGTCTTCTGCGGGAATATAGGTGCGATATCCCAGCCCGTCCTGAGTGAAGCCCTCAATTAAGGAGTCTCCAATAATCTGAGCATTAACCACATCACCTGAAGCAACGCGTGCCTTGAAATCGCTGTATATCAATTCCTGTGTACGCTGAGAGCCAGTTGACATTTTTCCGCCATCGAACATTTTTGCTAAAAAAAATGCCAGGACGAGCATACTGAGGATTATTAGTACATTTTCTCTTTTCATACAGAACAGACTTAAATTACAGAAATTGAGCTTGGAGCAGATTTGTTGAAACAGATCCAACCCATGCGCAAAAAATAAAAATTTAATTTGTGAAAAAGCATGTTAGATTGATCATGATAGCATACATCTGCAAGCACAGTTAAGTAATTTTTTAGGTAGTCATTATCAATGGAAACTATTATTGATGAAACAATACAAGCTATATTCACGTATAAAAAGATTTTCACATGAATCTTCACTGACATTAAAATTAGGTCTTCCGGTAATTGTTGCACAGTTATTACTGATTCTGATGCAGTTTGTGGACACTGTGATGGCAGGACATGTCAGTTCCTATGATCTGGCGGGACTGGCAATTGCTGCAGCGCTTTACCATCCTGTATTTTTGCTGATGCTGGGTATATTGATCCCACTCGGAGCGATCATCGCACAACTTTTTGGGGCAGAAAAACCAGTGGAAATAGTCACGAATGTCATACAGGGCTTGTGGATCAGCCTGGTTTTGGCTTTTATCAGCATCCTTGTTTTAGCGAATCCGGAACCGTTGTTGTACTGGATGGGTTATGAAGAAGAGGTGATTCGGATTGCGGGAGATTATTTGAGGGCATTGTGCTGGGGGATGCCGGCTGTTTACGCATTTATTGTTTTACGGATGTTTAGCGAAGGTTTGTCCATCACTCGCCCAACCATGTATTTATCACTGGTTGGCCTTGGAGTCAATATCGTGTCGAATTATGCCCTGATTTTTGGACACTTCGGGTTCCCTGCACTGGGGGCAGTTGGTGCAGGTTGGACAACAAGTGTAGTGCACTGGGTAATGTTTATTGCGATGCTTGCTTTTTGTTTGAAAGCTCCAAGGTTTGAAAACTATCGCAAATTATTAGCTTTTAGCAGACCGGTATGGTTATATCTGCGTGAAATATTAAGAATTGGGTTACCCAATGGTTTTGGTTTAGCGGCTGAAACAAGTCTTTTCGCAGTGGTTTCTTTGTTGATGGGAACATTTGGCGTGACGGCAATCGCAGGACATCAGGTAGCAATCAATGTGGCTTCCGTAACTTTCATGATTCCGATGGGACTTTCAATTGCCATTTCGATTCGGGTTGGTCAGGCGAAGGGCAGGGGTAATTATGGGGATTCACGTTATATAGGGTATGCAGGGATTTTACTTTGTATTTTGATGATGGCAATTTCCGCGTCAGTCTTTGTTTTAGTTCCTGAATTGGTTGTTGGTTTATATACGGATGATGAGGATGTCCGGACACTTGCAGTTCAATTACTATATATGGCCGCAATTTTTCAGTTGTCTGACGGAATGCAGGTAGGTGCATTGGGTGCATTGCGCGGGCTTAAAGACACTCGTGTTCCATTTATCACAAATGTTGTAGCTTACTGGGGTATCGGGTTGCCTTTGGCCTATCTGGTGGGAGTGCATTATAATGTTGGTCCGGTAGGAATGTGGGTCGGTCTAATCATGGGCTTGAGCATTGCTGCCGTCCTGCACAGTTGGCGTTTCCGGATTCTCACCAAACGCCTTTTAAATCTTCCGGATCGTGAAAAATCTATTGACAATCAGATTTTACAAATGATCCCTAAATAAAAAATCCATTTTTTTAATTATCAAAAACCTAAACAGTTCCAACACATTGTTTGGAATCGTAATTGCAGGTGAGATTGATTCTAAATTCCAGCTGATATTTTCTATGCCTGACTCAGGCAACTGAGAATCAGGCGAATATTTTCTCCATCATTACATACACACTTTATTAGGAAAACTATGGCAGAACCAGCCAACTTCCTTTCAGATGTCCGGTTTCAGTTTCAGGATTTCTTTGGTGCACTGAGTCTCACAAAACGGATCACGATTTTGGCGGCCCTTGGAATAATACTCATCGGTATGGTTAGTATGATATTTGTGGCAAATAGAACTTCATGGGCCCCTTTGTATTCAAACGTTGAGCCGAGCGATGCTGCCGATATCGTTGAAATACTTCAGGAAAATCAAATTCCTTATATGCTTGCTCCGGGCGGAAGAACCATTATGGTTGAACCCCACAGAATAGACCAGGCTCGTTTGACATTAGCTAAAGAAAAGGTTTTACCAGGAAGCGGAGTTGGTTTTCTGGATCTATTTTCCACACCCAGTCTGGGTGAGACAGAATTTCAGCAGAATGTGAAATTCCGCGTGGCGCAGGAAGGTGAACTGGCACGGCTGATTTCTACAATTAATGTCGTTAAATCAGCAAAAGTTTCTTTAGCAATTCCGCAAAAAACCTTGTTTTCAGATAATCAGGTTGAACCTACTGCTGCAATCGCGCTTAATCTCACCAGCAGCGGTGCAGGTCGAAAACAGATTGAAACAATAGTTCATCTGGTTGCCAGTGCAGTTGAAGGCCTTTCTCCACGAAATGTAAAAATAACTGATCAAAGTGGAACTTTGCTCAGTCGAGGTTTTTCAGACGATTCTGCAGGTGGAAAGATGAATGATAATTATTCATACAAAAGCCGTTTTGAAAGGGAACTGGAAGCAAAAGTAGTAAGGCAAATTGAGGAGGTCGTCGGCCATGATCGTGTGAGGGTAAATGTCTCTGCAAATCTGCGTTTTGATCGACGAACCATTAAAGAGAAATTGATTGACCCGGATCAAACAAGTGTAGTTAGTGAACAAATAGTTGATGAATCTTCAACTGGAACACGTTCGATTCCTGTAGGTCCTGCCGGAGTTACGACCAATCTCCCTGAAGCCACCGGCCGGGAAGCGGCAACTGTTTCAGAATTCAACAAGAAAAACTCGACACGTAACTTCGAAAGTAGTCGCAGGGAAATAATTCTTGAGTCCGCAGTTGGAGAAGTGGTTAGCCTCAGTGTATCAGTACTTTTAGATAACAGGCGTTCGCAAATTCTTGATGAAAGTGGAAATTCCTTGGGGCGTACCAACACACCATGGACTGAAGGTGAAATAGAAACTATTGTGGGTTTGGTTAAAGCCGCAGTGGGCTATAATGAGGAGCGCGGAGACAGGGTGTTTGTAGGGAATATGCCGTTTGAAGCCGCAGTTGAAGAAGATAAAGCTTCTGATATTGAAGCCACTAGAGTCAGGAACAAATTTATCCTGGATGTTGTGCGTTATGTCGCTCTAGGTCTGGCAATTTTGGCACTCATCATGTTGGTTATCCGTCCGATGGTACAGCGGCTTAGTTCTAAACCCGCTGATCTCGATCTTCTTATGGGCATGCCGGCTACCATTGGAGAACTTGAAGGAGAGGAACTGGAAATTCCTACTGAGCGGGAGTCCGGAATTCCGTCCAGAGAGAAGATTCTCGAAATTGCCAAGCAGGATCCTCTTAAAACATCCGCACTCATACATACTTGGTTGCGCGATCGATCTTAATACTGATTCAGGATTATTGTATTTTGGAGCATTTTAAAAATTAATGCTTCCATTTTGCGCTGAATCCTGAATTCCAGTTTCTGAAAATATAAATCATGAATCATTATTTTAAGCATGTTGGACGAGAGTGAGTTCAAACCATTTACCTTGGCTGATTTCTCAGTTGATGAAGCGCCGTCTGCAGGATCTGCCGGTTCTTCTTCCGAAAAAGAAAATGGAGAAGATGGAGCAAATGGCACAGTGCTGGAAATCTCAGAGCGTCTCGCCTCTTTCATACCACTGACTTTTGATGTGGAGGGAGACTCCGTAAAATCTCTCTCAGATGTTTCCACTGACACAACAAGTGAAAAAACCGATGCAGACAAAATTCAACTATCAAAAGGTTTTAAGACGGCAGAGTTTTTTCAGGAAAATAGCCATTTGACAAATGCCGAGGATTTTGCTGAATCGATAAGACAGGGTGCGAATCTTTACAAAACGCAACTGCTCACAAAAATAGAAGAACAGGCAAGTGATACCGAACGAATTTTTCAGAAAACTGTTGCCGAAAATCAGGAAGCAGAAAGGGAAAGAAAAAATCTGTTGTCTTCAACTGAAGAAAAAGTCGAAGCAATAAAAAGGAACGCATACCAGGAAGGATTTGAAAGCGGATTGCAACAGGGGATGCAGCAGCGCTATGATGAGGCGGAGCCGGTGGTTTTGCAGGTAAACTCAGTGTTGAAACAATTGAATTCGTTACGGCAAGTCGTCCGTTTTCAGGCAGAAGAAGAGTTAGTGAAGTTAGCATTGCAAATTGCGAAAAATATTGTTGCTGAAGAATTAAAGCTGAATAAAACTGTTATTCAAAATATTGTTCAGACTGCGCTGCGCGAAACAGAAGTGCAAGGCAAAATCCATGTCTATCTGCATCCGGATGACTATAAATTCCTGCTTAACAGCAAAGGTGATTTGGAACGTTATTTAAGTGATGAACAAATACTCGTGCTTAATCAGAATGCGGAAATGAAACCAGGTTCCATCTATGTGGAATCTGATGAAGAAATAATCAGCAGATCCATCGAAGGTCAGTTTGAAAAGCTGGAAGAAACTTTGACTGAACGGGTAGAAAATCGACATGCACATTTAACAGAAGTAGATATAGATGCCCACGATTTTTCTTCACACCCTTCCACTGAAGCAGTTGCGGATAAAACAGCATCTCCTATTGCTGATAGGCCACAAGATGCTGAAGAAAAAGTTGTTCAGGATGAAACGGAGCAAGAAGCAGAGCAAGAAACTGAATCGGAAAAAGAAGTTGTTGAAACAGGTGACGCATCTGAAGCAGAGGATATATCTCATCAAAAAGAAGCACCTGATTTAAGTCAAACAGACACAGCTGAAACTGAGGAACCTGAACCGGAAAAGGAATCTTTAGAAGCAGAGTACCCACTTACGGAAGCAGATACAGATGAGTCTGAATAAAAAACGGTGCAGAAAAAAATTCTGTTGGATGTAATAACAAAAAATAAAAAGCTGCGGATTTAGTTATTCAGTCTGCAATAAAAAAACCAAAACCAGCGCTTAATAAACCAAAATCTAAACTCAAAAATAATTCATGCATTCAGAATCATCTGCAGCGGATTTGCCCGTTTACTCAAGTCTTGGGTCTTATATCAGTGGAATAGAAAATTTTCCTGTCCTGCGCAAGGAAGGTCGTGTGATGCAGGTGATTGGGCACATGGTTGAGGCTACAAATCCAGGCTGCTCGGTAGGCGGAATGTGTAAAATATTTAATCCGGCGACAAAAAGTTCTGTGACTGCAGAAGTCGTGGGATTCCGGAAAGACAGGATGCTGGTTATGCCTCTGCACAACGCGCATGGAATTGGCCCAAAATGCCGGGTTGTTCCGGAAGACCGTCCGGCTATGGTTCCTGTAGGAGATGGATTGCTGGGGCGGGTTTTAGATCCGTTAATGCGACCGCTCGATGGTCTTGGTGAGTTGTCAACTTCCACTGAGGTTCCGTTGTTTCCGGAAGTAGTAAATCCTTTGAATCGTGAACGCATCAAACAAGCTTTAGATGTGGGAGTAAGGTCCATAAATGCCAGCCTGACTTGCGGCCGTGGACAGCGAATCGGAATAATGGCCGGTTCCGGAGTAGGAAAATCAATACTTCTGGGAATGATGGCACGTTACACTGATGCAGACATAAACGTAATTTCCCTGGTAGGTGAACGCGGCAAGGAGGTGCGAGAGTTTATAGAAGACAATTTGGGTGAAGAAGGGATGCAGCGGTCGGTTGTTGTTGTGGCGACATCTGATCAACCACCTCTACTCAGAATGCGTGGAGCTTATGTTGCCACCTCAATTGCAGAGCATTTTCGCAGCCAGGGTAAGGATGTTTTGCTTTCAATGGATTCTCTCACCCGTTTTGCTATGGCTCAGCGTGAAATCGGTTTGGCCGCAGGAGAACCTCCGACAACAAAAGGATATCCACCCTCAGTGTTTGCTTTGTTGCCCGGTTTGCTGGAGCGGGCAGGAACGCACGAGGGGCCAGGTTCGATTACGGGGTTTTACACAGTCCTCGTTGAAGGTGACGACGCAAGCGATCCAATTGCGGATGCAATCCGCGCCATTGTCGATGGTCATATTTATCTAAGTCGTGAAATTGCGGAAAAAGGGACATTCCCCGCAGTGGACTTGCTCTCTTCAACCAGCAGGGTTATGGTCAACGTGGTTGGAGAGAACCACCTTAAACTAAACCAGATTTTACGCCGGACTTTAGCAACTTACCGTGAGGCGGAAGACTTGATCAACATCGGAGCTTATGTACAGGGGAGCAATCCTGAGATTGACTATGCCATCACAAAATATCCATTAATCCAGGAATTCATTCAACAGGGTATGAACGAACATACCGCCCTGAAAGAGTGCGAAGACCGCCTTCAGCAAATCTTCGGTGATAAAATGGAGAATCAAAATTATACAGAAGAAAGTGCTTAAATCCGGGCAATCGGCCTGTTGTTCAGATACTAATCCAACCTCCTCCATTGTGTGAGGATTCAACACAGGCTTCCAAAAACTTCACACCGGCCAATCCATCTTCCAATGTCGGGAAATCCTGAATGAGCGTATCTGCATCACGTCCCTCAATTTTTGCCAATAAATTTTCAGCGAAATCAGTGTAAACATTTGTAAACGCTTCAAAGTAGCCTTCCGGATGTCCGGCACCGACACGGAGCAAACGTTTTGCGGAAGGATACAGTTCCGGAGAATCGAGTTCCAATGTCAGGGGGGTTTGTCCCAAAGGTGAAAAAAGCAGTTGGTTTGGCTTTTCCTGTCTCCATTCAAGTCCGGCTTTTGTACCAAAAATTCGAATTCCCAAGCCATGCCGATGTCCTACAGCCACACCGCTGGCCCACAAATAACCCGCCGCGCCTCGTTCCTGATCTTCCGGTTTTTCAAAACGCCCCTGATAATTTGCTTCAGACAAAGTTTGAAAAACCGGATCGAAATTTATTACTCCGTCTCCAGGAACAGTGAAGACTCCGGCTTTTACAGAATTCAAAAAACTCATTTTATACTGATGTACGTCGTCCAGTATCTTTTGCCTTATATCCTTGAGGTGCACATTTTTAATCCGGGAGGCGTATTTTTTGGTGATCGCCAAGGCATCTTCTCCGGCATAAAAAGCATGTCCGGTATCGATCAGCAAATGCACCCATTCCGGATTTGTCATTTCCATCAAACGGTCAATTTCCTCTGCACTCTGCACCATCGTTCCCATGTGGTGGTGATAAGCGATGAACATGCCGTTGCCACGGGCCAGTTTGCCGATTTGGTTCAATCCGGCAGCTGTTGCATTCCATTGCTGATCCGAAAAACGAGGCCGGCCAAAAACGTATTTGGGTGAACTCTGGACACAGTGACCGCATTCACAGACATTGACCACTTTCGCACCCATTGCTTTGAGAAAATTCATTTTCTCCACGAAAACCTGAACGGTTTCATCCTCCCGTCCTTCCTCACTAAAAAAACTGCTGAACCATGCCGAAGATATTTGCAAGCCTCTTTTTCCCAAAGCAGGTTTTAAGATTGCGGGATTTTGCGGATATTTGTTGCCGATTTCACTTCCGGAAAAACCGGCTTCAGCCATTTCATCAAGGCACTGTTAAAAAGGAATGTGACCTCCGAGTTTCGGAAGGTCGCCGTTGGTCCAGGCAATTGGGGCAATTGCCAATTGGATTTGATTTTTTGAAAACATGGGTTATTTCTCTATGTGTGATTTAAACTATTTTCTTCAGTTCAACATAGAGAAATAACAGGAAAAAATCAATGATCATGATTCGGGAATCAAGCACAGTCCACGCGTGCGGAAATCAATAAAGACGGAAGAGCCAGGGTCAATTTGTGTTTCCATTTGATTATCAACAACAAATAATTCACCAAGGGAACATTCAACAGAATATTCGACATGTTCACCCAAATAAGATGCTTTAAGAATTGTTGCGGAAATTTTTCCTTTTTTTGCAGCACCATTCAAGCTGATTGATTGCGGACGTATTGCTACACTTACTTTTCCGGGAGAAATTCCACGGTGCGGCAACTTGAGTTTGATACCACCGATATCGACTTCTGCTTCGTCTCCGTCAATTCGGAGAATTTCAGCTTTTACCAGATTGGCATCTCCAATAAAATTTGAGACAAAAAGATTTACTGGATCCTCGTATAATTGATGCGGAGTTCCTTCCTGGGCAATTACTGCTTCGTTCATGACAATGATCCGATCAGAAACCGCAAGTGCCTCTTCCTGATCATGTGTCACATAAACTGTGGTCAGTCCAAGTTTCTGTTGCAACTCCCTGATTTCCTCCCTCACCCGACGGCGCAGTTTGGCGTCAAGATTTGAGAGAGGTTCGTCAAAGAGTAAAACTTCCGGCTCCAAAACCAGTGCACGTGCAACTGCGACGCGTTGCTGCTGGCCTCCGGAAAGTTCACTGGGCAACCGACCACCGTAACCTGTCAGTCCTACCAAATCCAATCCCTCTAATGCTTTTTCACTCACTTCCTTTTTTGAAAGCCGGCTCATTGTCAGGCCATATGAGACGTTCTGCATCACAGTCATGTGCGGAAAGAGCGCGTATGATTGAAATACCATGCTCACATCACGATCTGAAGCAGAAAGGCGCGTGACTTCTTTGCCTCCAATGAAGACTTTTCCTTCAGTAACCATTTCCAAACCGGCAATCAACCGCAGGGTGGTGGTCTTTCCGCATCCGGACGGCCCCAGCAAGGTTACAAGTTTACCGCGCTCAATAGTGAAGCTGATTTCACGTACGGCCTGCACCTCACCAAAGGCTTTGGTTACATGCTTAAATTCGACGGCTGTTTCCATATTAATTCTTTTGATTTTATATTGTTAAAGCTTCTGAATCCCGCCTGCCGAGTTCCCGTTTACCGACAGCGAGTTGGATCAACGCAATTGCACCGAGCATCACAAGAATCAATACCGATGAATAAGCGATTGCCAGCCCATAATCGCCGAACTCAACCCGCCCAAGAATGTAAGAAGTTGCCATGTCGTAGTCAGCACTGACAAGGAAGATGACTGCACTGATGGCTGTCATTGCACGGACAAAACTGAACACCAGTGCTGCGATAATCGCTGGCCGAAGCAAGGGCAACAAAACTCTCCGCAGAGTAGTGAAGGATCGCGCTCCTAATGTCAATGATGCTTCATCCAAGCTTGGATCCAACTGACTCATCGCTGCAATCCCTGCACGGATTCCCGTGGGCATATTACGGAAAATGAAACAGACCACGAGAATTACACCCGTTCCGGTAATCTCGATAGGAGGAACGTTGAAAGCAAGGATGTAGCCTACTCCGATTACGGTTCCGGGTACGGCGAAACTGAGCATTGTCAAAAACTCAAAAACATCTTTACCCCAGAATTTTTGCCGGACCAGAATATAGGCGATCAACAGCCCCAAACCCGCAGTGAGAGGAGCCGAAATCGCTGAAATCTGCAGCGTTGTCCAGAATGAGTTCCACGCTGCACCATCCCAGATGATTCCATATTGCTCCGACCAATGGATAGAAAACTCGTCAATGTAGTGTTTGAAAGTGAAGTTGTGTTTGTAGCCCCAGGTTTCCACAAAGCCGCCAAAAAGAATCATTCCGTAAACTACCAGGCTTAAGACAATAAAAGGCATTGCAGTCAGATACGCTCCCCATGCTACCCGTTTTGGAAGTCGCACATGCATTCCGGAGTCTCCCTTTCCGGTAACAGTTGCGTAAGATTTTTTGCCGAGCCAACGACGTTGAGCGTAGAACGCTGAAAGCGTGAACATCAACAACACGATTGCCAGCACTGCCGCCATTCCCAGATCCCCCTGCGCGCCGGCAATTGCAAAGAATATTTGTGTGGAAAGCACTTCGTAATTACCACCAAGAATCAGTGGATTCCCGAAATCCGCCAGACTCTCGATAAAACCGAGCAGAAAGGCATTAGCCAGTCCTGGACGCATCAGCGGTAGTGAGACCGTCCAGAAGGTCTGCCAGTGGGAAGCCCGCAGAGTCTGCGCGGCTTCTTCCATTGAAGGGCTGACGCCCTCCACCACTCCGATTAAAACCAGGAATGCAATCGGTGTGAAGGCCAAAATTTGTGCAACCAGAATGCCCGTGAGTCCGTAAATCCAGCGCGTTGGGGTAATGTCGAAGGCCCACTCCAAAAAAGCATTTACGGCGCCGGCTCGTCCGAACAGCAGGATTAGAGCCAGTCCGATTACGAAGGGCGGCGTGATGATAGGCAGCAGGGAGGCGGTGCGTACGAATCCTTTAGCGTGCATTCGGGTACGTGTCACCAACAGTGCGAAGGCCAAACCCAGCACGGTGGTGGCTACACCAACCAAGACACCCATCCAGAGTGAATTCCAGGCGACTCCGCAGTTTAATTCGCTATTCAGGCAGGCAAGACTCCAGATGTTGTTTGAAGAGATTTTCTCCAGAAACAGTGAGAAAACATAATCACCTTCGTCATTTTTAAGAGAGTTAATTAGGATCTTTCCAACGGGGTAGAAGACAAAAGCAGTGACCATTGCAATGCTGAGTCCAATTGTTCCGGATACAAAGATATCACCCTTGATCGCTCCTCGTGCTGCCAGCCCCTGTGTGAATATGAACAGGAAACCGCCGCAAACCAGCAATGCTCCATATCCCAATCCAAATTGTGACAGTGTAGTAGGTCCGAAAAGGTCTCCGAGAAAATCCCATCCCCAGCCGTGGAGACCGAGGACAAAACCCTGAAAAAGCATGTAGCCAAAACCAAAACCTCCGCCTAATAACAAAGCTGCAGCATGACGGGCATCTGTTCGAGGTAAAAAAAGGGCAGGAAGCGGTACCAAAAGCGACAACGCCACAGGCCAAAGCCACCAGCGTTGATGCATTGTTATTTGCAGTATTCCAGGAGAGTACTCGTCAAATGTCGGGTAACCGTCCGTGAGCCAGATAAAACTCCAGAAGCCGTCGTAAGCCGCATACCAGGGCAGGATAAGAAATCCCGCCCAGGCAATGATGAGCCAGAGCTTCAAAGAGAAGTTGCTTTTGATAAGTGTCTCCGGAAAACCAGAAGAGTTTTCCGGAGCAAGTACCGGTGAATTCACCGAGGTAACACCTTGACTTCAGCGTCCCACTTCTTCAATAAGCGGGTACGCTCTGCCTTGGAACCATACAAGGCATGATTGTAGTTAATCAGCTTGATGCTGCTGATATCCGGAGCTTCCGGAGGACTGACAGCATTTTTGTTGGAAGGCACTTGATAAGATTTTACCTCTGCCGATCTGCTCTGCACATCAGCTGTGAGTGCAAAGTCTACAAATTTCTGGGCGTTTTTTACGTTGCGTGCGCCGTTGATGATGCTCACTGAACCAATCTCGTAGCCTGTCCCTTCACATGGAGAAACTGCCTCAATCGGGAATCCGCTAACCGCCTGTTTCACAGCGCCATGCACAAAAACGATCCCTATCGTAATCTCGCCCCGTGCAGAAGCTTTGATCCCTGCAGAGCCGGATTTGGTGTATTGACTGATGTTACGATGCAGAGCCTTCATGTAGTTGAAGCCACCTTCTTCACCGAATAGTTGTACCATGGTTGCCAACGTTGTGTAGGCAGTTCCGGAAGTACTGGGATAGGCCATCATGATTTCATCCTTGTAGGCCGTGTGTAGCAGGTCGTTCCAGCACTTTGGCACCGGAAGACCTTTCTTGGCGAGCAGTTCGCGGTTGTAGCCATAACCGAGAGCACCCAGATAAATACCCACAGTTTTACCGCCTGTGGCTTGGTGCGGTGCTTTGGCCCAGTCGTGTAACTCACTCAACTTGGGTGAGTTGTAGGCTTGAGACAATCCTTCTTCTGCCGCCTGCAGGTGCGGATCTCCTGTACCGCCCCACCAGACATCCCCTTTGGGATTGGACTTCTCTGCCCGAATCTTGGCCAGGGTTTCCCCGGTACTCGCGCGGGTCATGCCCACTTTTATGCCTGTGCGTTTTTCAAACTCTTTTGTCATCAGCTCACACCAGGCAATGTCTGTGCTGCAATAAAGCTTGAGCCGTCCTGCTGCATAAGCGGGCAGTGCGGTCGCTGTTAAAAGCACGGACACCAGCGCCATGCGTAGTAATGTATTCATTATATCTCTCCTAGATTAGAGTGATTGAATAAAAAACACTGTCCCGAATAGCCGGAAAAATGGCATTCCTTACAGTGCGGTTTCCGGATTGTTTCTGGATTAAACAAGATCAATCCGGTCTAGTCCAATATGCTGGACTAATTAATTGTTAACGTTAATACATAAATCAAAAGAAATCAAAATTATTTTAATTTCAGGCAGGAATTAATTACTTTTTTCTGCACTATCCTGTTTTTAACTCTACCAGGGTGGGACACGTCCCACCCACTTCTCAAGCATGACCAACTCAGGATCATGGTGGTTCAGCATCGGTGCAGGTTCTATCCGGTTATCCGCGTTATAAATGAAACGTGGTTCATCGTGATGATGAGTGGTTACGGTTTCAGCATTAACCGGATCAGCCTTGGATTCAATCTGTGCGGTTCCATAACAGGTGCAAATATAGGTTCTTTCTTAATCGAACTCGAGGTACGCTCCTGTTCCTTTAATGCCGATCAAGGCAGTGGGCGTTCTCAACAAACGATTCCCTTTTGCGAAAACTGAAAGAATTGCGCCGGAGAAAAGTTGTAATCCGGAGATTATGTTTTTTCTATTGCTGGATTCAGGACAACCTTGCTGTTTTTGCGCAGCCAAAATGCATCCAGTCCAACCAAAAAAACGGCTGACCCATCCGAACTGGTGCTCAGGGTGGAAGCATTGGAAACCAAAAGTGAATCGCCGGATGATAGTTGTTCGGCGCTGACAAGTTTTCCGTTTACGAGAACTTCGCCTGAACCTCTGATCAAGCCGTTTTTCGGTGAGGCCGTAACGCAGCCGCCCTAAAGAGGAATGAATGCCCCGACCGCACCCAAAGCGGAGAGGATTTTCAGCATTTCCCGTCTGTCGCAACAATTTATGTTTGACATTTTCCTCCTTGTTTAAATGCAGGATTATTCATTTCACCATGGTTTTCTCACCTTTAAGAAAACCAGAAAAGCTGTTTATACGCTTTAAGCTTTTCCATGTCAAATTAATTTAGCACTCCGCACGTTTTTCGTTTCAGCTGGAAAAAATGGATTTTAAAAAGCCTTTGCTTTCCGGATCTCGGCTTCCATTTCGGAGTGCGATGCTACAGTTGCATCGCAGTTTGAGACCTCCGGAATTCCCACACGCCACCACGAATTGTAACCATCGCTCATTGTTCCCGGTAAAACTTTGATTTCTATCAAGGTCGAGATCTTCTCCTGTTTTGCGGCATGCAGGGCTTCCCGGAATTCATATACGTTTTCCGCATAAAAGGCTTTCACACCGAGAGCTTCCGCGTATTTTTTGAAATCCACAGGTGTAATGTCACCGGTAAGTCGCCCGCTTTCAGTTTCGCGGAACCGGAATTCATTTCCGAAACCGACGCTGCCGTGAGCCATCTGTAAGTTTTTGATGCACTGGAATCCGGAATTGTCCAGCAGAACGATGTTGATTTTGATGTGCTCTTTAAGGCTGGTGAGGATTTCCGAATGAAGCATCAAGTAGCTGCCGTCGCCGACAATGGCATAAACTTCGCCCTCATTCCAGGCCAATTTTGCACCGAGCGCGCCCGCCACTTCGTAACCCATACAGGAATATCCGTATTCCAAATGATAAGTTTTTGGCAACTCGCAACGCCACAAGCGGTGCAAATCTCCAGGCAAACTTCCGGCTGCACACAGAATCACATCTTCCGGAGCCACGAATTCATTCAGCGTTCCGAGAATCTGAGTCTGCACATTTCCGGAATCATTCTTCAATGCGTAAAGCCGGTCCACCTCCGTGTTCCATTCTGACTTCAACTGCGAAATTTTGTTTGCATAGGCATCGCTCGTTTTGTAACCGATCTTTTTAAGTCCGGAACTGAGTGCTTCCAATCCGGATTTTGCATCGGCCTGCAGCGCGATTCCGTCCATTTTATTTCCGTCAAATGCGCTGACATTGAGATGCAGTATTTTAGCGTTAACGGCAAAACCCTGTTTTGAAGATGTTGTAAAATCCTGCAAACGTGAACCGACCACCAAAATCAGATCAGCATCTTTTGCCAGTAAATTTGCTGCGGAAGTTCCGGTCACGCCCACTCCGCCCACGCTCATTTCGTCGTTCCAGCTCATCGCGCTTTTTCCCGCCTGTGTTTCACAAACAGGTATCCGGAAATTATTTGCAAACTTCCGGAGCGTTTCCGTTGCCAGAGAATAATGCACTCCGCCGCCGGCAATTATCAATGGCCGTTGTGCGTTCCGGAACAAATCAACGGTGTTCCGGAGCGGACGCAAATGCAAAGGACGACGATCCAGATGCCAAATTCGCTTTTCAAAAAAAGAAGTCGGATAATCATAGGCCTCGGCCTGCGTATCCTGCGGCAAACACAAAGTGACCGCGCCGGTATCCGCCGGATCAGTCAAAACACGCATGGCATTCAATCCGGCGGTCATCAACTGTTCCGGACGTTCAAGACAATCCCAGTAACGGCTGACCGGTTTGAAAGCATGATTTGCGTTGACACCATAATCCCACGGTGTTTCGATTTGCTGCAAAACGGGATCTGGCTGACGCGACGCGAAAATATCTCCGGGTAAAAGCAAAACCGGAATCCGGTTTAACGTTGCGGCGGCAGCTCCGGTGATCATGTTGGTTGCACCGGGACCGATTGAACTGGTGCAGGCGTAAATTCCAAGCCTGTTTTTCTGCTTGGCAAAAGCAGTGGCGGCATGCACCAAACCTTGTTCGTTGTTACCCTGAATGTAGCGCAGACCAGTACCGCCGTATTCCAGCGCCTCGCCGAGTCCGGTCACGTTTCCATGTCCGAAAATCCCCATCACTCCATGTACAAATTTGTGTTCGGTTCCATCGAGTTCCATAAACTGCTGATCCAAAAAACGCAGCAGCGCCTGAGCCATTGTGAGTCTAATTTTTTCCATCACACCTTTTACTTTTGTGTTTTACGGACGATCCATTCGTGTTGCGGATCATTATGAAATTTCCAAATCCGTTTTGGCCCCGCCATCACATTCAGGTAATACAGGTCGTATCCATGCGGCGCCCCGACTGGATGATAGCCACGTGGTACCATTACTACATCCTGATTCTGAACCGCCATTGTTTCGTCCAGACTACCATCATCCGTGTAAACACGCTGGAAAGCAAATCCCTGAGGCGGATTTATTTTGTGGTAATAGGTTTCTTCCAAAAAAGATTCTTCCGGGATATTATCAGAGTCATGTTTGTGCGGAGGATAACTGGACCAATTTCCGTTTGGTGTCATTACCTCAACCACGAGCAAGCTGTCTGCATCAGCCGTTTCCGGAAGAATATTACAGATGTGACGGGTGTTGGTGCCGTGTCCACGTTTTTCATAAGTCATGTTTTCCGGTCTAATCAAACGAGCAGGAAAGCTGCCTTTTCCCGGCGCGGAACACACTGCCAGTTCCAAATCACTTAATGCCTCCACCTCAAATCGATCTTCATTTGGAACATAAACGGCGTAAGGCGGTTTGCCTTCCGCAGCTTTTGCTTCGGAAAAAACGCTCAAGCGTTCGCCCAAATTTTCCCACGATTCATGACTGGTTTTAACGCTTGCCCTGCCGGTGACAAGCACCAGACAAACTTCGCGGTCAGCCGTTTGCTGTTTTAATGATTGTCCGGCTTTGAGCATAAAAACATCAAAACCGACATGTTTCCAGGCCGCGGATTCCGGAGTTATGTTTTGGATGCGCCCCTCAGAATTAGGGGACTGTACGCGGGAAAGTAAAAAGGACATAGCTGTTTAATTAATTTTTAATAAAGTCTTCAGTTATCAGTTATCAGCTTTTAGTTGATTTCTATTTACAAATGACCGCTGACGGCTGAAAACTGGAAGCTGTTTCAAGATTGTCGGGGAATCAGTCGAACGACCAGATCACAACCGACTGCTTCGGCATAACGGCGTAACGTTCCCAAAGATGGGGAATGTTTACTGCTCCCGCCGCCGGATTCCAGCCTCGCAACCGCCGGTGCTTTGGTTCCCATCCGTTCAGCGATTTCCGCTTGTGTGAAACCGGCTTGTTTTCTGGCTTTGAGCATTTCATCAAACAATGCAAATTCGGATTCGAGGGAATCATATTCAGCTTTTACTTTTGGATTGGAAAGTGCCTTCTTTTTGAACTCGTTGTAATCAAGTATTGTTACCATATTTGTTATGATTTGCAAAAAGAAATTCACAAATTCTGCCAAATATCAATCACCTGTTGATAACGCTCTGCAATCATGGAAGAAACTTCGGAATCCGTTTTTAATCCTTCCGCAAACTGCTCCCACGGTTCCCAGAAAATGCTGCGACCGATGGCGAATCCGCAAGTATGCGGGGTTGAACGGGCTACTCTAAACCAGGTCTTGAATTGTTCTATTGGAGCATTTTTTCCAAGTATGATCAGTCCGACATCCGGATCGTATTGATCCAGAATTGCGGTCATTGTTAGCCATTCTTTTTTTGTGTCGAGTGCGGTGATTTTCCACCAGAACGGATAAATTCCTGTTTCATAAACTTCAGCCATAGTTTCACCCAATGACTTACCGGTTTCCGTAAAACCTTCCGGAATAATCAATTCAACCATCAGTTTGCGTTTGAGTGCATTGCAAACCTCATTCAGTTTTCGGAGTTGTGTCAGCTGCGCATCTTTATCTTCCGGATTCATCTGTGGATGAAAACGCCAAAGCACTTTCACAAACCAGGTTGGAGGCCTTTCCAGGAGTTGTTGATAAAGTGAGTCCTCCTTTAGCCAACTAAGTGGAAATGCTCCGGCTTTTTCAATTGGTACACCGATAACGTAATCTGTATCTGCGGAATTTTTTAGTATAGTTTCACCATATTCCGGATCAATTAAAACTGCACAACCATATTCTTCCATTGTTCTGTAAACTTTTTGAAAGCCTTCATAAACCAATTCTTTGAAACGTGAAATGGAGTCCAGTGATAACCCATTTTCACGGCAGCTGTCTTCAAACTGAGTACGGTGATCGTAAGCCAGAATCAGTAATTCCTGCTTTTGCGGCTGGCCCAATTCTGTACGTAAATGGAGTTGTTCCATTTTAGGATGGTGTACCAAATCCGGAACATCGTCAAAGTCGCGGATAAAATATTCTATTTCCGCAAAAGAAGGTGCGGCCGGCGAACATCCATGCCGCGTTACCACCAGCGCACCGCAGGCATTTCCATAAAGCGCGCAGGTTTTCAAACTTTCATTCCGGAGCCATCCGCGTAAAAATCCGCTCATAAACGCATCTCCTGCACCCAAAACATTCAGCACTTCAATCTGAAAGGAACGTGCGGAAATCGGAGTGTCGGAATCCCGTGAATAAACTTCACAGCCATCCGCGCCACGCTTGAGCACGACGGTTGCCGAAGATCCTTTCCGAATGGATGTCAAACAACTCTGCAGCGTTTCTTCTCCATCGTCACCTGATTTTCCGGCGCAAATTTGCACTTCTTCCTCAGTTCCGACAATCAAATCAAGTTCGGAAAGAAAAGGCTGGATCTCCCGCGTGACTTCCTCAGAAGCAACAAAACGGGTTTCACCGTCACCGGCTTCCGCCAAGCCCCATAAAACCGGTCGGTAGTCAATGTCTAAAATAACAGCGCATCCGGAATTTTTGGCGACTTTCACAGCTTGCTTTGTTGCCACACGCATTTCAGGAGTGGACAATCCGGTTCCGGTAATCAGCAAGGCTTTGGCGTTTTTGAAAATTTCAGGGTCGGCGTCATCTGGTTTAATTTGCATGTCCGCGCAATTTTCCCGATAAAAAATCAACGGAAAACGCTCTGGAGGATTGACTCCGAGCAAAACAAGAGCAGTCAAATGTTCCGGAGTATTTCTTAAAAGAGAAGTGTCCACGCCCTCATTTTCCAAAGTCTTCCGCAAATAAACGCCCATGTCATCACTTCCGACACAAGAAAACATTGCGGACTTCAACCCCAAACGAGCAGTCCCAACTGCCGTGTTTCCGGCACATCCTCCGAGATATTTTCGGAAACTTTGCGCATCTTCAAGCGGACTGTGGACTTGTTCTGCATATAAA
>JYMV01000808.1_pt1 | contig 23254 bp, 21 predicted proteins | sample 338911 | NCBI WGS metagenome assembly JYMV01 (sample SAMN03354496, study PRJNA234377) | hydrothermal vent metagenome | biome: Deep sea; feature: Hydrothermal plumes at the Eastern Lau Spreading Center, Western Pacific Ocean; material: Seawater | place: Tonga | collected 2009 | depth 2000 m m
AAAATGAACTAGTGAAAAACAGTATAACGACTTTGCTATGCGTTGGAATGACTTTGATGTTGCATTGGATTGGACGTTAGAGTTGCAGCCACGTCTGAGGTAGGCGTGCCCGATTCTGATATAGAAAGGCTGAAGAGGATTATTCCTTCATAGGTCACTAGAAAAGGAAATGGCCCGCCCTAGAGGATTCGAACCTCTGACCTCGGCCTCCGGAGGGACAATATCAAATGCCGAAAAATGAAGGTTTATTTCTCTAAGCCCACATAGGACGCGTTGAACAATTAATCTGGGCTAATTCTTTCTAATCTAAACTAACCAAGTTAATGTCCCGATAATGTCCCAATAATGACAGAAAATCAAATTCTACGAATTATAATTTTTAATGTCTAGATAGTAGACGTTTTATAATGTTGGCTTGCTCAAGTGCCAAGGATTCCAGTCTAGTTCTAAAATGCGCAGACTGAAAAGTAGCCATCGTTTGCAATACATTTAAACCTTTAAGTTCTTTCGCTGTACGACTACCTTCATCTGGCATATAACATGTGCTTAGATCGTCTCTGCGATACCAAAGCTCTTCATTCATCATATATATTACATTCAACACTTTTAGGTATTCATCTTCAAAACAGAGCTTGGCTAAATAATGCTCCTCTCCAAAGTATTTAGCTCTAACTGCAGCATAACTAATGACTATTGGCGCAGCGACTTCAATCGGTAAGAGTTTTGTCTGACGCAAGTTTTTTAATTTGAGCTCGTCAATAGGCGTTTTTGACGGGCATACATAAGCAGTGTCTTTATCCCAGTCATTACACGGATACATTATATTTATGACTTCGTTCAAATTTTCAAGCAAGGTAAGTACGCCAGAAAAAATACTAGCATTACTTTGTAAAGCCAGCATATTAATCGCTCGGTCTAGATCCGGAGAATTACAAACTCCCCTAGTTTGCAACGCCGACAAAAGTTCACTATTTATACTCCACACAGCTTCTGAAAGTGTCCTTGCTTCTAGGATCTGAAATAGTGAATACGGGCCAGTTATATGAGCGTTCTTACTTCCTGGAACAAGCTTTTCTATTCGGTCTAAAACCGTAATCGGAACTGAACGTTTCCCAGTCTTAAATTTCCCAATATATGTGTCAAACTCATAACCTATTTCTTTATCATGCTTTAGTCTTGTAAGTTGAGCTGACATGTAAGAATTTGAGTAAATATTGTTCAAAAGAGGTTCATCAATCAGTTTTCTCAGGTTTTTTTGGCGCTTTAATTGTTTGGTAAATTCAGCGTTTCTAGTCGACAATCCTCTTGTCCGCCTCAGAGTATCCAAGCGCTCATCAATCTCATCAATCTCCTTTAAAATCAATTCTTTCCTAACAAAAAAATACCAATACTGAGCTTTCAGTAATTCAAGATTTTTAACCATTTACCATATCAATCCGATGTCCGATGAGACAAATAAAGGCTTATTCTTGTCTCTGATAATAATTTTTACCTGTCCGATAATACTCCCACAATCGAACACGGAGGTAAAAATGAATGAAACAGAATTTCTAACGACTAGGGAGCTGGCAAAGCTTCTTCGCACAAGTACTGGTCACATTCACAATATGCTTAGCAAAGGACATGAAGGCGAAAAGATTCCTCATAGTTTTAAACTAGGACGGCGTCGCTTGTGGAGTAAGAAGGAGGTTCAGGAGTGGCTTCGCACTCAGATTAATTTGTCGCATGAAGAGAATGAAATTTCTGATACACCTATTCAGACACCCCAGTTAAACAAAATCTAGAACCAAGATCATAAGGATGATGACATGTTAGGTTTGCTGAAAAATTTTCTTGCCAAAACATCTGATAATCAGAAAGAGGCTGTTGACAGCGGCATCACATGGGAGACCCCTACGGCTCCCAACTCGAACTTACCGGAAACTCCCTGCCTCACACCCGAATACTTCCCTGATACAATTGCAGATTTCGTGTTCTACAGTGCGGAAAAATTGGATGACGCTCCAACTGAATATACAGCGGTCTCAATCATAACCGCGGCAGCAGCTTTAATTGGTGGTAGCGCAGTAATTGCTCCAAAGAAATATGATGTGGATTGGCAAGTAGTCCCAACTATATGGGGAGGGCTGGTAGGCGATGTTTCAACAATGAAGAGCCCATCCCTATCTGTTGGTCCCAGACTTACGTCTACAAAATCATCAGACGAAGATGATGAGTTCAAACTTGTAATAAACAACACAACGTTGCCAGCTTTGGTTATCAAGCTTAGCAAGGAGAAGCATGGCGTTCTTATATGCCACGATGAATTAACTGGATGGCTTACAGATCTTGAAAGTTCGAAAAATCAAACAGAGCGAGCTTTTTATTTATCAGCATTTAATGGAGACACTGGATATTCAGAGCTCAGAGTAGGTAGATCAGGCGAGACCCTAGATGCTGCCATTGTTTCAATACTAGGGGGGATTCAACCTGAAAAAATACGGCCATTTCTACAAAGCCGTATCAATGGAAAGGGGAATGACGGACTATTTGAACGAATTCAATTATGCGTTTTTCCAGAGACTAAGATTGAAACCACGGACATCAAACCTGACAGAGTACTTGAACAAAAAGTCAAAGATATCTTCGCAAAACTGCTTATATTCAGAGCATCAAACCATAGAACCGTTTTCCGCTTCTCCGATCAAGCTCAGGAAGCTTTCAGCAATTATCGTGAGCTATTAAAGGAAAAAAGAAAGGCCAGTGAACCATTACTGAGAGCCTTATTGAGTAAATATGCAGCTCTATGCGCAAAGCTTGCATTGATTTTTCACCTGCTTTCACAGGAAGACACAGAAGAAGTCCCACGTACAATAAATAAAGTGCATTTGGATATGGCTATAAAATGGGTCAATCTTACAGAAATGCACTATAAAAAATTAATGGCATATGCTCTCCAGTCAGAGGAAGATGAGTTACTAGAAATGCTTGTTAGTCGCTTACCAGAGCTGGCACCTAAATTTAGTAAAAGAGTTCTGGGCAGAAGAGAGTGGAAAGGTGTTAAGTATGGCGAATCTTTAGATAGAGCGCTAAAGTTAATGGAAGAGCATGGGTATATAAAAAAGATTGTAGAAAAGCCGCAAGGGAGAATAAGGACACGATACTTAGTACATCCAGATTACTGTAGAAAAGCCTAAACCGTACTCGCTCATACTATATGCCTCAAGCCCCGCCATCTTAGTATTAACACATTATATTTCTGGGGGGCTTTATTTAATCAAGTCTATACCAAGTCACGTTTGTTAGAGCTAGCTTTCGACGACTCAGCCATTACTTCAACTAACAGCGAAAAGACCTACGTATTGTCCTGAGAGTATTCACAATGCTGAGCGACAAATAGCCAGTCATGAAAAGTGTATGCCGAAGCATATCCCCATGGAGAATAGCCTTATGGATACCCCACAAAACCTAGGAATAGAGCTCACCAACCAGCGCCGAGCGGCAGATGTAATAATTTCAACTGGCATTACTGACATTTAAACTTATTGAGCTTAAAGTCAGTGATGTCAGTTGATTTAGGAACTATAAATTACAACGCGCCCTAAGTAAGTGCACATCTCTGGTGTTAACTTTTCTGTGCAATTTTTTTAAGACATTTTGTTGCGTTTCAGGTGTCCAGAAAATCTTTAGAAACTGTCTCGCTCTCGTCACAGCAGTGTAAAAAATACTGTGAGTCACATCATCTTCATTGGCATCTGTTATCACAATCTTGACGGAGTCATACTCCAGCCCCTGCGCTTTGTGGATAGAAACAGCATATGAGACTTGAAATGGCATTACAGTGTTAAACGAATCATCATCCTCATCACTATTTCCTGGCAAGTCGTAGACAGAAAACCTTACAACTGAGTCTCTTACCCATTCAAGATCATCTATATGCCTGACATCAAATTCACTAATCGCCCTATCCAGCCACACATCAAACTGGATGCGCTCAGCAGCTGAAACTATCGCAACAATTTTACCTTTAAGATTATTATATATTACGGGTCGAAACCTTTCTGTATCGGAAAACAAAACTGGATCCCCAACCTTAAATACACTCTCCCGCCAGACATGCGAAATATTTTGGTTACCACTCTGCATAAATCGATTTATGTTATTAATTCCATATAAACCATCGTAATTTAGACACAATACTATTTCGTCGGCGGTACTTGACTCGAATAATTTACTGCTTAGTACCGTCGAATAGCAATTCTGGGCCATACATTCTGCAATATCGTCCTCTATATTTCTGACTTTCCCCCAAAAATCTAGTAAAGATTGGTTATTTGTTCTATATGGCGTTTTAAGCTCAAATATTGAACTGCTAGGTATGAATGAGCTTATCGCACCAAACCAATTGCCAAACTGAATAGATTCAATTTGATAAATATCACCAACCAAAATAAGGAGCTCGAATTTTGTTTTTTCCAGTATCTTCAGCAAGTCGGCATTACTTACAGTACTGCACTCATCGATTATAAGCACATCATAATTAGTAATATCGTTACTATAAATGTGACTACGTATGGTTTTGAAGAAAGAATTCTGTGCATTGACCTTACGTTTGAGATTGTCTGTTGCTGGGTTTGTATGAGCCAAGAAGAGTTTAGGTTTATCATTAAAATAACTCGCTATATGATCAACCATTGTCGATTTTCCAGTCCCTGCGGCCCCATAAATCAACGCAACTTGTGAACTACAAAATAATTTTTTCAATGCGTCTAACTTTAGTGGGTCGTCTATATTACGATTCTCATCCTTAAACCACCGTTCAACGGCTTGTGTGTACCCAGGGATTCCAAAAGTCGCTTTGTGTTTTAGCTTCTCGATTATTGTTGCCGTATCCCTCTCATATCCAGCAATAAAAACATGTCCCATATCATTTATGAGCTTTCGGTGTTCTCTATGTTTATAATACAGTTTGTTGTTATATGAGCGTATTAGACTATTTAAATCATCATAATTACTAAGTTCATTTACCGGTGTATATAGTAAGGCTCCGTGCTCAACATTATTTTTAACTTTTCGCGCTAATAACTCATGCGCTCTGCTCTCGGTGCTCAAGCTTTCCACTAAGTCCCAAAATCTAGGATTATGACCGGGTAAAGATGAACAGAAAGGCATTTGTTCAAAAGGAATACAACCATACTGTAGTTTAAGCCCCGATAAACGCCCGCATTCATCATGATTAAACTGTGATTTCAGTGTTTTATTATATAATCGAAGTAAGAGATAACGGATTACCACATGTCCTTCTAAGCCTTTTCCTACCAGCAAGCGAACTTTGTCTAATAGAGGGAAAAGCTTTGGCGAAGACATTTTTGCGATAGCATTTGCTCTCAGGGTGTAATAAGCATTTTCTGACATTTCCAATACGTCGAGTAAACTAGCTTTTTCCTTGGTGAGCATTTCCATAAGTACTCTGTATTCTCTTGTATTTCCTTTAACTCCTTTTGGAAGATTGAGTAATTTAGCCAGATTATCAAACTCACATGGACGAATGGACACTTCCCACTCCCTAATGATTAAGATTGGCATCTTATAATCAATAACTGATATTTCGTCCTGTTGTAGCGTTAGCATTGCTGAATACTTATCTGTAATATCGATATCCGTAAAAGCAATTATACGATCTGACTTACTCGCATTGTTGATGGCTCTGTAGAAAGTAACCTCATAAAAAATTCTGTTTCCCACAAAGAAAGGCTTGGTCTTATGAATATAGTATCTTTGAGGTTGGTATAATTGCTCTCTATACAAGGGATTATTGCTTACCCTTGCCGCTATAGCCTCGTGATATTCACGAAGAGAAGGATCGAGATCCACTGGAAAGCTCTCAAGATTAGAGAGTATATGTAGATTGAATTCCTGACTCATTAAATTACGCGTACGAAGCAGATATTCATAATATTTGAGCATTAACCTCTCAGAGGTATCCTCGTCAAGAGTATAATGCGATGCGCTTTTCTGAATCAGTTTATGGAACTTGCCTAGAAAGTTTAACTTTCCATTTTTTTTAACGTTGTCTAGAGCTCCACCTACCTTATCATATTGAAAATTTTCAGAGATATTCCCAGCACTACAAAATACTGCAATCCCTTCAACAAGGTTTCTCAACTGAGAAAGTATATTAACTGAAAGGAATGCCCTGTCACTTTCTGCCAACAAATCAATGTTGTGGCATATAGCATAATTGGCACTGTCAATTTGACTTTGTACAGAAGGCATTTTAACTGTTCCTTTTCAATTAACTTCCGCCTAAAAAACTAGTGAGCTCAGGCTTTTTAATAACTTATTAGCGATGGTTCTTAATAAACAGAGCTTCTACATCATCCGCCCAATATTCACCCCGGCATATTTTATATTTTCGAAAATAAAGCTTTGAGCTTACAACTGTTCCAATGAAACATCCGTTACTTGCTCGTATAATGCCTCAATATCTTTCCATTTAATCCTGAACTGATTTCGTTTTTTAGGTTTCCATTTTCCATCAATGAATTTCATGTTGATGCCTGGATCATAATAAACAGCCTGGATGAAAAGTGAGTGAAGATAGTTTTTTATGCCAGCACCTTCAGCCAGTCTAACTGACGGTCCAAACTGGAAAAATATCCCGTTATTATCCTGCTTGCTGTAAGAGACGAAGCAGGTTCTCGAATGCTTTTTCTTCCAGTGCTCAAGAATTTTACTAAATGTCCACCCAGCGGCCACATTCCCACTTTCATCAACTAAAAGAAGCCCTCCGTCAGGATCGGTGATTTCCTGTTTATCAGGATCGTAACCTTCCATCACTAGTAACAACTTAGTGCGTTTATTCAACAAATTGTTTTTATGAATGCTGGCAAAATCCAGTCTGTCAGGCTTATTTGACCAGCCATAATTTCGCAAAAATTCTTCGAGGCTTTGGGTATAAAGGCCTAAATTGGGTTCAGGAGTCATAAGGGTTACCACGCTCCCAGAGTGTGCTTTCAGCTCCCAGTCTTTAAAATCAGGCTCAGCTACACCGTTTGGTGAGATACCGAAAAGACTCTCCAGAGTAAATCCAGCACCGTTTTGGGCAACGTATGGAATGATCTCGCCGTTTTTTATACGCTGAGATGGAACCAGTCCCATCTCATATATCTCTTTCAGTTTATTTAAGAGGTCAGATTTCGTATCTACAGCATTGTCGTCTAAATCATAAAATACTGTTGCAATAGCTGGATATTCGTTAGCCTCCACCATTGCATTAATGGCTACCGAAACTTCATCATCCCAGTGAGTAACGTAACCAATTACCCGGTCTGCAGCTAGGCCCAAAAATAATATTCTGTGCTTACCTTGTCTGGACTCTCGTTCTTCACGGGTAGGAGCTTGCATTAATTGGCTTGGGGAGCTTTTGCATTTCTTTAAAAAGCCACTGAAACGTATTTCCGGATATTTTGGGTATAGAATGAGCTGTGCCCCTGGTGCATTCTCAATTTCACCATCAGGAGATAACCAGTAGAAATTCAATGGAGCTTTGAATATTGGGCCTTTTTTGCTTATTCCACCCGAGTAAACCTCACCTGATGGCAGTAATTGGAGTGCTTCAAAGCTTCCCCCGAAGTACACTTGTTGCTTGGTATTATCGTTATTAGCCAGAGGCTTAAAGACTATTTGTTTAGCCCCATGCCGCTTTAATTCATTTTTTACGTTTTCAAGATCCATCTTTTTTAAGCTCCGTTACGGGGCTCGTTTCAGCCCATTTGCGTCCAGCATACAATTGTCGTCAAGTTCCAAGAGCCAACGCTCTATCAGCTGATATAAAACTGAATCAGGTAGTCTGCGTTTACCTGTTTGCGCACACTCCCACACGACAAGTGTTTTTATGCCAAGTGCATGAAGTTTCGTTATATTCTTCAGGTCTCTTTGAATCGTAGCAGATATTTTTTCTCCCCAAAACTCTTTATTGGTACTTGGCCATTTAAACATGTGGCAGTAATGTCCATGCCAAAAACAGCCGTTTACGAGAATGCAAGCCTTGTATTTTGGGAAATATATATCAGGCTTTGAGGGGAGTTCTTTTGGGGAGATACGGTAACGAAAACCGTTTTTGTGAAGTAATTTTCTGATTTTGATTTCAGGTTTCGTGTCCACTCCCCTGATCGCCCGCATGTTTTTGCGGCGTATTTCAGGAGAATGAACGTCAGCCATACTTAAGCTGCTAATTTACCGCGTTTATCGGCGTCAATAGCTTTCAGGATATAAGGCTTCATAAGCTTTGCAACCGCCGCGAATACCGGTACAACTACCGAGTTACCGAATTGCTTGTAGGCCTGAGTATCTGATACAGGAATCTTAAATTCATCATTTTTATCAGTAAACCCCATCAATCTTGCACACTCATGGGGTGTCAGACGTCTTGGCCGGTTAACAAGGTTAATGGCATCATCAAACTCTTTAGTAAAGTCCCAGCCGCGATCGACGAGGATTTCTGAACCATCTTTGTAATACCTTGCTGAGAGTGTTCTTGCAATACTGGATTCATTCACTAGGCCAAAACCAAAGCCATTCCCTTTCGCTTTGTGTTTTTGAGCATAATCGAACAAGTACTTCCACAACTTAGGAGTCAGGATATACTTATCGTCTACTTCACTATCCAGAATATCACCCATGCTTGGCTTCTGGGCTGGGATAAATTTCTCAATATCTTTCAGTGTAAACCCACTGTGTATATCCAGATCTTTTCTAAACCCTACCAGAACAATCCGCTCCCTGTGTTGTGGAGTAAAGTGTTGTCCGTCAATGATTTTAGGATCTTTACCATCAAATGAACGATCTGCTACTTCATAACCTAGTTCATCGAGTGTTTCCATGATCACCTTAAAGGTCTTCCCTTTATCATGGGATTTAAGGTTTTTCACATTCTCAAGCACAAATGCTTTAGGCCTGTGGGCAGCAATAATCCGAGCTACATCAAAAAACAGAGTCCCCTGGGTATTGCACTCAAAACCGTGTGCACGGCCCAGCGAATTCTTTTTGGATACACCTGCAATGGAAAAAGGCTGACAAGGAAAACCTGCTAGCAATACATCGTGAGGAGGAATATTGCTTTTGATATTTTCATACGCATCTTCGTCTGAAACAGAATCGTCGTCAGACAGTGTTATACTCCGAATGTCTTCGTTGAATTTATGCTCATTTGCATTGCCAAAATTTGCTTTGTAAGTTTTGACAGAATATTTATTCCACTCACTGGTGAAAACACACATACCGCCCTGCGCTTCAAAACCTTTTCTGATACCTCCGATACCCGCAAATAAGTCAATGAAACGAAAATCACAATTTTCTTCAGTAACCGTTGGCTGGGGAATCAGCTTAAATAAAGCCTCGTATTCTGCGTGAGTAAGAGAAGGCTCAGCTTTGCCTTTCATCCATCGATTGATTGTTTCCCTGCACAGCGAACTGCCTACCTCTTCATTCAGGTAATTCGCCAAAAACTTTTGATCGTAGATATCTAAAAGCGTTGTTAATAGCTCTCTTTCTTCCATCATTACTGCGCCTAAAAAGGGATTTATGTGTGACTTAATGTCACACAAAACTCCCATAAAGTCAACTAACAACTGATCTTATGATCAGTATTTATAATGACATCAAGTCCGGGTTTTCTATACTTACTTTCCTTATCTTTTGAAAATTCACAAGCAAAAAAAATCAAAATAATAATTAAAAATCAATAATTTAAAAAATAATTGTTACAAATCCGAAAAATCAAAAAAAGCCAGATACTATCTTTAAGTAAGCGAAAAGGAGAACAGAAATGCCAAACAAATCAAGTTGCTTGAGAAAAGACAGTTTGCCAGCAATTACAGGTCCTTTGCGATCACTGTGGGTTAGGGGGAAGGTCTGCCATTTGCACGACTCCGAAAGCATCAGGCAAAACAAAGCAAAGTTCGCTGGTGAAGCTAAAAAGCTACTGATTATTATCGCAGGAAAAGACAAAAATTATCGTTTCCGGAAGCAGAGAGTCTGGACTGATAGGGAGTACCAACAAAAAGTTATCTTGTCGTTTTTTGCAGGAGATGACAAGGCGATAAAAAAAGTTCTGAAACTGGTAAAAGACTACAGGCAGACACGCGGGCGCGTTGCAAAGGCCAATCAAAAGCCTCGTCGGTTACCACATCACATACTGTCTACCAAAAAAAGGAGTCAGAAATGAATCACCCTCCTCAAATTGCCGTCCGTTGCCGTTATTACAAACGTCAATCTGCCTTAGCCGTTCTGGATCATGCACATCACAAAAGAAGTGGATTTACGCATTCACAGAACGTAAAAGCTGAGCTCAGTCATCACAATATGGGATTTTATTTTCATGGAGCAAACTCATGTACAGAGGCACTGGAGCTTCTTTGCAAAAAGCACAAAGAAATCATGGGTAAGAAAGTCCGTGCGGATAACAATATCCTTTTTGAACATATCATCATTTTCAGTGAGGCTCAGTATAAGAAGCTCGAATCAAAATTTTCTCCCGCCCGAATAAACAAAGCTATGATTGCAAAGTTGAAGTCTTATGCGATGTCTATAAAAGCTCAATTCGGCTTCGAACCGCTTGGGATCGATTTACACTTGGACGAAGGTAGATACGAATCTTCGCCCAATTCAAAGAAGAAAAATTTTATTCGTAATATCCATGCACATGTTCAGTTTATGAATTTTGACTTTTCCGCGGATAAATTATTTGCGCCGCTTCGCCATTTGATGACAAAAGGAAAAGACAAAAACGGGAAAACTCTTCAGTTGAACCCTCACTTTGAGAAAATTCAAAACATTGCTTTTGAGCACTTCAAATTATGGGGCTTTAAAAGAGGAGTATCCAAAAATATCACCGGTGCAGAGCATTTAAACAAAGAAGCATATGTTCAGCAGAGATTAGCCGTGGCAAGGAGGCAATCGGTAATACTTAAGGAAAAAATTGAGAAGTTCGCTATCTTGCTAGCTGAAAAAAGCACTGAACTAGAAGAGGTTGTGGGTCGCGTAAAAAACCTGACTTCAAAAAAGCGCAGGCTAGAAGAAGAAGTTGCTGAATACACCACTCTAAAAATCGAGCTCAGCGAAGCAATACAGCAGAAATCAGAGCTAGCTTTACAGAGAATTCGTAATAAACTAAAAAGCCTTACAAAAGGTCCAAGCTTACATAGGTGAGCACAGAAGTTAGGTGGACAAAAGGCTTTAGTGTGTTAAAGCCTTTGTTATACGATGTTTGTCTTTTCTACCCATCTATAGAAAGTGCTTTTAGAATTGAGAGAAGGTTTAACAGTTTGCATCTTTAAAATTATTACATATTGTTAAATGAACACTTGGCTTATAGGTAAAAGCACCACCAGCTAATAGACTTTATGAATAAGTGTACCGAGATTACCAAGGGATACTGATTCATATTCGAACTGACAACTTCAGATTTTTAGTAAATCAAATCGGACTCTCAGCAGTTTAACTCAAAACTAAAAGCGGAAATCAAATGATAAGATTGATTTTTCAGCTAAAGACAAGGTCATTTAGGCTTCTTCAAAAGTAAACTAAAAAATAAGAAAACTGAATCTAAAGCGGTAGTTCAGTTTTTAATATTTCATAAGAATAAGCAGCACTGCTGAACTATGCAGCTGACGCATTTTTAGCTAATTTTCTGGAGTTTTAATTTGGTTTAACGGATGGTCATCGCCGACATATTTTTGCTGAACTCAAGGTACAATAAATTCAAAAAATGCTGAGCATGACGTCTAAAAACTTCATTTGAGCCATATTTAGGAAAACGTCAGTTGATAAAGTAAGCTGTTAACAATTCACGGCTTATTTCTTTTGTTCATCTCTAATACGGATTTTATAAACTCTCTCTTTTCATTCCTGTAGGCACTCATCGATTTACCATGGAACCTCTTTTTCAAATTAGTATAAGCTTTAAAAGTACTTTGGTTCGCTTTTAAAATGTTTAGAAAATCAATAAACATACCGTACTTCTCAGGACTGGAGGTAACCTGAAGTTTCATGTCAAAAGTAGACGGTAAGACAAACGCTCTGTAGGCAGAGTTCGATACTTGCTTATTATCAACCGGAAAGTTCTTGCTTAGTTGTGAACAGACATGAGAAAAAGTGCCTTCTTCAGTCAGGACTAAAAAGTCAACGTCATTTTTACCAATTAAACTTGGTACGGCTGTGCTGCCAACTTCAATAACAGCTAAATCTGGTAAAATTTCTTCAATCAAAGTACGATTTTTTGACTTTTCATCTTCGAATAAAGTCATATCTACGGCTTTTAGTTTAAAAAGTTCTTCCATACTCTCACTTTCAACGCCTTTTGACTCATTGGTTGATTTTTAACCAGCAATCTGCTGTACTAAATGCGATACGGTCGGCTCTAAGCTCAGAGCACTGAAGCTTGTACTTCTTCCAGTTCAGATGATGCTGCTCGTTTCGTAGGTTTCGAAAATTTATTTATATGTTTTAGGAGGAAAGTATGAGTATAAAAGAAAAAGTAGGCAAGAGTTTAGTAGATATCCTTAAGGAACATGGTGTATCTAAAATAGGTTCAGATGGGGAGGTAGTCTTGGCGGATGATGCCCAATCAGCAGTCGCATCATCACTGGAAAAGGCTGGATTTGGTTTAGTTGTAGCTACAACCTCACAAAAACTGGATTCTGGTATGACAATGTACAGAATCGTGGCTCAGCCCAAATCAATTGAAGATATCATCAACAGTGTTACACCAGAAAACAGCGAGATGCTTGCTGACACAATCAGAAGAGACCCAACTCTTCGTTCTGTTCAGATGAATATGATTGCATTTGATTAGTTTTCTAACTCTTAGAGGCATGACAATGAAAAGGAGGTTCACATGTTCAGTATCTTCGGTTACGAACAGGTATTAGAGTCTATTTATCATGCCTCTGATAAAAATTTCTTGAAAAACAAACAAGTAGACACACAAGAACTAAAAACGGCACACCTGATGAAGCTGGAAACGATGTGTCCAAGCTTGTTTGTTAACAAAAGCCACGATTTGATTGTGTCTAATGCAAAAGAAACTAGTCGATTAAAAAGACTGTTTCGTCCAAGTGTTTTGGATGATCTCGATCAGAGTGAGATGTTAGGTGACTGCATTGAAGGAAAGAAATTAGAAAAAAATATAACTCGTTTGAGAAAAGCTCTCGAAGTCATTGAAGTATGTAATCCTCAGTATTACAGAATATTCTGTTTGATTGTTCATTCACTTTTCTTTAGCGAAGGAGTGAAAAACCACCTCGGAGAAACGGCTAAAGGAGGAACTACTTCAGCCGCTTTAGGTGTTATTTGGATGACTGACATTTCTAACCGAAAAATTATTGATATTGTAGAAACTCTCATTCATGAATTAACGCACCTCACATTGTTTGTTGATGAGTTAACAAAAGAACAGTTCAACAATGAAAGTTTAATACAAGATGTTAATACAGCAACTTCTGTTATTTTCAAAAAGAAAAGGCCTATCGATAAAGTCGTACACAGCATCGTTGTTGGGACTGAGGTATTGTTGTTTAGAGAAACACACCTCAGAGGAATCTTGGATGAACGACCTAATTCCCATCCTGAGTCAGAAATTCTAGCGCAAAGTATCGCTGCGTCAGCTAATGAAGTACTTGCGAATAACTTACGTTCAAAAGTACTAACCTTTCACGGTGAAGAAATAGTGAGAAGAAGCGCGGAAGCGATTGAGCACTTCATTTTAAAAAGGAGCCGAGCAAGTTGATTCAAGAAAAACTCCTCGAAATAAACAGCGTATGTAAAAAAATTGAAGATAGTTGGAAAAAGACTGATAACTCTGTTGGTAAATTTCCAGAAGTAGTATTGAAGCATACTCAAGATATTGACCTAACTTGGTTAGGCAATCTAGCAAACATCGCGAAACTTTTAGACAACCCTTACATAGCTAAAATCCAAAAAATGACTACCTTTTCAGACTGCTACTTAATGCTTTGGCACAATGGACGGTTTCATGTAGAAATTCTTAATTGGTGGGGTTTGGATATCAACATCCACGACCACAACTTTTCCGGTGTTCAATTTCAATTACTTGGAAATTCTCTGAACGTTGTCTATGAAGTCGATCAGACTAATAGAACGTCGAGATTTGCAAAACGAGATATAAAGGTAAAAAGAGCCGAACTTTGGAAGGAAGGAAGCCACTCTCTAGTATTGCCCGGAGATGCTGAACCACACACTGTCCACCATATGTCATTACCGACTGTGAGCTTACTTTTTCGAACGGTGCCTTGTGATGATTACGGCCCTCAGCTTAATTACTTCCCTCCAAACGTTAGTGCTAGCTATTCAATTGCGGACGAAATATTTAGAAAAAAAGTAGAAGCTTTACGTGCTTTAAATAGAGGTAGCTCTAGTAACTTTAGGAGTACGTTTAATGAGATTTTGGAAAGCAACAGCCTTACAGAAAATTTATTTCTTATCGCAAAATTGTCCGATATTTTATTTGCAAAAACAAATAAAGGTTTAATGTTAGGTTTTGCCAATAATGGAGAGAACGAGAAGTACATTGTAAGCGCTATAGCTTTTCGGCGAGCTTCTGAGTTTCTACTAAGGGAAGTATGTAAAGAAACTGGGCTGAATGAGAGTGAAAAACTTTGTACATCAATATTAGCTGCTGCTTTCGACGCTGACAGTTGTAGTAAAATCTGCCAAAGCCTTGCTGACTGCGGGATAGAAATTCACTTTTCAAAGTCTTTGCAAAGTGTTTTTGAAAAAATTACTCCATGGAAAAAGATAGAGTTAGTAAAAATATTAGCTCTTTACGGCCTTGACTTTCCGCCAAGCAATACAGGTTTGAATGAGGAGGAGTCATTTTGCACAGCCTGATCGATTCAGAAAGAGTTATCAAGCTTGTTTTTAAGCTTTGCGGCGGACTAGTTTCCGAAGGTTCAGTTAATACTATTGACGATCTAAGAGCTATCTATTTAAGTTTTCTTAAACTAGCAACAACCAATGCTCCAGTTAACGAGTCAAAAGATGTATTCATTACGAACCTCGAAACAGAAAAAAAACTGGCGGATGCATTTCATATGGAGAATTCATTGGGAAATCCTGATCAAAAAAGGGGTTTTATTGGGGAAGAGTTCTCAGCGATGGTCAAAAATGAAAAGGTCGATTTGGCTAGAAATGCGCTGAACAACCTTAGGCAATTAGACAATGATTTTCGTACAGTGTTTGATTTAGTCGTGCATAGCATAGTTGTAAGACAAGCAAATTCGAGTAATGGTCCAGTAGCACACTCATCTTCAACTGCGTGTGCTGTAGGAACAATCTGGCTATCAATGGAAGACAGCTTGAATGAAGCAGATATTCAAGAGTTATTTATCCACGAGCTCGCTCACCAACTATTGTTTATTGACGATTTCTTATATCGAGACTTTGATTACGAACGGATGTCAAAACATGAAAATTTTGGGTTGACAGCAATATCGCTTAGCCCCAGACCACTTGACATTGTGATTCACAGCATACTAGTTGCTATTGAGTTAATAAGAGCTAGACAGCTTTACCTAGGAGAGCCGGCGAACCCTAGTGTGCATCCTAGAAGTGCGGATATTATAAAGACTTTAGGAACCTCTATAAAAAGTTTAGAAGATGCCAGTGAATATAAAGATTTAATTACCGAGCATATTAGAGACACATTAAAATGTGGTTTGCATACACTAGAAATTTGCTCATAAGTTAGGTTTCTACTTTCATCGTGGAAGTTAGTTGGTTGCTTTTCGACTGTTCCAGTAGTCAGTAATATTTTTTCTAGCAACTAACTATCAACGTCCGCTTTCATTTGTTACAACTCGATTATGCTTTATAAGGTCGAAGGGCAGCAATACGTAAGGAACGGCCCAACAACGAGCACTGTCGGGCATAAATAGGCAACAAACAGTCATTCAGCTAACGGACATAGCAAAACAGTTCCTGATATTTTGCGTTGCAGGCTAGAGGTTAAGCTTAATTCCTTGTCTACAAGGTTCCTATAAAAGCTGCTCCCCTTACGTAACGTTCCATGCCGCTAACTACGTCTCGGCACTGCGAACAGTCGGATGGTTTCAATAATTGCATGACCGTCGCTTTGCTGCCTTTCTTGAGGCTCTATGCTCAGATGAATGGCCTTGCACATCAGTAAACTTTGAGTCAGTGCATGCGTTAACGATGGGGGAATTTTAATCCCTATTTCGCTGCCAACTCTGTTTGCTGAACTCCTAGGCTGCACTCCGAAAAATGATAGTGGCGACAGTAGAACAGCTTTGCCTTTACCAATATGAATAAAGACATCAAAGACAGGTAAAGAATAAGTGCAAAACAAGCCAGATAATTTCAGATAGAAGTCGATACTCTGAAGCTCTTTAGATTCTATATCTTCTACTTGCGGCATAAGTCTACCACTAGCCGTGCTCGAGGAGGTCAGATTGATTGCATTGTAAGTCCTTGCCAGAAGAACGGGCGATGACACTGAATTCATCCGAATTAGATCAAACCATTAAATAAATAAAACGTTGCTACGATATAGCAGGTCGCAGAAAGCAGAAATGACTTTGCCGGAAATCGCTGCCTTTCGTAAAACAGTATAATCGTTAACAGTAACATCATCCACAATGCGTGCTCAGTCAGCATCATAGCCAACATTAGGGGGTAACAGGTTGATGCACATGCTACCCCTCGTCTGATCCCAAACACTAATGCGTCGCGCAACACTGCCCACCCCTGAATACTCAATGGCATGCCTGCACTGCACGCCATCAAGGCCTTTTTTCTTGTCGTCGAATGAACGTACAACCCCGCCCCAAGATATGCTAACGGTGTCAGCCAGTTTTCGTTAAGATGCGGGGCGAGCTGTAAGAGAAAATACTGCATAAGCAAAAACAGGATACCTAGAACCAACCAGACCAGATGGTAGCCTGCAAGCATACTCAGCGTAGCTTTAACATGTAAGTATTTCGGCATCTGATACTGCAACCACCGGACAGTGCCACTGAGCATTGGAAGCATCATTGCCCATACCATTAGCATCCAACTCGCCATATCGGACCGGTGGTAATGTGTATGTTTTGATGCTGCGAATTCAAGGGATAAATGGTCGAGAGCCAGAGCAAACCAAGTAAAGAAGAACAACCACCAAGGAATTCCCGGTAGCCCTCTTAGGAACTCAGGTCGAACAACTCCCCGCACAGTTTCTAACAGCATAAATATTAATTCTCTATTTCGCTGTGAACACTTATACGGCCTACTTCAGGTAAGCTTGATTCATCAATGTCTTCTTGGGGCTTTAACTCCACAAAAATTTGGTTTTCATCCCAGCCTGGCTTGCGACGTAATTCGTCAAAAGTGGCCGTGGCATCGAGCATCAAATTTAATCCACTCCCGTCATGCTCTATACTAGGCGTTGACGCTTGCTCCAGACCAAACAGTCCCACACTGCCAGCAACAACGCCCTGCTCGTCATCAGCACCAACGAACACTACGACATCCATTGGCGGTAGTTTGCCCTTTCCCCTAACATTGCTTAATTTAATCAAAGTGCGCTTCCGGGGCATTGCTCTATCAGATATGGCGGCAAAATTCACATTTCGGTTTGGTTCAGGTACCATCTCAATCGCAAAAGGAGTTGATGTATTTTTATCGAGCACTGAGCTTGCACCAATCACATCCAGTGCATTAAACAAACTCCCGGGAGGCTGACTGGGTAAACCGCCTCGGGAACCAAAAGAAACAGCGGTGGCGGCAGCTTCTGGATATTCGGATGTATACTTGTACCCTAATTGTTGAGTATTGAGTGTTTCACTTACCTTCATTTGTGTGGTATTTCCGATTATATCGTGAAATTTGAAGCTGAAATCCAGCCACTGGCTATCAGTTGGGTTTTTACGACCTGGCTGCTTCAACCAGCAATACCACAAGCGATCTATATTAGCGTGGTGTAACCAGAATATAGGATCTAGAGCGGCTTCGTTAGGATCTCCCATAGCACCACCAATATCCATGTGTACTATATTATGAGGTAGGCTTTCTAACTGGCCTGGATGACCACCGAAATGAGCAAACCCTGTAATTCCCCCACCAAACTGGATAGAAAAGTCGTTGGTAAACTCAAGTTCCCGCATAGCTGATTGCGGATCGACATTTTGTGGCTGAAGACGATAATGCGCCCGGCCAGATAACCACAATTCAGGATACCTAGAATTTCTGCCAACTGGGCTGCCAAACTCCTGTGGCATTTCCAGTGCAGCGTCCTTATCGGACTGTGACAGGCTGGACTCAAAATAATTGCAGTAATTCCAGTATGGTAAAGCCCAATCCTGAGGGCCCCCAGCTTGAACAACAGCCTCAGCCACTGTTCGCTCAAAAAAGTTGAGATACATTCGGTGCCATGGCAGAAAATACCAAGTAGCATGCTGACATCGATTCCAGTAGCCGCTGCTTTGAGTAGCCTGACTTGGTGGGTAGCCTGTAGCCTGCTTCCAGTATGGACTGGATCCATTGTATCCGTGTACGGCAGCCATGTACCACCAACTGGTTGGATCGTCGATATTTCTTGCTTTGAGAATTTTTATTGCTTCAGAATACCAATATAACGTGTCATTGGTAAGGTTATGAACACTCTCCCTTGTCCTCATAGAACGGTCCTTGCTAATTTTTGGTAGACGCTTTTATCACACTAAACAAAAAGCAAATATGTTTAAAATGTAGCCAACCCAATGATAATGTCAAGCCTTCATGCTTCAAATAATCATCCTTGTTACTAGAGCTAAGCATAGCTCTCTTTTTGCGACTGAAGGTCATCGAAAGTTGCATAAGAACTTGTTAACCGCCAGTCAATCACTAAACCGTACGCCTCCATACCTCAACCCACGAGTTCGCGTAATTTAGTTCTGACAACAAAATCAAATAGGGCTAGTCCATTATTCAATATTACAGTCTAGTATGTTTTATAAGGAGACCACACATCCACCGAATGATGAAAATCAGCTTCACAAAGCAGTCGCCGATTTGTAATCAGCCATATGACTCAAAATAACCAAAGAAAGACCATCAGTGATTTTCTAATAATGATATTGCTAAGTTAATCGTAACGATCACGTCATCGAAGGGAATAACGAATCTGTCTTGTTCAACGTGTTCCAAAGACACCGAATTACGCAGTAAAACTTCAACTTGCTCTGCTCTAATATTTGAGTCTAACACTAGGTTAGTTTCTGCATTTGGTTCATTGTCATAATCAATAAACGGCATCTCAAAGTCTCCTTTTCGTAAATACTCATATTTTAAGAATTTGCTAGCAATGCAACACTGTACTCATGAATGGAATCGGCTGATAACAGCTATCTAAAAGTAAATGCATTGAGTGCGATTGAGTAATCCTTGCGGAGTACTATCGGAGTGGCCCACAGCTACAGGTAGGATTTAATCTAATGCTGAGTTTGTTCGGATTCAGCGCCGAGGTCGAGAAAATTTTGAATAAAGTCACAACGAGCAATATTCTGTTTCTGAAAATAACAGAGTTGATAAAGTTCTACCTTTGGCACGATGTTAGATCAAGTGAAAGCTTGTTCAACTAAGGAAGTGTGTAGACTAACCTTTATGAGCTATTACATTAGCAAACATTAATAGTGTAATTATTTTTTGCTCTGTAAGCCTTGCGGATGGGAACCCCAGGATAACGTTTATCGAGAACACGGAGCAACTTGTCTCGATAACCTTCACTCATCCGCTCACCTAAAATAATTTCTTTTACAGCATCAGTCGTAAATGGACGCATTATCGGCTTTTTATCACTAAACGAGGTTGGCACAAGCAATCGACGCTCTTGCTCATAACTCCACTCAGAAGGTTTAACTGCAAATACGTGCTGCCAAATCTCCCGCATTTTTGCGAACGCCTCTGCTCCAGCCTTTTCGAAATCAGCAATCCAATATTTTTTATCAGCCCCCCCTAAATGCTTTATAAGTGCTTCTGTTTCCTGAATTGCGACTTCGTGATACCACTCCTGATCTTTTGCAATTGCATAAACAAAACTATCCACAAACGGCGGCGCATCTAAGTATTCCACATCTAATAAAAATGCTCCTTCCTCTGACTTTACAACAGCATCTTCGTCAAAGACGATGCAAAATCCGCGAAGCCCATCAGCATAATGTGACCACATAAGAAGGTTATCTCGCTGAGAACCAAAACACGCGATTCGAGCGTAGTCTCTCATTTCTTTGAACGAAGGTTGGTAGTTGTGGCATTCATTAAAATATTCAATTAGGTCCCCATCGTCGGGAGGTGTTCCTGTCATTCCCCACGCCGCTAAAGCGGCAGAAAATCTCTCTGGTTCCTCTGCAGCATCAGGAACGCCATCGTGAATGTTAGTCCAGAATTCAAAAGGATCATTGTAAGCTGAGAAGTGCTGACAAAATATAATTCCATTCTCAAGATTTGAAATAGAGTAATCGGAGGGACTACAGAATTTTAATAACGCTTTTTTGTTGAGATCCATGATACCCCCGATATTAAGAAGTGATTACGCTAATCAGTGAGCTGTCGAAGACTTGCCTCTGACATAAACGGTATCATCGCTGTTTCAGTGCTTGTTATAAACGTTTGACTATATCTCAATCGATAATTGTTTTAACTTAAATTTTAGATTTTTCTTCAATTCAGCTATCTCCTTGAGCTGTTGTTGCTCAAGTATTTTTTTTTGCTGCCTCAGTTTATCGGCTATGCGTGTTTCCTGGATTTCTTTACAGGCAGTTACCAATTGCTCGATATCATTAGTAACAATATGACTCCACTTTCGCTTAGCTTTAATATTACCCACCGCGCTTTTTCCAATTGGAAGCATATCTATCAATACAGGAGTTATTAAATCAAGTTGAGCTAATAAATAAATTGCTATTGCTTGTTCACTGGTTATTTTAGCTGACTTATTATTCTCACCTTTATGGACACCATCTCTTTTAGCATCTTCCATGTTATCATCGTGCGTTCCCCAAGATAAATTTTCGAGATCATGGTCGCTCCCCCCAAGAGGGCCATGACGGGCGATTGGATTATCAGGGTCTAGTCCTCTAAATGCTATAAGCCTTGCCCTATGAAGTAAAAGTCCTTTCTGTTTTGAAGATGTATATGGCGAAGCAACATCAAAGGTCTGATATGGTTTATCTTTATGAGCAAGCCTTGAGGCTACTCTTTTGTAGTTTCCACTAACAACCTCCAAAACGTTGATATCTGCATCACGATACCTGAACTGCTTATCCGATATTATGTATTTTTTTCCGGAAAGAATGTCACTATCTTCAATTGGTTTCCACTGAAGACCAAACCTTTTGTTAAAGGAATTAAATTCCAACTCTGTGATAAACATATTTACTACTTTTAAAAAACTATGTTTCAACAACATGCATAACGCATTTGTAACTTCAAAGCCCATGACAACAAGATGAAGTATCTTTCAGCGTGTATGTCAGGTGCATTCTGCTGTTAAACAACTTGATACACCCGTTAAATCTAATCAGATTTAGCCCAACTTATTGAATATATTCAAAGAGAAGCGCCTCCGAAAGCATAGTGCTTTTAACAAACTGAAATTATTCTAATTTCTTTGCTAAGTCTGCAGGCCGAAGGTGAGTATACCTTTTTAAAGAAGCAAGATCTTTGTGGCCAGTAATTGCCGAGACTTCCATTAGTTGTAAACCCATCTCGAAAAATCGGCTGGTTGCCTCGTGTCGCAAGTCATGGAATCTCAGATCATTAAGACCAGCACGACTGGTTACCCGTCTAAACGCCTGTCCGACCGAGTCACCCCGAATGTCGAATATTTTTCCGGAAAAGTATCTCTCCTGGCTCAGAATAAGATCTCGGGCTTTTGGTGATAAAGGAACTGTTCTGCTCTCTCCATTTTTAGTATCAGGCAAAAATACGGTTGAATCCTTCAGATTAAAATGCATCCATTCCATTCCAATAATCTCACTACGTCGCATTCCTGTTTCTATAGCTAAAAGCACGATATCGTGAATTTTCCCGCCATAAGCTTTTGCTGCATTCAAAAGTTTAGTTTCTTCGCCAAACTTCAGACGACGATCCCTCGCTTTACCTTTTACTGGTAGTGAAACTGAAGACAGAGGATTTCCTCTGGGTAAGTGGATCTGCCACTCACGCATAGCATAGTCAACAAATCTTCGGAGTAAGTTCATTTCTTTTCGAACCGTATCCCCTGAGACTTGTTCAAGACGGTAGGCTTTGTACTCCCGAACCGACTCTACTGATAAATCTATAAGGCGAAATGATTTAAAGACCTTTTTCAGGCGGTCTACCATGTAATGTAAGTTATCAGCAGATTTTTTCCGGATCAGTACTTCCGTCCAGTAACGCTCCAGACCATCGTGCATTGTTAAAGATTCAGCTGCTGAAGTAGATTGGAAAATAGATTGGTCCATAGCTCTTTCAATGTCGCGAGCCCACTTCACAGCATCCGATTTCTTATCAAACGTTTTACTTTGAGTCTGGTAACCTTTTCGCCGACATTTTGCCTGCCATTTGCCATTTTCTCTTTTGGTAATCGTTGCCATACAACCTCCCTTTATATGCCAAACCGACGAACACAATTATCGCCAAACCAGTGAAAGGAAGCTGAGACAAAAACAGACTGAGTTTTGTCTTGGATAGTGAAGTAGCTCTTATTATCTGAGCAATATTTAACGTGAAACATTTGATGCCTCTCAGTGACAGAAAAGACGCTCAAAAAAAACTGAGTGTCCCGATTTTGTCCCTGGGGCTATTTGAGAGGATGGCCCACCCGAGAGGATTCGAACCTCTGACCTATGCCTCCGGAGGGCATCGCTCTATCCAGCTGAGCTACGGGTGGTCAAATTTTTAAAACTCTTTAAGGTTGGCAATCACTAACTTTCATCAACAAAACAATTAATAAAGTCAGCCTGCCTAACTATACCATTTCTCGCTACCCTTTATTGCGATCTCCCCTTCCGGAGGGCCGCGCTCTATCCAGCTGAGCTAAGGGCGGATCGTGCTACGGTTGTAATAACCATGTACGTTCGCAAAGGAAAAATACGCAGTTAAATGTACGCTGCAAACGGGGCGTAATAATACTTACGCGGTGGGTTGGCTTCAACTCATTTATTAAAATCTCTTTAGGTGGCTTGGAACAAGTGTTAAAAATCCTTACTTTTTATGGGTAATTGGCTTCAAATAGTTG
>JYMV01045258.1_pt1 | contig 23250 bp, 17 predicted proteins | sample 338911 | NCBI WGS metagenome assembly JYMV01 (sample SAMN03354496, study PRJNA234377) | hydrothermal vent metagenome | biome: Deep sea; feature: Hydrothermal plumes at the Eastern Lau Spreading Center, Western Pacific Ocean; material: Seawater | place: Tonga | collected 2009 | depth 2000 m m
TGACGATATGTCTCCCGGAAGTGTAGGATATGATGCATGGATTGTACCCGGTATTGGTAACGAACCAGCCGGCGGGTGGACTGAGGTTTTTGCCCGAACCCGTATCATGAACTGGAACCGCTATCTTGGTGGTGGTGATATTTTTGCTGAAGGCGGAGCGTTGGATTCTGCATTAGCAGAGCAGGCTATGCCTGAAGTTGGGACTGTAATCAGATGGATCACTAATAAACCCAACACAACAGCTGATAGATTCACATTCAATACATCATCAGTAACTGGTGTTACCCAAACATATGATCAAAATACAATTAATGTGTGGCCGAACCCCTATTTTGCGTACAACCCGGAAGAAAGAAATCCACTGCAACGTATAGTGACCTTTACCCATCTACCGGAAACAGGATCTGCTACCATTCGTATTTTCAACCTTGCTGGTCAGCTAGTGAGAAAAATCACTCACAGCGATGGAACGCAATATGAAGTATGGGACTTAACCAACAACTTCAACATACCCGTTGCCAGCGGTATGTATATCGCCCATATTGAGACTGGTTCAGGAGATAAAATACTTAAAATTGCTGTCGTTCAGCCCGAAGAACGCCTAGACGTTTATTAAAAATAAATGAGGAGTATGTAAGATGAATAGAAAAATCACAAGTCTTATCGTTATGGGGGCATTACTGTCAGCTTCCTATGCTGGTACAGTTAAGTCCAGGGGTACAGCAGGGGCCGGACAGCTGTCGGTGCCGGTTGGTGCACACGGAATTGCCCTGAATGGTACTAACCTTGCAACGGTTTCCGGAGTGGAAGCACTCTATTTCAATCCGGCAGGTGCCTCAAATATTAGCTCATTTGAGACAGTATTCAGTAACATGAACTATATAGCAGATATTGATGTGAACTACGCGGCTTTTGCTACGAATATTGGAAAGGCTGGTACTTTTGGTTTAAGTATCAAATCATTTGATTTCGGCGATATTATCAGGACTTCAGCAGAGAATACGGAAGGAACAGGAGAAACATTCTCACCTGATTTCATGACAATTGGAGCCACATGGTCGAATGCTTTTACCGATAGGGTCCGTTTTGGAGTGACCCTGAAATTTATTCAGGAACGTATCATGCGTACGTCTGCCTCTGGCACTGGTTTCGACCTTGGAGTTCAGTACGCCTTTGCCGACCGCCCGGTCAAGATAGGCGTTATGCTGAGCAACTTAGGTACAAAGATGCAGTATGCAGGGTCTGACCTTGAGCAGAAATTACAGCCTGATGGTTCATCAGAAGGATCATTGGATGAAGGCTTTCAAATTGTGTCTGAAGGATATGAAATTCCAGCAGAACTCAATCTGTCCGCATCGTATGAAGTGATGCCAGGCTTATCTCTTATGGCTTCCTATAACAATAATAGTTTTTCAAACAATGAAATCAGGTTTGGTGGTGAATATAATCAATCCTTAGGTCCGTCATCTGTATGGATCGGAGGAGCAATGGGAATGGGCAGTGTTGATGATGACAAACCTGATGATATTACCCAAAGTAATTGGGATGAATATTCTGGATCTATCTTTGGTGCCACATTTGGTGCTGGAATTAGCTATCCCGTAGGAAATATGAAAGTAGGTTTTGAGGTTGCCCAAAGGTCAGTTACGGATTATTTTGACAGCAACTTGGTTTACTCATTAAAGATTTCTTTTTAAGAATCAAAACTATCTCAATAAAAAAGCCTCTGGATACCCAGGGGCTTTTTTTTACAGCTAATATTATTTATATTTAATTGGTGATCACTTCAATTCCACCATACAATTGTTTTACTCTCTCTATAGAAAATTCCCCCTTATTTAAGGTAATATAATTGAGATAATCCACTAAAATCTTATTTAAAGACAATCTAAATTTCTCTCTATTTATTTTTCCGGTGATACCAAACAATTTAGTTGCCCAGGTAAAATAAGAAAAGTCAGAATAGTCAAAATGTTTTGTTTGGGGCACCCTAATTCTTATAGATTGTTTTTTATTATTCTGAACCAGGGTATCTAACTTTAGGCGATTATTTTTATTTTCCCAGTATTTATCACTCAACTGCCCCAGATGAAGTAAGGACGTATTTATATCCTGGTTTATTTCATGTGATGGCATAGGAAGAGTCCAGGCATCCAGGGCAATACAGGAATTAATACTTTTTTCCCTTAGTAATGTGGAAAGAACAGTACTTCCACCAAAGGAATGACCCATTAGTGATATGTTTTGTGAATCACATAGTGGAGAAAGGGCCGGATCAATAGTGTCCAGTTTTTCAATTTGATCAATGATAAAGGAAATATCCTGGGAACGTGTCAAAAGATGTTTCTCTCTTGTATCCCAATATTCTTCATCGGTTGTGCCTTTAGGGAAATGCCGTACAAATGATTTGCTGTAAATAATTTCATCCTCTGAAAACCGGACAAAACCTGCATCATAAACATGATCACAGGCAAATATGATATAGCCATGGCTTGCCAGTTCTTCCATCTGAATAGTATTTTGATTTTTAAATCCTCCTAAACCATGAGAAAATATTATAATTGGCCTTTTCCCAAGTCCAGATTTTGGATTTCCATCAATGGTTGCACTTGTCCTAATATTTTTTACATTTAATAAAAAACTGCCTGGTATATCAAAATCAGCAGATATTACCCGAATATAATCCTGTGGATATTGAAGATATGGTGAATTTAATTGTTTTGTACCACCTTCCATAGGAAACCAAACTTGCACAGGAATTCGTCGAAATTTATTACTTTCCTCCCCGAACCATTCCTTGCGGGAACTGTCTTCCCATGTATATATTTTTGTGCCAACATTATACTGTCCGGTGGGAAGGGGAAGATTTTCTAATGGTAAAACCTGGCGCACTATGGTTGCACAGGAAATGAAGAAAAGGAGGATCAGAGGAGTAAAGTATTTCATTTTTATGATTTTGGTTTTCTTTTTTGAATTGTAATCTCTCATATGCTGAATTTATTACATATTTTCATTATTGTCTGGTAAGATCTCCATGTTTTTTATTTCTATTTGAATATTAACAACCCCGATATTTTGAGGATTTCTTGTATCTTTTTCGATGGGAAAAAGGGTAAATTCAATTCAAAATACCATTAATAATTTTCTAAACTGAAAAGATAATAATACATATATGTTGAACGATCCGTCAATTTTTTACCTTGGTATTGTATTATTGATCCTCGTTTCTATTGCGCTATACCAACGCTTATATTCTTTAACCGGATTTCTTATAGCTACCTATTTCATGTATATCGTTATCATTTATTTTTCAGGAACCCAAAGAGGAGAGAAGAACCTACCCATAGATGCACCAACAAATTTTTCAGGGAATGTACAAATTGATACGACGAAGGAAGCGTGTATTGATTCAGCAGAAACACTAGAAGACATTACTGTAACTACAGATTCGATACCGTCTGAACAATTAGCGTTAAATTATATAACTGTTGCACGGAATGTTGATATCAAAAACAGGAGTGCAATAGACCCTGGTTCAGTTTTTCCCGACAGTGTCGGCACACTTTATTGCTTATCCGGTATAGACAACAGGAATGGTGGAATCCAGGAGATACTTCACAAATGGACGTATATGGGAAATACTGTTGCAAAAGTTAAAATCGTAGTAGAACAGTCAATAAATTGGAGGTGCTGGAGTGTGGTTAAGATCAATCCTGAAAGGGCAGGGAGGTGGAAAATTGCTATTTACGATACAAATGAGATAGAATTCGCTTCAACAACTTTTCACATAATAAAATCGGAATAAAAGCTATTATCAAAAAACAATTCCTTCTCATATTCTTTCTCTTTTTATTTTTTTCTGAGTGTGGAAAAAATAAAATCTTCCGTCAAGTTAAAATGAAATGGCGCCCAATGGAAAAGATTAATCAAAATCTCCCAGATGGAATCAAAGTATATAAAGGAAAGAACAATATTATGCCGTTAAAAGCCTGGTATGCAGAAGTGGATGTGTCATTACAGGATATGTCCATTCGTGTTGTCCATTCACAAGATACTGACAGGAAGGAAACATTATCTGAATTTTCGGATAACCTGAATGCAAGCATTGTGGTGAATGGCGGATATTTTATTCTGGATAAGGATCCCACTGAACATGTGGGATTATTAATGTCCAATAATATTATTCATTCACCGGCAATTGCATCTGTTTTACGTGGCAATACGCGATATTTTTTGACAAGAAGTGCGTTAGGTATTCGCGATGATAATCATATCGATATAGCCTGGATTGCATCACGCAATGACAGTATTTATGAATGGCAAGCTCCTGTTTTAAATCAGCAAAACATACCCCAGTTGTCTCTTGATTATTCGCAAGCTGTTCCATGGAATGTACGGGATGCCCTACAAGCCGGCCCTGTATTAATTACTGATGGAGAAATTAATATCACAGTTGATGAAGAAGTGTTTTTTAATTCTGAAATTCCCAATATCCACCCTCGTACAGCTGCCGGATACACCTCTGACGGCAGATTTATTATCATGGTTGTTGATGGCCGGCAGGCATCCAGCAGGGGAGTGTATCTCCAGGAATTGGCTGTCATGATGGATAATTTAGATTGTGTTGAAGCAATTAATCTCGATGGAGGTGGTTCCAGCGGTATGGTTGTAAATGGTAAAATATTGAACAGGCCTACCGGAACAACCGCACAAAGAGAAGTTATGTCAGCAATTGCTGTATTATTTCAAGAATAATTGATACATACAAGAAGGTAATGAATCAACTGCGAAAATTATACGACTGGGTTCTGCACTGGGCAGATACCAAATACGGAATGCCCGCCCTTTTTATTCTTGCCTTTGCAGAATCGTCCTTTTTTCCAATTCCGCCCGATGTTTTGCTTATTGCCCTGGCAATAGGGAACAGATCAAAGGCATTCAGGTTTGCTCTCGTTTGCAGTATAGGGAGTATTATTGGTGGTATTGCAGGTTATTCAATTGGTCACTTTGCCTGGTGGAGTGGCGAAGGTATTTTTTCTTCTTTAGCTCTTTTCTTTTTTGACCATGTCCCTGGTTTTTCTGTTGATATTTTTCAAAAAATACGGTCTCAATATGAGCTCAATAATATATTAATTGTCTTTACAGCCGGATTTACGCCTATCCCCTATAAGATTATCACCATCACAGCAGGGGCATTTAATATCAATTTTCCAATGTTTCTTTTAGCATCTTCAGTCAGTAGAACAGCAAGATTTTTTCTTGTGTCGCTGTTAATATGGAAATTTGGTGAACCGATCACTACATTCATTGATAAATATTTTAATTTATTAACGATTATCTTTACCATTCTTCTGGTAGGCGGATTTCTGGTAATGAAATTGCTCATTTAGTTGTTACGGGATTCACAACAACTGTAATTTCTGCTTATTGTTTTTTCGGGGTGTAGCGCAGCCCGGTTAGCGCGCGTCGTTCGGGACGACGAGGTCGGGAGTTCAAATCTCCCCACCCCGACATAATAATTCTCAATCAAAACCTCTTTTTTTGGACGAAGGATTCATTTAATGATTGAATATGATCACAAAAAAGTAGATAAAAAATGGCAGGATTACTGGGAAGAAAATAAAACATTCCAGGCTGTCGATTTTTCTGATAAGGAAAAATTCTATTGCCTGGTGGAATTTCCCTACCCATCCGGTGATGGATTACATGTAGGCCATCCCCGTTCGTACACTGCCCTTGATATTCTAGCCAGGAAGAAAAGGATGGAGGGATTCAATGTTCTTTTTCCAATGGGATTCGATAGCTTTGGCCTCCCGTCGGAAAACTATGCTATTAAAACAGGCATTCATCCAAATGTTATCACTAAGGAAAATATTGACAAATATACAAAGCAGTTAAAATCACTGGGATTTTCTTTTGACTGGGACAGAGTTTTTTCTACAACAGATCCTGAGTATTATAAGTGGACCCAGTGGATTTTTCTAAAATTGTATGAAAAGGGATTAGCATATAAACAGAAAATACCCATCAATTGGTGTATTGACTGCAAGATAGGCCTGGCAAATGAAGAAGTAGTAGATGGACGTTGTGAAAGATGCGACGGTGAGGTAACAAAACGGTTAATTGAACAATGGATGCTGAAAATAACTTCCTACGCAGAAAAACTGATTCAAGACCTTGATGACGTTCAATTTCTGGATAAAATCAAAACTCAGCAGGTGAACTGGATTGGCAGATCGGAGGGATCTGAAGTTATATTTTCAGTGGATGGTGTAACTAAAGAGATATTAGTATTTACGACACGACCAGATACCTTATTTGGAGCCACTTTTATGATTCTTTCGCCGGAACATGAACTGGTCCCGTTCATTACTACCAAAGAACAGAAAGCCTCCGTTGAGTCTTATGTTAAAGATTCAGCTAAGAAAAGTGATCTTGAACGAACTGAGTTGGAGATGGAAAAGACCGGTGTATTTACGGGCTCCTATGCAATCAATCCTGTAAACAATGAAAAAATACCAATCTGGATTGCAGATTATGTGCTCATCAGCTATGGCACCGGTGCAATCATGGCAGTTCCTGCCCATGATACAAGAGATTTTGATTTTGCACAGAAATATGGACTAAAGATTCAATGTATCAATCGCCCTCCTCAGGAATTGGCAAAAAATGAAGGAATACGTGTTGAGGATGTCTTGGCAGGTAAAGCCTGCTGGCCATATGAGGGACAGTGTATCAATTCCTCCAATGCTGAAGCAGACCTGGATATTAATGGGCTGAATGTAGAAACCGCAAAGACCAAAACAACTAAATGGCTGGAAGAAAAGGGAATAGGGAAAAAGTCCATTAATTACAAATTAAGGGATTGGGTATTCTCCCGACAAAGATATTGGGGGGAACCCATTCCTCTGATTCATTGTCATGAGTGTGAGTGGGTACCGGTTCCTGAACAGGATTTACCTGTTTTGCTTCCCACCGTTGAAAAATATGAACCTACTGAAACAGGGGAATCTCCCTTGGCGGCTATTCTGGATTGGGTCAATACTTCATGCCCGAATTGCGGGAAGGAGGCCAAAAGAGAAACGGATACAATGCCAAACTGGGCTGGTTCATCCTGGTATTTTCTCCGGTATATTGATCCTCATAATGATTCAGCTTTTGCTGATGAAAAAAAATTAGGATACTGGATGCCGGTGGATTGGTATAACGGGGGAATGGAACATACGACTCTCCATTTGCTATATTCACGATTCTGGAACAAATTTTTGTATGATTGTGGGTTAGTACCAAATTCGGAACCTTACCTGAAGCGAACATCGCATGGTATGGTTTTAGGAGAAGGCGGTGAAAAAATGTCTAAATCAAGGAATAACGTGATAAATCCGGATGAGGTAGTGGAAAGGTACGGTGCGGATGTATTTCGTCTCTATGAGATGTTTATAGGCCCATTTGACCAGGCTGCAGCCTGGAACACAAAGAGTATTGTTGGAATTGACAGGTTTTTACGGAGATTATGGATACTTTTTACATCAAATGAAAAAATCGCTGTAATACCTCCTGAAAAGGAAACGTTGAGATTATTGCATCAAACAATAAAAAAAGTATCGGAAGATATTGAAAAGCTTCGATTTAATACAGCAATATCACAAATGATGATTTTTCAAAATCATTTATCCGATTTAAATGAGGTGCCCGAAGAAGTATTGCAGGATTATTTAAAATTATTATCTCCATTTGCTCCCCATTTTTCCGAAGAAATAAACCAGCTGTTTGGAAATCAGGATACAATGACTTATAAAGAATGGCCTCAGTATGACGAAAAATTAGCCAGTGAAGATGAAGTTGAAATTGCGGTTCAAGTGAATGGAAAGCTGAGAGGATCAATAATCATAGCAAAAGATTCAAAAGAAGAAGCTGTTTCAGAAGAATCTCGTAAAATCAAAAAAGTGAATATACATATTGAAGATCAGACCATAATTAAGACGATCTATATAAAAAACAGGCTTATTAATTTTGTTATACGATAATGGGTGATTTTTTATCCAATTACATTATTTATTGACTTATTGATTCCTTTAGAAAGCATCCAGGTAGCTAATACAAAACAAATTGTGATAATCTTTTGGGATGTGGCCTGAATAATTAAGCTAAAATTCGATTCAGATGGATCAGGTCCAAATTCTAAAATAAATATATAGGATACCAAGGATATCGCAAAAGCAAAGTATCCAATTCCATAAATTGTATTTAATTTACGTGACCTGATTATCACATAACTATATATCAATGTTGCAGGGAAGGAGAGATAAAATAAATAATTCGAAAAAAATATGTGGGCATCAAGGTGAAGGTCAGCCGGGGTTAACCCAGTTCCTATAAAACAAAGACAGGATAATATTCCAAAAGTTGAACCAATAATGGAAATTTTAAAAAAGTTTTCCTGTTGGAAAAACTTTGGTAAAAAGTAATAAAAGACTGAAAATAGGAATCCAGCGATGCATAAGGCATTATTAAAAAAAAAGCTGGAATAAAAATTCGTATTCCCATTAAAGGTAAGAGTCCTCCCTAAATCACTTAAGAAATTTTTAAAGAAATCATAACCAATTGTAGAATTATCTAAATAGGTGCTTCCAGGATATTTAATGATTCCGATGACAATAAAAGAAGAAAACAAAGAGAGGGCTATAGGGGGGAACTTTGTTAAAACTAAAATATTAATCCTATTATACATAATATATATTATATGACATATTATATAGTTTCACTAAATTTATCGATATTCTCTTTAGACCCTAAGAGTATTATTTTATGCTGTATGTTCAAGATTGTGTGAGGATCCGGGTTCAGTATACTTTTTTCATTTTCATCTATGAGTCCTACAATCACAAGATTATATTCTTCCCTGAATTTTGAATCCTTGATCATTATACCGTCATATCTATCGATATTTTTCAGTTTAAATTCGTCAATAACTATATCAAGATTATGGCCGGGAGAAGCTAGTGATACTGTATCTTCCAGGTAAGGTGCCAGCAATAACTCAGCCATTTTATGTCCACCTGTAATATATGGGTTAACAACTTTATTTGCTCCGGCACGTATTAATTTCTTACCAGTATCTTGTTTGGCGCACCGCCCCAATACATAAGCAGTCTGGTTGAGATTCCGGGCGGACATGGTCACAAATAGATTCTCCTGATCGGTACTGAGTGTCACTACAATTCCTTTAGCATGTTCAATATTTGCATTGATCAATGTTTCATCCAAAGTTGCATCCTGTTTGATAAACTTGTAACCTAAATTGTCCATCAAGCTTGTTTTTTTTTCATTGATCTCGATAATGACGAAAGGAATATTTTTTTCGCTTAATTCCTTAGCGATCACAGCACCCATTCTTCCATATCCGCAGATGATGTAATGATCCTTCATTTTTTTAATTTTATTTTCCATTTTTTGATTCCGATATTGTTTGAATTCAATTAAATATGATCCTAATTGGGAAATTAATATAGCAAATCCTGTAACACCGAACATAATAACCACTATTGCCCATATCTTACCCGTTTCCGTTAATTCATGGACTTCCCCAAAGCCAACAGTAGTTGACAAGGTGATTATCGTCATGTAAATGCTGTCAACCACACTCCATTTTTCTCCGCCAATAATATAGAATCCGCCGGATCCTACAGCCAAGAGGATAAAGAAAAAAACCACTATATACAGTATTTTATTCTTTAGCATTTAATAAACTCATCAAGCAACAGATTTGGATAACCAATTTAGATAGCTTTTTTCTCCTCCTGTTACGGGAATCGAAATCATTTCAGGGGTATCATAACTGTGAAGTTTACAGATATTTTTAAATACATCTTCCTCTACCCTTTTTACTGTTTTAATTATGAGCAGATATTCTGAATCTTCATTGATCTTCCCTTTCCAACGATAAATAGATTTAATATTGGGAATAATATTCACACAGGCAGCCAGTTTTTTATCAATTAATTTATTTCCAATAATTTCTGCTTCTTTATTTGATGATGCTGTTGTAAGGATTATAATAGGATCATGCATGGCTTGAATTTATGCCAGATCTAAAGAAAGAAAAACCATACCGGGCTTTATTCTTGTATTGTAAAGACATTAATCTACCAGCCAATAATCCCTGAGATACAATCGATAAAGGGTACCATCCTTCCCTTCTGTACTTTGAAGATATTCCCCATAGGTTTGAAGCATATTTTCGGGGGCAATAACAAAATATTGAGCTTTATCAACTTTTTGAGCTTTTGGACCATATCCTGGCAACACCCTGCCATAAATAGATTCCATACGAGAATGAAGAGTATCATAAAGATCATCTCTTGCACGCAGTTTCATAACCCCCTTTCGAAATTGTGATACAATTTCAGGCGTAAGTCCATCAGCCAAATCCGCTGCCATGTCCCTGCCGCGTATTTCATAGCGATCTCCAGCACGATTGACACTGAAAGCCTGGGCAACAGCATAATCTGATAAGGATGGATCAAACGGTGCCTCCTTTAAAGTTTGTACAACAAAATCCATAGTTTGGGATAAATCGGGGCAGCGTTCGGCATAATAGATCAGTTGTCCGCTGTATTCATTGGAGCGCAATCCGTTAGAATATGCTAGTCCGGCACCCCATGTCTTCATAAACATACTATGAGCTCCTCCTCCACCATAGAGACGGGCTGAAAGAAAATCCAGTAAAACTTCAGGTTTTGTTTCAACAAAACTTGCGCACGGTGCAGTATTTATGTGAACGCCAGAGCTGGAACTGATGTTGACTAATCCAACATATTTCGGATTTTTTATTTCAGGATAATGGTCCTGCATTCTCTTAGTTATAAATGGTGTGTTGGTGTAATGCTTCACTATGGATAATTCTGATGAAAAGTTGCTTACAAACTTGAAAATATCTACATCTAATTCCTCATAGGAATTCTTAGAGCATATTATATAACCCCGTACATTATCCTGATGTACAATTGTTTCCAAAATAGTTCTCATTTGTGTCAAAACGATCTTCGGAGAAAGGAATAAATCCTTCCGGATTTGTTCGCATAAATACCGCCAATCCTGCTCAAGGGTTTCATCTGGAATACTGGTCAGATTCAGTTTCAAATCCTGAAGTGCATCCTGGGCAAGTTCATTTATATTCTCAGGGATAAGAATTTTATTTTCCAGTAGTTTTAACAGGTTTTTTCTTCCTTTTTGAGCATAATCTGAAATTGAAGCAATCCATATAGTAAATTCATTTTGTTCCTCCCGTCCAATTTCTTTGAGCTGCCATCTCAAACGTTGATAGGAATGAATTTTGGTTAAAAAGCTTTCTGTACTGAGAAACAAAGGATGGTCTTGCATTCTGAAAGACTTGGCAGGATTTTTTACCCAGGATTCTTCAGATCCATGCATTCGGTTTCGTAGATTACTTAAGTTTAGATCAATCGCATCCCGAATTCGGGCAAGGTTCGTTTCCTGGAGATTGGGTGTTTTTAATACTGCCTCCATCCAGACTAACGTTCTTTTTGCTTCTTCTAGGGTTGAACCTGCTCCTTCAACAACCAACTCGATCCGCTTTGTTCTTTCATTCGTAGCAAACCAGATATCGAATCGGAGTAGTTCACGACGAAGCATGTCCTCCATTTTATTATAGGTCACAATAGTACCATCAATTTGGACACCAACTTCAGCCATAAATACAGGAAGAGCTGAAAGAGAAAGCAGCAGGGATTCAGGTACAACATGAAGGTTTAATGCCAATCCGATTGTAGCTCCCGTAATATTATCAAACCTAGAATAAACTAAGTCACCCCCTCCGGGCATTTTATGTAATGAATAATCAAGCTGATCGTCTAGAGTAAACGGTGGCTTATCAATAAACTTAGGCATGTTGATCGTTTGAGATACTTTTTTGATGACAGCTGTATTCTCGTCATAATCTTCCTGATAGTTCAGAAGAGCATTGTGTATATCATTTGTTTGATATCGTTCCATCAGCATTATTTTATATTCTTCGATACGTAGATCACGTTCATCTCTTTTTTGTTCGAGATACCCAGGATCCGGTAGAGTCACAACACCAAACGGTTTATCGTTCAGCAGCTTCCAATTATTAATCATTTCCCGCCAGTGGTTTTTATTGCTTTTTACAATTGTAGAAGCCCAGTCAAAATATTCCGAAAAAGTAAGTGACCGTTTAAAACCACCAATTTTATGCAATTCAGACAAGTGTTTCATCCATGAGGAGCCTGTTCCCCTGTATCCAAACCTTGGGGGCGAATTAAGAAAGTCAGTTATTTCTTTTCTGTATTTTTCAATTCTACTTTCGATTCTTTTGTTAAATTCAGATAATTCATCAGAGCCGTCCGAATAATTGCTGATTAGTTGGATTTCGTCCAAGATAACCTGACGAATAGAATCCATCATTCCGGCATCTCCAGTCTTACGATGTACACTATTCAAACCGATAAAAATCGGTTCACCAGCTTCATCAGAACGCCAGCCAAAAACAGATGTTGCTCCAATATCCATGATTTGAGTCTGTGAATCTATAAACCTGCGATACAGGTTTGATGTTTGTCCGCTGGCAAGGGTCTGTAAGAAAAGATCAAGCAAAATATTTTGTTTTGAATCTAATGTTCTGTTTGCCGGCCAGGAAAATACCAGGAGTCCTGGTTCATTTTTATTCATATGGGGAAAAGTAACCTGTGATAGGGTTCCGGTAGTTTTTCCGTCTGGAATGGACAATAAATTATTCGCATCATCAGGATGAACATTACCGTACTTTGCTTCAGGCTCAACGATCTTTAAAATATCCGATATCCGGACAATGGCAGTCTCCAGGCTTATATCTGAAGGCAAAGCCATTATGGCGCCCATATTGTTAAGATGGTGTGTGGAATTATGAAAATTTCGTATGTGTACGGGTTTCATTTCGCGAATTGCTGTTGGATATCCTCCCGCCGAGTATGCTGAAGGATGATCATGACCATAAATCATCTTTCCCAATTCGAAATACAAATTCCCCCAGGGCCGTTCAAAGGAACTAACCATTTCATTATACACAGTTCCTTTTTCCTCAAGAGAAAGACTTCCATCCACTGGATCATTCGTAATTCCCATATTTCTCACTTCTCTTCGAATTTCCTCATCGGAAAAGTTAGGATGAAGCATAGCATCAAGTTTTATTTGAAATAGGTTGAAAAATACGGAACCGCCTGCAGGTGTATGAAAATGATAACATGTCCGCAGCTGGGCAGTAAAAGCTGAGCTATTTCCTAATGACATCTCTTCAAGAGATGCTACATAACGTCCTTTAGTACCTTTTCCCAGGAGCAAATGTTCAAGTGTATGAGGTTCACCCCTGTCAGATACAGGGTGGCTATTAACCCACATAAAAGCCTGTGGTACAGATTGTATCCTGAGCAGATCCAATACAAATCCGCTTTGATTATGACGAAAACGTGCACCTAGAGGATTTTGGTTATCCACTTCATATACAGCTTCAACAGTAAAATCAACTACCTGTTGATGGTTTTTTAAATTACTCAACCTGATATTTTGGTTTGCCATAATTTTTGGGAAACAAAATTGTGTATAAAAATTCAGCGCTATCAGTAAAGTAATGAATAGTTTTTTCAGCATATCTATCCATTCTCCTCTGGTTGTTTTTGTGGTCGGATCCGGTGTAAATATAGTTTGTCGAAATATGACAAACTTTCTTTGAAAATTGACAATAATTTATCTGGAAGTATTTTATTTTTTTCTTGATACTTTTGAAATCCGGTGGAATCTTCCACATTTTTATACCAATACTGACCCCACATTCCATCACTTTTTCTTCTTCCTGAAGGCCAGGAAAGCATCTGATCCATAAAAGATATTCCAATTTTATCACATAATTTATTGAGTATCTCTCTGGGGTGATTTAAAATATCCCTGGAATCAAGAACTGGCGGGCTTTTACCTGTTTCTTTCTTAAGAAATTCAAAAAGAATACATAACTGTTTATAGCCAAGTTGATCAATGCTTTCAATAGGGAATCTTTTTTCATAGGATAATATGACCTCTTTGGGATGTCGAATAAGAAAACAGTTAATAACTTTTTTAGTCCAATGAATATCCATACCCGGCAGGTTATGGTGAGCCATATGTTTTTGATACCAAATTTTTTTCTTATCCGGAATAGAACCGGTAAGATATGTGACAATGTTATCGAAATTACACTCAGAGTTCTGAATGATTTTTTTCCTTAAGGGATGTTTTATCCTTGTTTTGAAAAGGTAATGGGCATAAAAAGGTTCATCAGTGACAGTAGTGTCAGGGCGATTTTCAAAAGAACGCATCATGGCTGAAGAAATATTTCGTGGACCCGACCACATTGCAATATGTACACTATCCATCATTGCTGTTTTGGATAAAGTTGATGGAGTTTCTGACCATACAGTTCCTGTAGATTTTTCGTTAGAAGACCACGTTTCCCATGGGACAGTATTTTTTCATCTATTTCTATGGCAGGAATAATCCCAGCAAATGTACCGGTGACGAAAGCTTCATCAGCTGAATGTACCTCCTTTAATTGAAAATCCATTTCATACACAGAGATACTGTTTTCTTTGCAAAGATCAATCACAACTTTTCTTGTAATACCCGGGAGACAATACTCTCCTGATGATGTCCATACCTCACCATCACGCACTATAAAAAAATTAGTGGAATTACAGGTAGAAACATTACCATTTTTATCCAACATAAGACCTTCATCTGCACCTAATTTTGCTGCTTCTATACACGCAGCAATACAATTGAACTTACTAAGGGAATTAATTTGTGGATCCTGAACTTCGGGAGTACTTCTTTTAATGGAAACAGTCTTGATGCAGATACCCTGTTGATTGACTGCAGAATCGGCTTCTTTATACTCAGGGATGATCACAACTGTCGGTGCTCCACTGTTTGCATTTGGATGTTGATATGGTGTTTTTTTTAATCCTCGTGAAACAATGACGCGTAAATGAACACCGGTTTCCATATTATTTGCTTCAAGGGTTTCATTGATAAGATCAATCATTTTTTCAGGTGTAAATCCAATTTCAATTGACAGAATTTTTGCCCCGCCATAAAGCCTGTCCAGGTGTTCTTTTATAAAGACAAGATGGCTATTCAGAAGACGAATTCCTTCCCAAACACCGTCACCTAAGAGAAATCCACTATCAAAAACAGATATTTTTGCTTCTTGTCTTGGAAAAAGCTGACCGTTTATATTGATTAATATTGATTCGTTCCGTGTATCCTCAATGTAGCTGTGTGTACCTTTTGTCATGCGCTACAATAATATGTCAAGAGCATCATTTCTTTTCGAAGATACTATCCTCAAAGATCAGCAAAATGTTCTGTGAGTTGAACCAATTTTTCTGCAATTCCCGGTTCTGTCATGGAATGTCCAGAGTCTTTAATGATATGGAATTCAGCTTCCGGCCAGGCCTGATGCAGTTCCCAGGCAGTAATCATGGGACAGACAACATCGTAACGTCCCTGTACAATTGCACCGGGGATATGACGAATCAAGGATATATTTTTCAAAAGTTGATCTTCAGGATCAAACCATCCCTTATGTATAAAGTAATGGCATTCAATTCTTGCAAATGCTTCAGAAAAATCCTCTTCACCAAAATGTTGCATGATTTTTTCATCCTGTAAGAGCTTGCTGGTACTCCCCTCCCACATACTCCATGCTTTGGCAGCTTCTAAACGAACATCCCTATTTTTACTGGTTAGCCTTTTATAGTATGCGGAGAGAAAATCATCCCTCTCACCTTCATCAATTGGTTTTATATAGTTTTCCCATGCATCGGGATAAATATTACTTGTTCCTTCCTGATAAAACCACTGTATCTCTTTATGACGGAGTAAGAATATGCCTCTCAGGATAAGACCCTTCACTTTACCAGGATGTGACTGGGCATAAGCAAGCGATAGAGTACTACCCCAGCTTCCGCCAAAAACAACCCATTTTTCAATGTGAAGAAAATCCCGAATCTTTTCCATATCTGAGACCAGATCCCATGTGGTGTTTTCAGCCAGTTCTGCAAAAGGTGTACTTTTTCCACATCCCCGTTGGTCAAACAATACTATTCGCCATTTTTCTGGATCGAAATATTGACGGTAAATCGTTTCAATTCCCCCGCCTGGGCCTCCATGGACAAAAACAACCGGTTTTCCATCTGGATTTCCTGCTTCTTCAACATGAATAGTGTGTAAGTCAGACACTTCTAAGAATAGATCATTATATGGTTCAATAGGTGGGAATAGGCTCATTTTTGTTCTTTTTGACCGGGAATAATTTATAAAAAGGTCATCCAATGAAACATGTAAATTATAGTATGAAAACCACCCATATTCTCTGCCACTATTCAGAAATTGGTTTGAAAGGAAAAAACCGCAGTTATTTTGAAAATACCTTAAAAAGAAATATTCACGATGCTCTCAATGTAACCGTACCGAATGCGATCGATACAATAGAGAAACTTCGCGGTCGTTTTTTAATCAGCTTATCAGAATCTAACACTAATTCTATTGATTCAATTCTATCAACCCTGGAAAACCGGTTTGGTCTTGCTTATTTTGCTCCTGCTATCAAAATCCATCCTGAATTGGATTCAATGAAACTATCTGCACTGGAAATATTGAAAGATATAACCTTTGACACATTTCGTATTACAGCACGAAGGTCTGATCCCTATCTTCCCTACAGTTCTCAGAAAATAAACGAAGAGATTGGTGCAGAGATAGTCAGTAAACTCAATAAAATAGTGAATCTCAGCAATCCGGAAGTCACGTGTTACATTGATATGCTTCAGGAAGGAACTTTTGTGTATACACAAAAGATTTCCGGACCTGGTGGACTGCCTGTAGGTGTCAGCGGAAAAGTTGGTGTGATGCTTTCAGGAGGAATTGATTCTCCTGTAGCTGCATACTATGCCATGAAACGGGGAGCATCACCCCTATACATCCATTTTCACTCCGTACCCCATGTTTCCCCTGCTTCCATCGAAAAAGTGCGGGAAACGGTAGAATTGCTCAAAAAATATCATTTGAGAGCAAAATTATATATAATTGAATTTGCCCCAGTACAAGATGAAATATTTGCAAATGCAAATCCGAAATTACTGGTCCTTCATTATAGACGATGTATGATTCGCATTTCTGAAAATATTATAAAAAAAGAAAAAGCAAAAGCACTAGTTACAGGAGAAGCCCTTGGGCAAGTTGCATCCCAGACAATTGAAAATATGACAGTTGTGGAAGATGCAGGACAACATCTCATCCTGCGACCACTAGTAGGCTTTGATAAACAGGAAATAATAGAAGTTGCTAAAAAAATTGGTACGTATGATATTTCAATTCAGCCACATGAAGATTGTTGCACACTTTTCGTACCGAAGCATCCAGCTATTAAAGCCAGAATAAAAGATGTATTAGAATCTGAAAATAACTGTAACCTGGAACCCTTAATTGAAAATGCTGTAAACACTGCTCAGGTTGAAACTTTTCAATGAGTCTAAATCCTATTGATTATGTTTTTTTATTTGGAGATTATTTTGTCTCGATTTCATTGTTAGTATATTTTATCAAAGCGTACCAGAAAAAAAATATTCCGACCTATCTTATCTATGCATTTTTCGCTGGTTGTCTTATTGGCTCCACCTGGGAATTGACATTTCACTTTTTAGGAGATGCTTTTTCTCATTCTATCAAAATCTGGCCTTGGGGACTTGATGGATTACCCAAAAAAATAAGTCATTCAATATGGGATGGTGGTTTATTTATGGTTGGAATCTGGCTATGTATAAAGTTTTTACCAGGTCCTCATTTTACAAAATTTAATACCAGGGAATTACTCCTTATGGAAGGTTGGGGAATCTTCCAGGAATTACTGGTTGAATATTTATTTAACGGAAGAGTATGGCTGTATGAAGAGTTGTCATGGAACCCTGTTATCATTCCACCCTTGCCAGGTTCAGCAACAACAGTGGGTTATACTTTCATTCCACAGGCAGTATGGGTAGTAGCACCTCTGGTATTTTACGTTTTATTAATTAAACTTAAGAATACCTATAAGGAATGAATATAGAGAAAAACGTATACGATTATTTATTCTTTGCGTTTTGTTTTAAAAAAAGCTTTGAGAAGTTCCTTACACTTGTCTTCAAAAATTCCGCCTCTCACTGAAATATTATTGCCAAATCGTGGATCACCGCATAATTGATATAATGAACCGCAACAGCCCTTTTCTTCATCATAGGTCCCAAATATGACCATTTTCAGTCTGCTGTTAATTATTGCCCCAGCACACATGGGACATGGTTCCTTGGTGACATAAAGAGTACAATCTGTTAAACGCCAATCACCGATTGTATTTGCAGCTGCAGTAATTGCGATCATTTCTGCATGAGCAGTGGGATCTTTGAGAGATTCTCTCTGGTTGTAACCTCTTCCAATAACATTGTTTTCTTTTACAACCACAGCCCCAACAGGAATTTCTTCCAATCCTCCCCCCATTTCAGCCAAACGTATTGCCTGTTTAATAAAACGTTCGTGGGTGCTGTTTGAAAGTAAATCCATGCCCTAATAATATCATATTTATTCAGGAGATAAAATTAACTGGAGCTCCTCTATTTTTGTAATAAGTGCTAATCTTCCTTGGGGTGTACTGATATCTGGATTAAATGATCCGAGATCCTTTTTATCCATAATATAATTAACTCGGTTTATGCTCATTTCAAAATCAGCAATGAAATATGCGGACTTTGCAACTGTAATTAATACATCAAGTGAATCTAATCCCGGTTCATATAAAAAAGACCAATCATACCATCCAAAACTGAAAAGTAAATCACCATAGCCAATAGCCGTTGAATCTTCTCCATTAGCGCTATATGCAAAACAGAGACCTGCAAAAATATCTCTTATTGTCCATACATCATTGAGTGATAAGTTTGCTGCTGCTGCAGAATCCAATAAAGTCTCATACCCCAGGAAATTAACAATTGCAGAATCCAATAAAGTCTCATACCCCAGGAAATTACCAATGCTTATGTCCAAATGATCCTGATATGATAATTTTCCGTAGGACCATCCCAAACCATTATAGCCGTCCAAGGTGGGGTTAGTATTAATAGAATACTGAAACCATTCAGCACTCTCTAAATATTTACCATCACGATATAAGTCCCATCCTTCTTCTGCAAGATCACTTTCTGTGGCAACATATTCTGGTCGACCACCACATCCCGGCAATGTCAAACAGTATGTAATCAGTATTATAGAAAAAATAAAATTGAATTTATTGATCATTTCAACACCGTTATCTTTTTTGTTTGAACAAAGCCAGACTCTGATCTCATATATACTAAATACATTCCGCTTGCTACAGGTTTTGTCCATTTATCTCTGGAATCCCACCGAATGGAATGTCTTCCTATTTCATGATATTTGTCTACTAAAGTAGTAATATGTTGACCTAGAATATTATACACCGAAATATTTATTTTTTGATTCGGGCCCTGTAAAAATCCCACATCATACATAATTGTTGTGACAGGATTAAATGGATTGGGATAGTTTTGATGTAAACTGCTTATTTCTGGGATGATCATAGTTTTAGCTCCAAGCCTGAAATATCCCATTTTTTTTGTATAGGCAATAATTTGTCCATTCATTGACATAGAAGGTAATTCTATCCAAGTGTCCCCTTCCATTCGATAAATTGCAAGGTCATCACTAGATTGGATAGAAACAGTAACCGCTTTTTCAAAGATCATGGATTCATTGCCTATACGGTAAGAGGCCCGATCACGGAAAATAATACTAAACAATGTGGAGTCTACTACAAGAACAAGTTTGTCGGATCTTACTGTCCCTTCAGTACCGTTGATACGTAACAGGCTATCCGGACTAAATCCGACCCAGGGAGCATTTGCTTTAGCTACTGCGATATTAAATATCCGTGAGATGGATGTATCCCCTACATCTCCTTCTGCTTCGACATTGATAGCAAAAATACCTGGGATTGTTTCAAAATAATGGTGGCCACCAAATGTAAAATCAGCAATTGTTGTTAAGCTGACTTCTTCATCAATGGTACTGCTCACGGTTAACCTAGGTTCCTCTATAACTTTTGCCATAGTGTCAACTACAACAAATTCAAAATGATTAGAGAAAGCATTGTTCTGTACCATTGCAACAGCCGGGTGTGGTTTGTTTGTCTGAGTAATAAAAACATTTACTAGTAGAGTATCAAAGAATTCACCATCGCTTGAAATAGCTGTAAAAGTAGTGTCTCTTGTATAATTTGGTGGTATCCCATATATACTGTCAACATTGGTCACCATCCAGGAAGGAAAAGAATGAAAATTCCATGTGAATAAATTATCATCCGGGTCTGAGGCAGTACCAAGGTATTGGAAATATATACCTTCAGTAGCATATATGGAATCTTGAGATGTGATGAAAAGTGGATCATTCACGTTAGTTACTTGAATTATTCGGTCAAATGGAGCACTTTCCTTCTCCCCATCATTTACAGAAATCTCAATTGTACGATCTTCTTCCATGGGATTATCACTCAAATTTAGATAGTGTACATTTTTTAATACAAATGCCCAGACTGCCAGGGAATCGTCACCAATAAGCTTGAGTGTCCCTGTTGAATCGGAAAACCCATTTTCCCCCCAGGTTGTATCAACTGTAATCCCATTTTGTTCAGTAAACAATAACGTGTCTTCTGTTGAATAATAATTAGTTGAAATTCTTACAATAGCGGATGATAAGCTATCATCATTCAAATCAGAAACCGTAATGATTTCATTTTCACCAAACAATTTTAGGGTATCATGTTCACTATAGCTTAGAACTTCATCTGGAAAACTTATTACAGGAGCGGAGTTAACAAATACCCATCCCGAATTACCGCCTGCATCCTGAGAATAGAGACATACAAGGGTATCGCCAGTAGATACGTTACCATCTTTGATCCGTAAATATTCGAGTGTTTGTAAACCATCTTGAGTTAAAGCAAGTTGAAACGGGATAGGACTTAAATCATCACTATTACTTCTCAGAACCAAACGGTTGTTTACATTCCCGCCAATCAAATCAATTTTGCTCGCTATGGTTTGAAGGGTTTCTTTTTCAAAGGTGAGCGTATCAGCAACTGAAGTTTCTTTTGTAAGTTCATAAAAATCAGTATTTCCGTTAATTGATTGATTAACTCCTTTAAATATTACTTTTCCATTATTATGCAGAAATGCTCCGTCATTGCTCCAGGAACCCGTTAATTGAATTAAATCTCCTGATTGCAGAGTACCTTTTTCATTAATAGTCAATGATTCTAAGTTGCTAGAATATGGGAGATTTAATCTTCCAGTCTCTATAGATACTCCGTTAGTTACAAATATTACATCGTTTGTATCTGACAATTCAACAACACAGGAATCACAACTTTTTATATAAAGACTATAGAAATTATTTACTCCAGAAATAGTCTGGGTTGTGTCCCCATTAAAAGTGATGCTAATTGAATCACTGTCAAAAACCCCCTCCTCATTAACCACTAAATCGCCTCTGTTATATAGTGCAAGCGATGGTGTATGACCAAATGTTCCAGTAGAAGGAATAAAAAGATTGTCCACTGCCATATCCGTAAAAATAAATAAACTATCCATAACTTCAACACGACCCAAGTTATTTACTTGAAGGTTTGTGTCAGAAAATTGGGTACTACCGTTAAATATGAGAGGTTTATTCCCTTTTATCCATACTGCCCCATCACTTATGGTTAAATTTCCTTTTATTTGGATACTTGGATCAACATCTTCCAAATCTATCGTTCCACTTTCAAGTGTAAGATTGTTCTTTATATCAAAATCTCCACCCATGACAACAGTATCAGTGGCACCAGTATTGTTGATAGTTAAATTATAAAAATCCTGTTGTTTATAACTTCCACTTAAAGAGTCGACTGAATATATATGTTGAATATCATTCCCGTCAAAAGTGACTAATCCTCCTCGCTCATTAAACGTTCCATTATTTGTCCAGTCACCCTCTATATTTATGGAATAATTATTAATGTAGGAAACATCAAAATCGACACCTGGATTAATGTTTATATCTCCTGTTGCACCGATATCACCAGACAATACTTTATCTCCATATCCAGCTAAATTAAGATGATGATAAGTTGCTTCCATCACATCTTGGTCACTTCCATCATAAGCCACTGTAGAATAGCTTGCAGAAAACGTCCCAAGGCTTGTTACTGTTGAATCCAAATACAAATTGCCAGCTCCATTAAAGGTGATTGTGCCTCCTATTGCATCAAAGATACCATTCGCATCTATACTTCCACTATTAATTGTTATAGTACCATCAATATCGGTTAAACCCTCAACCGTAAGGGTATTGGTTCCAACAATACATGTATCCCCGGGATTCACAATAAGATTATTGTTAACAGACACATCGCCAGTTAGTGTTTTTTCTCCTAAACCATCAAAAATGAGTTGATGATATGTATCAGAAAATACGTACTGATCTTCCCCATCATAAGTCACTGTACCATTATCACTGGATAATATTCCTAAGCTTGTTACTGTAGAATCTAACGTGAGATTACCAGCATCAGTAAAAGTGATGTTTGCCCCCGTGGCATCGAAAGGTCCATTGACATCTAACCTTCCAGTTCCAATATGTATACTGTCAGAAACAACACTGCTGCCATTTACAATCAGGATATCCCCGCCTATATCGAGGACTCCGTCAATAACCATATGATTTACAGTCCTATTGCCATTTATAAAAAGAGTTATTCCGGAAAGCACTTGTATATTATCAGTTTCTGATGGAAGAAAATCCTGTTCCCAATTTTCAGCTAAGTCCCAGTTACCCGTTGTTTCAAACGTATAGTACATCACAGCAAAATTCCAATAATCTGTTGTACCTCCCATACTCCAGGAGTTATAGGCAGTTATAGGATGCTCTTCTGTTCCATTGACATTAAATACTTTTACATAGTCTACAAATTGAGCATCTCCAGTATTGTCAATAATTGCAGTTGCCCTGGATGGAGCCTCATCGCTTGTAATCAATAATTCCCCACCATCAACGCCTACAAGATTAAGGCTATCAGAAATTGTGTACGTTTGACTACCTTTAAAGATGATTGTA
>JYMV01010697.1_pt1 | contig 23223 bp, 23 predicted proteins | sample 338911 | NCBI WGS metagenome assembly JYMV01 (sample SAMN03354496, study PRJNA234377) | hydrothermal vent metagenome | biome: Deep sea; feature: Hydrothermal plumes at the Eastern Lau Spreading Center, Western Pacific Ocean; material: Seawater | place: Tonga | collected 2009 | depth 2000 m m
AGTGTTAGAAGGCTTTGTATTTAAACCTTCAAATACAAAACGAGATAATATTTTTGAGCTCGAATCGATTTTAAGATCTGTTAAGTTTAAATAATAAAAAAGCCCGATGAAATTTTCATCGGGCTTTTTTATTTAAATGGTTTTTGTCGAATAAACTTTTTTATGATTGTTTATTGTCTTCAACTTTTTTGTCAGTCGTTGGCTCATCTTCTTTTGAAGCATCTTTAAATTCTTTTATTCCGCTTCCTAATCCTTTCATTAATTCAGGAATCTTCTTTCCGCCAAATAAAAGTAAAACAACTACACCAATGATGATGTATTGCCATGCTCCAATCATTAAAAAAATACCTAGTGACATAATTTCTTGTTTTAATGTTCTACAAACATAATAATTAATATTTAATGTTTACGTTAACATCTTAATAAATAAGCTCACAATAATAGATTATTCTATATTTGTACTGTAACTCGCTTGTATGGCAAAGAAGAAAAATACAGATAAAAAACTTGCAAAAAAACTACTTCATAAATACCGGCTAGTAGTATTAAATGAAGATACTTTTGAAGAAAAATTTGCATTTAAACTCACCCGACTTAACGTATTTGTAACCGTGGGAGTTTCGATGTTGGTGCTAATTATTTTAACAACACTATTAATTGCATTTACACCATTAAGAGAATACATACCGGGTTATTCTTCAGCAAAATTAAATCAACAGGCTACCCAATTGGCGTTAAAAACAGATTCATTACAACAAGTAATCCATAAACAAAATCAATACTTTAAATCGATTAGTAATGTATTAAGCGGAAAGGTTTCTGTAGAGAATTTTAATAAAGATTCTGTACTTAGTACAAATGAAAATATTGCTGAGGTTACTTTAAATCCTTCCAAAGAAGACTCGTTACTTAGAGAACAAGTAGAACAAGAAGATAAATATAACGTGATCGATGCTGCGGTAGATCGTACCGATTTTAAATTATTTCCGCCGGTAAAAGGGCAAATTTCTGAAGCCTATAATGCTGAAGAAAATCATTTTGCAGTCGATATAGTTACCTCAAAAAACAGTCCTGTTAAAGCCACCGCAGAAGGAACCGTAGTTTTTTCTGAATGGACAGCAGAAACAGGTTATGTAATTATTATTGAGCATCGTTACGGTTTAATTTCGGTTTACAAGCACAATTCCTCTCTAGCAAAAGAACAAGGAGAATTGGTGAAAAAAGGAGAAGTGATCGGGATGGTTGGTTCTACCGGAGAATTGAGTACCGGACCGCATTTACATTTTGAATTGTGGAGTAACGGTAGACCGGTAAATCCAACAGATTTTTTAGAATTCGAATAGTATGAGTTTAAAATCTTTTGCTGCAAAAATTTTTGCTAACTATATTCAACGTCAAACGCAAAGTTGGGCTACAAAACCGGTTGAAACTCAGCAAAAAGTATTTCAGCAGCTTATTCAGCAAGCTAAAAATACAAGCTTTGGTAAAGATCACAGCTTCGATAAGATTCAATCTACGCAAGATTTTGCTCAGCAAGTTCCTATTCGTGATTATGAAGAGTTAAAACCTTACGTAAATCAAGTAGTTGAAGGGAAAGCAGATATTTTGTGGCCGGGAAAACCACTCTATTTTGCTAAAACTTCAGGAACGACAAGCGGAGCAAAATACATTCCGCTTACCAAAGAATCGATGCCAACCCACATTAAAGGAGCGAGAAACGCTATTCTTAATTATATTGCTGAAACCGGAAACGCCGATTTTGTTGATGGTAAGATGATCTTTTTACAAGGAAGTCCGAAATTAGACAGCAAAAACGGAATACAATTAGGTCGACTTTCTGGGATCGTGGCGCATTTTGTGCCTTCCTATTTGCAGAAAAACAGATTACCAAGTTGGGATACCAATTGCATTGAAGATTGGGAAGATAAAGTTGAAGCGATCATAGAAGAAACGCTAGCGGAGAATATGACCGTAATTAGCGGAATTCCTTCTTGGGTGCAAATGTATTTTGAAAAGATCTATCAAAAAACAGGAAAGAAAGTAGGCGAGGTATTCCCCGAGTTTGATCTCTTTATTTACGGTGGCGTTAATTTTGAACCCTACCGTGCAAAATTTGAAAATCTCATCGGTAGAAAAGTACCGAGTATCGAGCTTTTTCCTGCTTCTGAAGGATTTTTTGCTTACCAAGATAAGCAAGATGAGAAAGGAATGTTATTGCGTTTAAATTCCGGTATTTTTTATGAGTTTATAAAAGCAGACGATTTTTTTTCTGAAAATCCGCAACGATTAACCATTGGTGAAGTAGAAACTAATGTGAATTATGTGATGGTAATTTCCACCAACGCCGGTTTATGGGCTTACAATTTGGGAGATACCGTTATGTTTACCAGCACAAAACCTTACCGAGTTATTGTTTCAGGCAGAATAAAACATTTTACTTCAGCTTTTGGAGAACATGTGATCGCTAAAGAAGTGGAAGCTGCGATGAGCGAAGCTACCAAAGAGTTTAACTTTCAGATCGCAGAATTTACCGTGGCGCCACAAATAAATCCGAAAGAAGGTTTGCCGTATCACGAATGGTTTATTGAGTTTGAAAAAGAACCGGAATCATTACCAAAACTTTCCGCCTTCCTAGATCGACGTTTACAAGAGCAAAATTCGTATTATAAAGATCTAATTGAAGGGAATATTTTAAAACCTTTAGTGATTTCAACCGTACAGAAAGAAGGTTTTCAGCAGTATATGAAATCGATCGGGAAATTGGGCGGGCAAAATAAAATTCCGCGTTTAGCCAATGACCGAAAAATAGCCGATGAGCTTGAAAAACTTCAGCAATAAAAATTATTATATATTTATCACTTCATGAGTAACCTTATAAATACAGGAAGAAACCGAGCCCAAGAAAGCTCTAACGCCATCGAACGAATGTACATCACGATGCGTCACCTTTTTAATCGTGGGTTTTATAAACCTATGGGTGTTTCTGGAGAAACTTTACGAGAAGCTTTACTTATTTTAAGGCCAGAAATTTACGGTTCTGTTGCTGATGAAAAATTAGAACTTCACGGGTTGTTATATGTGATCGATCGTTTACCTATTGGGATTGAAGAGTGCCGATACATCAATTTAACCAGCGATGAAGGTTATGGCGATTCTCATTTTACACCTATCGTACCGCCAAAAAGAAGAAGAAATTGCTATCGTATAGACGAAGAGCAAATGAATATTGAAATTACTCGCGGGCGATCTGAAATTTACGATATTCTAACGCATCTTACCTTTTTGTTTATCGAGTCTCATAAGATTATGAAACGCGTAATTATCGATGAAGAAGGAAGCGTAAATAGAGATTGGCAAAAGTTAGAAGCTGCCGTACAACAAAAAGAATTGAGTAAAGCTGAGCGTGAGATCGCACTTACGCATACCGCAAATATTTTAGGAAGAACGTTTAAAGAAGTTTCTCAAGTACACCCGTTATTTAGTACCTCGAATAATCCCGAACGTTTTTTACATATTATTTATAATTTAGGTCGTCTAGCGATCGATGAAGCGCTGAGCAATAACAAACGTATTGTCACATTTACGCCGGTGTTAAGAGAACGATTAGGACATCATATTCACGGTGAAGTTTGGGCAGATAAAATTAAACAAACCTTATCTGAGAATGGTTTGCTGCAACGGCAACTTCATATTATTAGCGCCAATATGCATAGTGTGATGAATACACTTTATGCGTCAATCGCTTTAAAAACGGAGCTGAAAAAGAAACCTATCAATGCTATTTATGAAGATTTAAGTAATAGCGCAAACGGTAAACTTCGTCAAAAAGTAACGAAAACCGCTTTGGATAACGGAATGATTTATATTGAAGATAAAAGCGGAGCAAATATTAACGTGCAGCTTTTCGATACTTCAAAAATAGATCATCCGGACGAGAAGTTTTCAACTTCAAAAGATGAAAATGCTCCCGTAATTATTGTGATGGATTATGCATTTGGAGAACAAGCTTATGAAACGATTGATGAGCTGTTAAAGCCTTTCCAATTAGGAGAAACAAAAATTCATTTAGATGTCGATTCTATTTCAATCATGGGAAAGGCAGGTATTTTAGAAGGAAAAAAAGGAGATATTATGATCCCGACTGCTCATTTGTTTGAGGGAACAGCAGATAATTATCCTTTCAAAAATAAGTTGAAGAAAAAGCACCTAGAAGGTCACGGTATCGATATTTATGACGGAGCGATGATCACGGTTTTAGGAACTTCACTTCAAAATAAAGATATACTTTCGTTCTTTCACGATTCGACTTGGAATGTGATCGGCTTAGAAATGGAAGGCGCGCACTATCAAAAAGCAATTCAAGCAGCTTCTAAATTGCGAGGCAGCATTAAGCCAAAAGTAAAAGTGAGGTATGCTTATTATGCAAGTGATAATCCGTTAGAAACCGGAAGCACCTTAGCATCAGGAGGTTTAGGAACGACAGGAGTAAAACCTACTTATTTAATAACTGAAAAGATTTTAGAACAAATACTTAACGATTAATGAGTCAGCATCAAAAACATCAAGATGAAGAAGTAGATCTAGGAGATTTATTTCGATTACTTAAAAAGGGAATTCAGTATATTTTCAATCTTTTTTTAAGATTCGTAGCTTTTGTTCTAAGACACGCGATTGTTTTGATCGTTTTGATTGTTATTGGAGCGATTATCGGTTATTTTCTTCAGAAAAAATCTGGTGAATTAGTAAAGACTGAAATGATTGTGGTTTCAAATTTTGAAAGCGCAGAATATTTATTTAATTCCGTAGATGAGATTTCCTATCAGATTAAAAATAGAGATTCCTCAGCTTTAGAAGAATTAGGCATACCTTTAGAAAATACTAATTTAAAACTTGAGGTAGAGCCTATCGTAAATATTGATAAATTTTCTGAAGAAGAAGAAGTTTTTTTAGAATTAATTTCAGAATCTAACTTTCTTGAAGACGATGAAAAAAAAGAAATGTTCGCTAGATATTTTGATTATTATAAAATCATTTTATATCACCCTAAAACAGAAAATTCTACTTATATTTTAGAAAACATTTTAAAAAAATTAAGAAATAATAAGTATTTTCAGGAGTATAATGATGTAAGCTTAAAGTTTTTAGACAAACAAATAGAAGCTAATGAAAATTTAGTATTACAGATTGATAGTTTAGTAAGAAATTACTCTAAAAATTTAGTAAGTAATCAATCATCAACTTCTACAATCTACAACTCTGCAAATAGTTTAGATTTAGGGGTTGTGATACAAAATAGAACTATTATTCAAAGTCAGCTACAAAGTTTCTATAGTGATAAAATTTTGACTACTGAGTTTTTGAGATTAGTTAATCTCGGAACGCCAAGCAAGATTGAACACAAGAGTATTACTTCTTATAAAATTATCTTAATTCCATTATTATTAGTGTTAGGTTATTTTGGATTAATCATATTTATAAAAGTGGTACAAAAAGCACGAAAATTAGATTAAATAATGAAAAAAATATTAGTTACCGGCGGTGCTGGTTTTATAGGAAGTAATTACGTTAACTATCAAGTTGAAAAAGGTGAACATCATATTATCAATTTAGACAAGTTAACCTATGCAGGTAACTTAGAAAATATCAAAAACCCTGAAGCTGAAAACTATACATTTATTCAGGGAGATATTTGCGATCTAAAATTGATTCATGATTTATTTGCAGAATATCAATTTGATGAGATCATTCATTTTGCGGCAGAGTCACATGTAGATAATTCGATCTCAGATCCTTCAGCGTTTATAGAAACCAACATTAACGGAACTTTCAATCTTTTACAAACCGCTTATAAACTTTGGATGCATGAGCCATTCAGCATTAAAGAAGAGTTTAAGAGTGCTCGTTTTCTGCACGTTTCTACCGACGAAGTTTATGGCACCTTAGGCGATGAAGGTCTATTTACAGAAGAAACACCATACGCGCCTAATAGTCCGTACAGCGCATCTAAAGCCTCTTCAGATTTATTAGTAAGAAGTTACTTTCATACTTACGGAATGCCTGTAGTAACGACTAACTGTTCTAATAATTACGGTCCGCATCAACACGATGAAAAATTAATCCCGACAATTATTAGAAAAGCGATCCACGAAGAAAATATTCCTATTTACGGGGAAGGAACCAATATTCGCGATTGGTTGTATGTACTCGATCATTGTAAAGGTATTGAGTTAGCAATAGCTAAAGGAAATTTAGGAGAGACTTACAATATAGGCGGTCGCAACGAGCGTAAAAACCTATACATTGCTGAAAAAATCTGCTCCATTTTAGATGAAGAAAAGCCGAGAGCAAATCAAAAAAATTATAGTGAATTAATAACTTTCGTAAAAGACCGTCCGGGGCATGATTTCAGATATGCGATCGACGCCACTAAAATTGAAGATAATTTAGGCTGGAAAGCAGAAGAAACTTTCGAGACCGGTATCAAGAAGACCATCAAATGGTATTTAGAAAAATACAGTAAATAAAACTCACCAAAAAATAGGATTTGTTATGAAAGGTATTATTCTCGCAGGAGGTTCTGGCACAAGATTACATCCGTTAACCATCGCGGTAAGTAAACAGCTTATGCCGGTTTACGATAAACCTATGATCTATTATCCGTTAGCTACGTTAATGTCTGCCGGAATAAAAGAAATCTTGATCATTTCAACTCCAAAAGATTTACCATTATTCGAGCAATTGCTAGGCGATGGGAAGAATTTAGGTTGTCATTTTCAATATGCTGTTCAAGAAAATCCAAATGGTTTAGCAGAAGCATTTATTATTGGAGAAGAATTTATAGGCAAAGACAAAGTAGCGCTTATTTTAGGCGATAATATCTTTTACGGTTCAGGGATGGATGAACTTTTACAAAGCAATAACGATCCTGATGGCGGAGTGATTTATGCATATCACGTTAACGATCCTGAGCGTTATGGAGTGGTTGAGTTTGATGATGAAGGAAAAGCGATTTCTATTGAAGAAAAACCAAAACAACCCAAATCGCGTTACGCCGTTCCCGGAATTTATTTTTACGATAATGAAGTGGTCGAAATCGCTAAAAATATTAAGCCTAGTGATCGCGGCGAATTAGAAATTACCGATGTGAATAATGCTTACTTAAATAAAGGAAAACTTAGCGTAAGTATTCTCGATAAAGGAACCGCTTGGTTAGATACCGGCACTTTTAAATCTTTAATGCAAGCTTCGAATTTTGTAGAAGCTATCGAAGAACGTCAAGGACTAAAAGTAGGTTCTATAGAAGAAGTAGCTTATAAAATGGGGTATATTACTAAAGAAGAAATGAAAAAGCAAGTAGCCTCCTTATTAAAAAGTGGTTACGCAAAAAATCTACAATATTAAGATGCAGATAGAAAAGACACCTTTAAAAGACTGCTTAATTATAAAACCACGCGTTTTCGAAGACGATCGTGGTTCATTTTTTGAAAGCTTTAATGAAGAAACTTTCCTAAAAGAAACTGGTTTAGAAGTTAATTTTGTGCAAGACAATCAATCAATTTCTAAAAAAGGTACTTTACGAGGTTTTCATTTGCAAAAAGGAGAGCACGCGCAAGCAAAATTAGTGCGAGTGATTAAAGGTGAAGTGATGGATGTGGTGGTCGATCTTCGAGAAGGCTCAGAAACTTTTGGTGAAACCTTCAGCATTATTCTAAATGAACAAAATAACCATCAACTCTTTGTTCCCAAAGGCTTTGGTCACGCTTTTATTACCATTTCAGATGAAGCTATTTTCGCTTACAAATGCGATAATTACTACAACAAAGCTTCAGAAGCAGGAATTATTTATAGTGACGAAACTTTAAATATCGACTGGCACTTGCCTAAAGAACAATTAATTCTTTCAGAAAAAGATCAAGAATTACCAACCTTCGAAGAATTCAAAAAGTCATGAAAGTTTTAGTAACCGGTGCTAACGGACAATTAGGACAATGCATTAAAAAGCAAGCTTCCAACTTTTCAGAATTAGAACTTCACTATTTCTCTTCTGTCAATTTAAATATCACTGATGCTGAAAAAGTGAACGAAGCTTTTAAAGAGGGAAACTACGATTGGTGTATAAATTGTGCTGCTTATACAAACGTTGAAAAAGCCAAATCTGAAGAAGAGAAATCTTTTTTAGTTAATGCTGAAGGCGCTAAAAATATAGCTAAAGCTTGTGCAGAATTCGGCGTAAAGCTTATTCATATTAGTACAGATTATGTATTTGATGGCGAAAAAGATTCAGCTTATGTGGAAGAAGATCAAGTGAATCCCATCAATATTTACGGAGCATCAAAGTTGAAAGGAGAAGAATATATTCAGCAGAATTTAGCTGAATATTTCATATTAAGAACTTCTTGGTTGTATTCAGAATTTGGTCATAATTTTTTCAATACGATGCTTCGAAAAGCAAATGAAGAAAACTGTGTTTTAAAAATTACAACAGAACAAAAAGGAACACCCACCAACGCAAACGATTTGGCATTTGCAGTACTGCAAATAATTTCTGAACAAAAAACAGCATACGGTGTCTATCATTTCAGTAATGAAGGCGAGGCCACTTGGTACGGTTTTGCAAAAGCGATCTTTACCAATGCTAATAAATTAGATGACGTTGAATTAATTGCTTCTAACGAATACAAAACAATTGCTAAGAGACCGAATAACAGTGTCTTATTGAAAGAAAAAATTAAGAAAAGTTTAGGAGTCAATATTCCAACTTGGCAGCAGAGTTTAGCAGATTTGCAAAAAAGTCTTTAATGAAGAAAAATCTAATCGTATTTGGCACACGCCCGGAAGCTATTAAAATGGCTCCATTAGTAAAGGCTTTTCAAAAACATCAGGACATTTTCGAAACGAAAGTTTGCATCACGGCTCAGCATCGAGAAATGCTCGATCAGGTATTAGATTTTTTTGAAATAACGCCCGATTACGATTTAGATTTAATGAAACCTAACCAAAACCTGTATTCATTAACTGCAGGTATCATAGAAAATATGAAACCGGTGTTGGAAGACTTCCAGCCCGATTATGTTTATGTTCACGGAGATACCACAACTACAATGGCTGCTGCTTTAGCTGCTTTTTATAATGGTGCAGAAGTTTGCCACGTTGAAGCAGGACTTCGTACTTTTAATAAACGAGCTCCTTTCCCCGAAGAAATCAATAGATCGATCGCCGGGAGGTTGGCCGATTATCATTTTCCACCCACAGATCGTTCAAAAGAAAACTTAGTTAACGAAGCAGTTTCTGAAGAAAACATTACTATTACCGGTAATACGGTGATCGATGCTTTATTATTTAGTGTCGATAAAATTCAACAACAAAATTACACAGATCAAGAGATTGAAATGGTTCAACAAGAAGTTGATACTACAAAAAAAATAATTTTAGTCACCGGTCATCGTCGTGAAAATCACGGTGACGGGTTTATTAATATCTGTAAAGCCTTAAAAGAAATAGCAGAAAAGAATCCTGATTGTCAGTTGGTCTATCCGGTACATTTAAATCCGAATGTGCAAAAACCGGTGTACGACCTACTTTCAGAGATTGAAAATATAGAATTGATTGCTCCGCTTAATTATCCGGCATTTGTTTGGTTAATGGAAAAATCTTACCTCATTATTACCGATAGCGGTGGCGTACAAGAAGAAGCGCCAAGTTTAGGAAAACCGGTTTTGGTGATGCGAGAAATTACCGAACGTCCTGAAGCAGTAAAAGCCGGAACGGTAATTTTAGTAGGTACAGATGCTGAAAAAATCACCACAGAAACTCAAAGATTATTAGACGATACAAGTTATTACCAAACGCTAAGTAAGCTTCATAATCCTTATGGTGATGGTAAAGCGAGCGAACGAATAATTTCTTTTATGAAGGCTAAGGCTTAATCGTTGAAAATCTTATTTTTGCAGATTGCTTAAAGAAATAAATGTATGACACCAAAAGTAACCACCGTAGGTTTAGGATATATAGGTTTACCCACTTCAGCACTAATTGCCAGCAATGGCGTTGAGGTTTTTGGTGTAGATATTAATCCGGAAGTTGTTGAAACCATCAACCAAGGAAAAATTCATATCGTAGAGCCTGATTTAGGAGATGCCGTTGCGCAAGCAGTAGAGAAAGGTTACTTAAAAGCCGGAACTAAAATTGAAGCAGCATCAACTTATTTGGTGGTGGTGCCCACTCCTTTCAAAGGAAATCACGAACCCGATATTTCTTATGTAGAAGCTGCTACCAAAGAAATTATTCCGCATTTAAAAGAAAATGATCTATACATTATAGAGTCGACTTCCCCGGTAGGGACGACAGAGAAAATGCGTGATTATATTTATACAGAAAGACCAGAATTAGAAAATAAAATTCATATAGCTTATTGCCCGGAGCGAGTTTTACCGGGTAATGTGATGTACGAATTGGTGCATAACGATCGCGTAATTGGCGGAGTAGATGAAGCATCAACTCAAAAAGCAATAGCTTTTTATAAAGACTTTGTAAAAGGTGAATTACACGCTACCAATGCCCGTACGGCAGAAATGTGTAAGCTTACCGAAAATTCATCAAGAGATGTTCAGATCGCTTTTGCAAACGAGCTTTCGCTTATTTGCGATAAAGCAGGAATCAATGTTTGGGAACTGATCGATTTAGCAAACAAACACCCGAGAGTAAATATTTTGCAACCGGGTTGTGGCGTAGGAGGTCATTGTATTGCGGTAGATCCATATTTTATAGTTTCAGAATTTCCGATGGAATCTCAAATCATAGGGAAGGCAAGAGAAATTAATAATTATAAATCGTTTTGGTGTGCCGAGCAAGTTGTAAAAGCTAAACAAGAGTTTGAATTAAAACATCATCGTAAGCCTTCAATTGCATTAATGGGTTTAGCGTTCAAACCGAATATTGATGATTTAAGAGAATCCCCGGCTAAATATATCGTTCAGCGTGTACTTCAAAATGCACAAGACGACGATTATTATATTGTAGAGCCTAATGTAGAAAGTCATCAGGTTTTTAAACTTACCGATTATAATGAAGCAACTAAGAAAGCAGATATTATTGTATTTTTAGTAGCTCACAATGAATTTAAAAATTTAGAGATTTCAGAAGAAAAAGTAATATTGGATTTCTGCGGAATCTATAAATAGTTCTTTGTTTAAGATTAGATGGAAGAGAAGAATAGGAAGGTAAAAATAGCACAAAAGCGTCATATTGCGAAGGCCGTCACTTGGCGGACTTTAGGGACGTTAGACACTATTTTCTTAGGTTCGGTGATCGATAATTCTGAAACCGGAATGATGTTAGGTACAGCCGAGTTAATTACCAAACCTCTACTGTATTATTTTCATGAACGCATTTGGGCAAAAGCAGACCTTAACAAGAAAAAAGAACTCTTAAATAGTAGAAAACGCCACATTGCCAAAACCATTACTTGGAGAATTATTGGTACTTTAGACACAACGCTATTAGGTTGGGCAATTTCAGGCGATCCTTATACCGGGATGAAAATTGGACTGACTGAAGTAATAACAAAGATGATTTTATATTACGTTCATGAACGTTTATGGTATAAAACCAATTTCGGGATTACGTATTATGAAGAAGTAGAAGCTTCAGCAAAAAATAAAGAAAATGAATAAGAACGTTATTCAGCAAGATTATAACGTAAGCGTTGAGCATCGTAGAAAACAAAATAAACATAACAGTTTATTAATTTGGTTTACAGGGCTTAGCGGTTCAGGAAAATCTACTTTAGCCAATCAGGTAGAAGTGGCGCTGCACGAGCAAGGTTTACGAACTTATGTTTTAGACGGTGATAATATTAGAAGAGGTTTAAATACCGATCTAGATTTTACTCCGGAAGGCAGAAAAGAGAACCTTAGAAGAATTGCAGAAGCCGCAAAGTTGTTTATCGATGCAGGAGTTGTTACCTTAGCGGCTTTCATTTCTCCACTACAAAAAGACCGAGAAAAGATCAAGCAAATTGTTGGTAAAGAGAACTTTATCGAAATTTATGTAAAAGCAAGTGTAGAAGCTTGTGAAAAGCGTGATGTAAAGGGACTTTACCAAAAAGCCAGAAATGGAGAAATAAAGAATTTTACAGGAATTAGCGCTCCTTATGAAGAGCCTGAAAATCCTGATGTAGTAGTAAATTCTGAAAAAGAAACCATAGCAGAATCCATACAAATTATTATGGATCAAATTAAAACAAAACTAGAATTGCCAAGTCATGAGTAAATATTATTTAAATTATTTAGACGAATTAGAGTCGGAAGCAATTTACATATTGCGAGAAGTTTACGCTCAATTTCAAAATCCGGTGATCCTTTTTTCCGGAGGAAAAGATTCCATTTTAGTAACTCATTTGGCAAAAAAAGCATTTTACCCGTGTAAAATTCCATTTGCGTTAATGCACGTAGATACCGGCCATAACTTCCCGGAAACGATCAAATTTAGAGATGATCTTATTGAAAGTTTAGGCGCAAGATTAATCGTAGGTTCGGTACAAGAATCGATCGATAAAGGTCGCGTTCAGGAAGAAAAAGGAAAAAATGCAACGCGTAACGCTTTACAGATCACCACGCTTTTAGATGCTATTGAAGAAAACAAAGTAGATTGTGCGATTGGTGGCGGGCGTCGTGATGAAGAGAAAGCACGAGCAAAAGAACGTTTCTTCTCACATCGTGACGATTTCGGGCAATGGGATCCTAAGAATCAACGTCCGGAACTTTGGAACTTACTTAACGGAAAACATTTTGAAGGAGAACATTTTAGAGCTTTCCCAATTAGTAACTGGACCGAGATGGATGTGTGGAACTACATTCAGCGTGAAAACATTCAAATTCCTTCATTGTATTTAGCACACGAAAGAGAAGTGGTGATGAGAAACGGTTCTTGGATCCCTAATTCAGAATTTTTGAAGTTAGAAGAACACGAAGAGATCGTTACTAAGAAAATTAGATTTAGAACTTTAGGAGATATTACCATTACCGGTGGTATTGAAAGTGATGCCGATACGTTAGAGAAAGTTGCTTTAGAAGTTTCAACGATGCGTCAAACCGAGCGTGGAAATCGTTCTGATGATAAGCGTTCTGAAACTGCGATGGAAGACAGAAAAAGAGAAGGTTATTTCTAGAAAATTGCCTTTTTTGTTTTGTGAATATATTATGATTAATTGATAAAGTTTTTCAAAAAAAACACCTTTTTACCAATAGCTTGTAGAGAAACAATAATTTCGAGATTGCTGCAAAATTGGTAAGCTTAAAATTTAAACCAATGCAAATAGATAAAAACCAATTACTAAGATTTACAACTGCCGGAAGTGTAGACGACGGAAAAAGTACCTTAATCGGTAGACTTTTATACGATTCTAAATCTATTTTTGAAGATCAGATCGAAGCAGTAGAAAACTCTAGTAAGAAAAAAGGTCACGAAGGTGTCGATTTAGCCATGTTTACCGATGGTTTAAAAGATGAACGTGAACAAGGGATCACCATCGATGTAGCCTATCGCTATTTCACGACTCCTAAACGTAAGTTTATCATTGCAGATACTCCGGGACACATTCAGTATACCAGAAATATGGTGACTGGAGCTTCAACAGCAAATGCAGCGATTATTTTAATTGATGCGCGTCACGGTGTTATAGAACAAACCAAGCGTCACACATTTATCGCTTCCTTACTTCAAATTCCGCACATTATTGTATGTATCAATAAGATGGATTTGGTAGATTATTCAGAAGAAGTATATAATGATATTGTTGGTCAGTTCGAAGAGTTTTCATCTAAATTATTGATCAAAGATGTACGCTACATTCCGATTAGTGCATTGTTAGGAGATAACGTGGTGAATCGTTCAGAAAATATGAAATGGTATCAAGGTTCGCCTTTATTACACGAGCTAGAGACCCTTCATATTAGTAGTGATATCAATAAAGTAGATGCACGTTTTCCTGTGCAAACGGTATTAAGACCACAACGTGAAGGTTTTATCGATTTTAGAGGTTATGCAGGAAGAGTTGCCAGCGGAATTTTTAGACCAAAAGATGAGGTAACTATTTTACCTTCAGGATTTACTTCAACCATAAAAGCAGTACATTCTGATGAAGGTGAATTAGAAGAAGCTTTTGCACCGATGTCTATAGCTATTACGTTGGAAGATGATATTGACATTAGTCGTGGTGATATGATCGTGAAAACAAACAATCAGCCAGAACCTAAGCAAGATATCGATGCGATGTTATGTTGGTTAAATACAGATGAAGCGAAGCCGAGAGCAAAATATACGGTCATGCATACTTCTAACGAGCAACGAGCGATGATTAAAGAAGTAGTGTATAAAATCGACATCAATACTTATAATAGAAATACCGAAGACAAGTCATTAAAAATGAATGATATTAGTAGAGTAAAATTAAGAACTACTAAACCATTAATGACAGACGATTACCGAGAAAATAGAAATACCGGAAGCATCATCTTAATTGATGAAAGCACCAATGAAACGGTTGCTGCCGGAATGATTTTATAAAAAACCAATAACTAACTATGGAACTTAAAGAATATCTCCCAGTAATTATCGATGCAGCGAGGGATGCAGGAATAGAAATCTTAGAAGTATATAACTCTGATGATTTTAATGTTGAAAAAAAGGGAGATGATAGTCCATTAACCAAAGCAGATCGCTTGGCACATGAGGTTATTGTTAAAAAATTAAAAGATCATAACGACTTTCCTATTTTATCTGAAGAAGGAAAAGAAATTCCTTACGAAGAAAGGAAAGACTGGGAATATTTCTGGATGGTCGATCCTTTAGACGGTACTAAAGAATTCATCAAACAAAACGGTGAGTTTACTGTAAACATCGCGTTAATACATAAAAACGAACCTATTTTAGGAGTGGTGTATGCGCCGGTTTTAGATAAACTTTATTTTGGCGGAAAAGATCTTGGAGCCTATATGGGTGAAAATATGGATCCGCAGCATAAATTAGAGCTTATAAAGAACGAAACAGACACGGTTCGTATAGTTGCATCAAGATCACACTTAAACGACGAGACGGCTAATTATATCGAAAAATTTGATAATGCGCAGACCGTTTCGATGGGAAGCTCATTAAAGTTTATGTTGATCGCCGATAGTGAAGCCGATATTTATCCACGCTTCGCCCCAACGATGGAATGGGATACTGCAGCAGCACATGCAGTTTTAAAAGGTTTAGACTTAGAAGTGATCAATATGGAAGACGATAAACCGCTTCGTTACAATAAAGAAAACTTACTCAATCCGCACTTTTTGGTGAAGCGGTAGGTTATTAAATTAATAAGATATCTTAGCGTTAAGCGCTAAGATATTTTTAAGTATTTAAATGATAATGCTAAAATCTTTGATTAATCAAAAAGATAAAAAGCAAGTTTTAATTAACTTTTTATCCCTTTTATTAATTCAAGGATCAAACTATATATTACCTCTAATCACATTTCCTTATTTGGTTAGAAATCTTGGAGCAGAAAAATACGGTACGGTAATGGTTGCCCAATCACTGGCCGTTTTTTTTACGGTAATTGTAGATTTTGGTTTTAACATTAGCGCAACTAGAGAAGTTTCGCTTTTAAAGTCCAACAAAAAAAATCTTTCCAATTTTTATTGGAGTGTCTTCAGTATTAAAAGCTTTCTATTAATATGTACCCTTGTTATACTTTTACTATTGATCTTAACGGTTGAAAAATTTAGAGCGGAAGCATCGGTTTACTTATTTAGCTTCGGTATGGTTTTAGGGCAGTGTATATTTCCTACTTGGTTTTTTCAAGGAATTGAAAAAATGAAAATTATCACTTATATCAATATTCTTGCAAAATTAATTTTTACTGCTTGTATTTTCATCTTCATTCATTCATCATCAGATTATTATTTAGTGCCAATATTTAATGGAGGTGGTTTTATCGTAGCGGGGTTAATTGGTTTATTTTTGAGTTTAAAATATGTGTATTTTAAAACTCCGAAAATCAAAAACCTTAAAGTATTAGTAAAAGAATCTGCTCCTTTGTTTTTATCTAATGTAGCTACAAGCTTTTATACATCAAGTAACACGTTTATACTAGGTATAATAGCTGGTGATGCATTAGCTGGAGTTTTTGCCGCCTTAGAAAAACTAATATTAGCAGTAAAAAGTTTATACATACCTCTTTACCAAGCATTATTCCCTTGGTTATCAAAAAAAAAGTTTATTACAATCAAATCGTTAATTAATAGAATGATTGCACCAATTTCTGTAAGTGCATTGATTGTATTCGGAGTAACATTTTATTTTTCTGAAGAAATTTTATGGTTAGTTTATGAAGATGAATTAATATTAAAATATGCTGAAATTTTAAGAATTCTATCTTTTATAGCAATATTCTCATCTCTTAATATGTTATTTGTTACATTATATTTTCCTGCAATTAAAAAATATAAAATTAGGATGAAATCCATGATCTACGGAGGTATTTATAATATTATAATATGTGTATTACTTGCAAACTTTTTTAATATTTACGGAGTTGCATTATCTGCAGTGTCAACAGAATTAATTATTCTTATAATCTCATTCTATTATTTCAAAAAAATAGAGAATATTGCCTAAATTAATACTTATACAAACTTGTTTACCTGATTATAGGTCAAAATTCATTAATTTTTTAAAAGAAAAATTAGGTAATAACTTTGAAGTATATTCTGGTGAGTCTTATTTTGATAGATCTATAAAGTCAGATAATAGAATTACTTTTAATAAGCTTAAAAACATTTATTTTTTAAAAAGAAAACTTCTTTTTCAAAAAGGGCATTGGTATCTTTTGTTTAGTAAAAATGTTTTGGTATTAGAGATGAATCCTAGGATTATTTCTAACTGGCTATTTTTAATGTTTAGAAAACTTTTTTTTAGAAAAACTATTGCTTGGGGACACGCTTGGCCAAGAGCAGGAAAGAAAAGTAAATCAGATTTCGTAAGAAACTTAATGCGTTTGTTAGCTACAGAAGTTGTTGTTTATACTCATCAGCAAAAAGAGGAGCTTCAAAAAAAAATGCCCAAAAAAAACATTAAAGCTGCACCAAACTCTGTATATAGTAAAAAAGAAATGTGTACAGATTATAGTATTGCTGGAAACAATATCATTTATGTTGGAAGAATGGTAGCAGATAAGAAACCTAAATTTCTTTTAAAAGGTTTTCATCAAAGTTTAGATATCATACCTGAAAATACTAATTTGATTTTGGTAGGGGACGGAGAAGAATTGCAAAATTTAATAGATTATACAAAAAAAAATAAGTTAGAAAATAGAGTAGAAATTTTAGGTCATATTAGCGAGGTTGAAAGACTATCAATACTATATCAAAAATCTTTAGTTTCGGTATCTCCAGGGTATGTAGGTTTATCGATTACTCAAAGTTTTGGCTTTGGGGTGCCTATGATCATTTCTAGACACGAAAATCATTCACCAGAAATTGAAGCCGTAAAAGAAGATTTTAATGCTATTTATTTTGAAACTGATAATCTTATTGATTTTAGAAAAAAATTAAACGATATTTTTCTTCAAAAAGAGTTATGGTTACTTAGGAGAAAGGAAATTGCTGAGTTTTGTAAAGATCGTTACTCTATAGAGTCAATGGCATCAACCTTTATTGAAATTTACTTTGCACATGAAAGCTAAACTTTTTTTGTTTATATCGTACCTTCTGTTGCTAATACTTCTTTTTTCTACTCTAGAATCTAGCCTTAATGTGTTTATCTCTTTTATCGTAAATGCTATTGTTTTAACTCTTATAACTTATTATCACATATTTGTAGAAAAAAAGTTTTCTCCATTTTTATCTAGCTTTATAGTTTTTAATATTTTATTTTTTTTGGTGGCTCCTATTATACAGATTAATTCATTTTCAATAGATAATAATAGATTTGCAACAAACTTTATATATAGAGAGGATCTAGTACTTTTTACAAACTTTCTTATTTTTTTATTCAATATTTCCTTTGTTACCACCTATTTATTTTTAAAGAAATTAAAAACAAAAAAGAATATTTATAAACAAGGAAATAAAAAGACATTACGGGTTGCAATTTTTGTAATACTAATATTATCGATATTTGTTTTTGTAGGGAGTTTAAGTTTTTTAATGGCAGAATTATCTAGACCTAACTGGATGGAATCAACTTATTCTGTATCTACACTTTTAATCTGGAAAAAAGTATTATTTCTTTTACCTTTTGCAGGTATAATACTCTGTGTTCAATATTTCAAAAACAAAAAACCAGGATCGAAGAAGGCATTAGAGATATTATGTTATTTGACGCTTTTTTTTATTTTATTATTTTGGTTTAAAAATCCGCTTACAGAAAAAAGAAATGCATTAGGGCCAATTTATATTAGTTTAATATTTTTATTTATACCAAGACTCCTAAATACGAATATTAAAACGCTGTCTTTTTTATTTTTTTCAATGATAGTTTTGTTTCCTTTAACTGCAGTTCTAACACATACCGATGCTTCGTTCGAGGAGATTGTTAACAAACCGAGTGTTTTATTAGAAAAAAATAAAGGAGGGAGCCTAACTTCTACTTTTGAAACACTTAATTATGATGCATTTTCTAACGTAATGGCAACTGTTGATTATACGGATCATCATCAACTATCATACGGTTATCAATCTTTAAGCGCATTTTTATTTTTTATACCAAGAGATATTTGGGAAAATAAACCCAATACCACCGGCAAACTTATTGGTGAATATCTAATAGCCGATTATGATTTTAAATTTGATAATTTATCAAATCCAATTGTATCCGAAGGCTATATAAATTTTGGTATTCTAGGGGTTATAATAGCAGCAATTTTTTTAGCTTGTGTATTTAAGCTTATGGATAATTGGTTAAGTCACGAAGATTTTTTATATAAAGTAATGGCATTTTATTTTGCCATTCATTTAATCTTTTTATTAAGAGGAGATTTCACCAATGGTTTTTCTTATTATATTGGCACATTAGGAGGGGTAATTGTATTACCTAAAATTATTCAATATTTCATAAGACAGGCTTTTACAAAAACAAAAAGAAATAATGAGTTCGGAGAAAACTTATAATTATTTAAAATATATTATATGGCCATTATTTGCCTTAGTTTTGTTGCCTTCTAACCTAAAAGCAATAGTAATAGGTATTGTTTTTTTGAGCCTTCTACTATTTAGGTTTAAAAATAAATTTTACCTCAATAAAAAGTTTTTTATAACTAATGGTTTATTCTTTTTCTTTTTGACCTTAACTTTAATTTACTCTTCCAATTTAGGCTATGGTATAAAAAAACTTTCTACAATGTCCTCTTTAGTGGTTTTTCCGTTTATGTTTTCTTTACTAAGAAAAGAAGAAAGAAACTACCTTTTTAGTAATTTAGACACTTATCTAAAAACCTATATCTTCAGTATATTTATATTAAATGCTGGCTTGTTCATTTGGTTTTGGGCAACCAACTACACGTTTGATGAAATGCTTATTCACTTTGCCACAGCAATTGATAAAGACGCTGGAAAATTTAATATACACCCGATTTATATATCCATACATTGTGCATTGGCAATTATATTTTCTGCTTTTCTTTTATTTAAAAATCAAAAAACCTTAAGCCTGGTAAGTTTGCTTTTGATAGACGCAGGCTTGTTGTCTTTTATTTTATTGTATTCTAAAAAAGGGCCAATTATCGCTTTGGTATTGGTATTAACCCTATTGGTGCTAAGCCAAAAAAATATAAACATAACACGCCCTTATTTAATGGGGGTTTTTACCTTTATCCTTTTAATTGCTACAATCCCAAAAACACGAGAGAAATTTTATGAAATAATAGCGATGGAGAATTTACAGGAGGGCAAAGCTTCTTCTACTAATATTCGCTATTCTATTTATACCAAAAGCCTTGAGGTAATCGAAGAAGCACCAGTTTTGGGATATGGTATTGGAGATTATAACGAAAGGTTATTTAAAGCATACTACGAATCTGAAAACTATATATTACAAAAAGGCAGATATAACTCTCATAATCAGATATTGAGCTTTTTGCTTATCGGCGGTATTGTTTTAATGATAGTATTTATGGGTTATTTAACCCTTAACTTTCTTTATGCCATACGGCTAGACAATAAGTTTTTTATTGCCGTAATGCTTTTTTATTTTTTAAATATGCTTACCGAAAATATTTTGGAGAGAGAAGATGGAGTTATCTTTTTTGCCTTGTTTTTAAATCTTTTTTCTCTTAATAGCTTATTCGAAAAATTACCCGAAATAAATAATAAAAAAGTTTTAGTTTGATAAAGATCATCCATATACTAGAAGACTTTTCTTATGCTAGCGGTGGCGTTAGAACTACTGTCAAGAGCCTTAACAATAAGTTGAATGAAAATGGATTTATATCTAAAATACTAAGCCCATTTTATGAAGAAGGCGATGAATGTGTTGTAGAATTTTCTGATCAGAAAAAAAATCCTTGGAATTATTCAAAAAGATTTATTAAAAATCTTAGAAATCTAAAAGAGAATGATAATATAGATATTTTACATATTCATGGTGCTTGGATGCACCAACAATATTTTTCAGCTAAATTTGCTATAAAAAATAATATACCATTCATCATAACATTTCACGGTATGTATGAGCCATGGCTTTGGGAGCAAAAATTCTTAAAAAAGAAAATATATTCTTCATTCTTAACAAATACTAAATTCTCTAAAGCAACAGCTATTCATGCAATAACTTTATCTGAAAAAAAGAACCTAAAAAAGATATTCCCTCGAACAAAGATTTTTGAAATACCCAACTTAATAGATACAAGTAATTATAAAGAAAAAGAATTACAGTCAACTAATTTCAAAAATAAAAACAAAAGGTATATTCTATTTGTTGGTCGACTCCACTTGGTGAAAGGAATTGACTTATTGTTGAATGCTCTTTCTTTGATTCAAGACTCTAATATTAAATTAAAAATAGCTGGACCTAAAAGTGATTATTTATCTGAATTAAAAAATAAAGCTAACTCTTTAAACATTGAGCACAGAGTTGAGTTTTTGGGAAGAGTCAATGGTAAAGAAAAAAACCTGCTATATAAAAATTCTACTGTATTTGTTGCCCCATCATATTCAGAAGTGATAGGTATGGTAAATATAGAAGCTGCACTACAAGAGGTTCCTGTAATTACAACATATGCAACAGGAATTAAAAAAGAATGGTCAAATAATGGAGGTGAGTTAATAAACCCTAATACAAAAGAATTAGTCGATGCTTTAGACAGAATTTTAAACTTATCCGATGTTGAACGTGAATATAATGGTAAAAAACTAAAGAGTTTTGTTGAAAAAAATTATTCGTGGAAAAGTAGATTTAATGAGTGGAATAATATTTATAAATCTTTATTGCCAAAATAAATAATTAAAAACTTTGAACATTCAAAACTTAAATACATATAAAACACCGCCGGGATTTAGAGGTAGATCAAAAATAACCGTTCAATTATGGTGGTTGGTACAAGCTACTTTATTTAAGTTGTCACCACAGTTTATGTATGCTTGGAGAAGGTTTTTATTAAGAATTTTTGATGCAAAAATCGGAAAAAATGTAATTATTAGACCTAGTGTAAAAATAACTTATCCTTGGAAGTTAAGTATAGGAGATTATGCTTGGGTTGGTGACGATGTAGTTTTGTATACTTTAGGAGAAATAGAAATTGGGGCTCACGCAGTAATATCTCAAAAATCATATCTCTGCACCGGATCCCATGATTATAAAAGCGAGAGCTTTGAGATATATGCTCAAAAAATTTCTATTGAAAAAAAATGTTGGTTAGCCACAGATGTTTATGTAGCACCCGGAGTTACTATTGGCGAAGGTTCAGTAATTGGAGCTAGAAGTAGTGTTTTCAAAAATGTTCCAAAACAGAAAATCGGCTTTGGTAGCCCATTTAAAATAATAAAAAATAGAATTTAAAAGCTATAAATTCAACTTTAAGTCAAAGGTTTGAAAATAAAGAATATCACCCTAATATCATTAAATTTTTATCCAGAAAACACTGCAATAGGTTTATACTCTACTCAGTTTGCAGAGTACTTAAACGACAATGGCTATAATGTATCTGTAATTACCGCATTTCCATATTACCCGCAATGGAGAATATCAGAAAATTATAAGTCTAAACCTAAATTTTTAAAAGAGAATTATAAAGGTATTTCGATTTACAGATATAAACAATACACACCGTCAAATCCTACGTTTTTAAAAAGAATAGTTCATATTTTAGATTTTACAATAGGTAGTTATTTCAACACAAAAAAAACACAAGATTGTGATTTAGTAATATCTGTTATCCCATTTACAACATCAGCATTATTAGGAAATTTTCTAAGTAAAAAACATAAATCTAAATCTTGGATTCATATACAAGATTTTGAGTTTGACGCAGCATTTCAGTCTGGACTAGCATTTAATAAAAAAGGGAGTTTTTTGTATAAACTACTTATGAAGTTTGAAAGAAACGTTCTTAATAAGGCAGATAAAGTGAGTACTATTAGTTATTCAATGATAAAAAAGCTTCAATCGAAGACAGCCTCAACTACATATTTTTTTCCAAATTGGATAGATAGTCAAACAATAGATCCAAAGAAGGCAAAGCAACACCCATTAACTGCAAGTAAAAAATTTAAAATACTATATTCAGGTAGTATTGCAGATAAACAAAACTGGAACTTGTTCTTAGAAATTGTAGAGAATATAAATAGCCAAGAATATGAATTTATTTTAGTAGGTGACGGTAGTGCAAAAGTTAACCTGGAAGAAGAGTTAAAGGCTTTTAATATAAAAATTCATCCGCCTGTATCTTACGAAACACTAAATGATCTACTTTGTGGTACAGATCTACATTTTTTATTTCAAAAAGAAGAGATTTTAGACACTGTAATGCCATCTAAGATTCTAGGTATGATGGCTAGCGCAAAACCATCTATAGTAACTGGTCATAAAGACTCAGAGGTTCATAAAGTACTAAGAGATTCTAATGGTGGAGTTTATTTAACTAGAGCTACTGCTAATACAGTAATTAAAGAAATAGAGAAGTTTAAAAACGACAAGGAATACTCTACGAGCACTGGTTTGCAGAGTACTTAAACGACAATGGCTATA
>JYMV01019463.1_pt1 | contig 23212 bp, 18 predicted proteins | sample 338911 | NCBI WGS metagenome assembly JYMV01 (sample SAMN03354496, study PRJNA234377) | hydrothermal vent metagenome | biome: Deep sea; feature: Hydrothermal plumes at the Eastern Lau Spreading Center, Western Pacific Ocean; material: Seawater | place: Tonga | collected 2009 | depth 2000 m m
CCACAGCCCATTAAGGCTTCAGCAATAAAAGTTGATACCTTATTCCCTTTTTTCTGAATCTCATTAATGGCTGCCTGCACCTCTTGTGCATACTTTTCTCCACAGTCCTTACCCAGATATTTCCCGCAGAAAGAATCGGATATAGGTAACGTATAAACAAAATCTGGTGCCCCGTTGCCACCTGGGCCGTTATGTTTATATGGGCTGATCCCAATTAATGAAAATAGATTCCCATGGTAAGCACCATCCAGAACGATCGTTGCCTTGTTTCCGGTAAATTGACGAACCAAGCACAACACTAGATCATTCACTTCGCTTCCAAAATTGGCAAAGAAGCACACCTCCAATCCATCAGGTAAGGTGGACGTAATATCTTTGGCATAATTGACAATGCTTTCATCCAGATAGCGTATGTTCGTATTCAGTTTTTTATATTGCTGTTGTGCTGCTTCAACGACTTTTGGATGACAATGCCCCACATGCTGTATATTGTTGACACAATCCAAATAGCGATTCCCTTTTGCATCAAAAAGATATTGTCCCTCACTACGGACAATATGCAGAGGTTCATCATAGGATACGCTCAATGATGGTCCCAAGTATTTACTGCGCAGGTCTAATATCTCTTTATGATCCAGCATATTCCACTAATTTATCTGACCACCTGTGCAGGTCTTCATTGTGCATTTTTTCCAAGAAATCAAAAGCTTGATTTTCTGTAACAGAAATGTATTTATTATCCGGGAATAATTGCTTTCTATATGCAGCCATTGTTTTAATGGGAATCGCTCATGGAACCCTTTTAATACTTGCGCTATGGGCTCCAATGGTTCATCTTTTCCCAGAGCCACATAGGCCATACACACTGCAGGCTCACAAGCAATATATGTATATACCATATCGCCAAAATCAATTATACCACAGGTTTCCCCATATTCATTCACTAGCACATTATGATCGTTACCGTCATTATGGATCAGGGCTTTCCTCAATTTCGATGTAATAGGTAAAACAATCTGCTCATACTGATCAATAAAATGATCAACCACACCCTCTTTTGATTCAAGATAATGTTTATGTTCTTTGATGAAATCTATATAAGCCACATCCCAAGGAAAATCGCGATGTCCTGCAGGGTGATCAAAACCATTCATGGCGGTTCTTAATCTTCCAAGGAATGATCCCAATTCATAAAGCAGATCGTTATGATGAACCACATCCATTAATAATTGTCCCGGTAAGTAATCTACTAGTCTGACAAAAAATGATGTCCCTTCATTTTCAATCGTTTTGACCTCTTTAAAGGCTAATGGCACTTGCAGTGACGGATCATGTTCTTTAATGTATTGCACACATGCATTTTGCATCTCTAGCACAGATCTATCTTCATCTGGATTGGATATCTTCAATACATATCTTTTTTCACCTGCGTTACAAAGAAAGTTCTGATCTCGTTCACTCTTAAGAACCGTTGCCTGGACTTTTATTCCATAGTGCACTTTGATCAATAGCATTACATCCTCTACTGAATAATTTGGTGGTGGTGAACTAAATACAGACATAATTGAATAAAAAGTTACAATGTGAAATATGTATTGTTAAAAATTTTCACATACCCACTGAATAGATCTGTTGTGACCTAAGCGGATATTGTTCCATTCTTCAGGAAGCAAGATACTTTTCCCACTCTCAATATAAACTTCTTGAGGGTCAACTGTTAAATTTCGGAAAGCTCCATCCTGGCTATGAACAGTTCTCCACTGAGTATAGTTTACAGTGCTGCTGATCTTATACTCTTTTCTTTGAATTTTTTTACAGCCATGCATCTGACGATCCATCCCTGCCAAAGGAGCTGCAATGCTATGAATAGTAATTGGGAAGTCCCTCGTCCATTTTTCAGCAAATAAAGACGTTATCAAGCCACCCATACTATGACCTATGATCCATAATGAATCTAAATGCGGATTGTTTTCAATTAACATCTCAGTTTGACGATATAAATAACCCGCAGAATTCTCCGGACATCCAGTCCAATCATACCTGAAAAACCAAACCGGAATCTCCCGATAGGATAATGCCATCAGTGGGTTAACCCATTCAAATCCTTTTGTTTGCCAACCTGTTGGATAATAGCCATGCACAGTGATAATCCCATAGGTTGAATCTTTTTCATTGATACCACTCAATCTGTGAAAACCCTCTGATCGATTAATCAAATATTCGTCATAATCCGATTTGTTGATTTTTAACTTATTTAATAATAAATCTGGATAATCAGATTGAGTACAGCTTAGAAAAAATAGAAATAATAGCAAAAGATAGTGAGTCATCACTCAAATCTACCCATCAGGTTATTAGCCCAATTGATATCCTTCTGTTTTATTAATCAGTACAGTTCTTTACCACGTTCCAGATTTCGTCCATTTCCTCCAAGGATGAGTCTTCCACCGTTTTACCCCTTTTTTTTAATTCTTCTTCCACCAAGGAAAAACGGGCAGTGAATTTCCGGTTGGTTTTTCTTAGAGCAGTTTCAGCGGAAATCCCTAAGAACCGGGACAGGTTTACAATAGAAAACAGAGTATCGCCAATTTCCTCTTCAATTTGCTGTGCAACTCCTTTTTCCTCTGCCTCTTTCAATTCACCAATTTCTTCGTGGACCTTTTCCCACACCTGTTCCACTTTTTTCCAATCAAAGCCGGCATAACTGGCTTTTTCCTGTAGTCGCTGCGACCGTGTCAACGCAGGCAGGGTACCAGGGACACCATCCAAACGGGACTCCCTTTTCTTTTCATCATGCTTCGCCGCTTCCCAGTTTTGCTTGGCATGAAAAGGGCCCTCTGCTTTTGCATCCGCGAACACGTGAGGATGCCGTCGAACAAGTTTTTCGTTCACACAATTCAATGAGTCCTGAAGAGTAAAATCTTTATTCTCTTTTCCTATGGAGGCCTGAAACACCACGTGCAGCAATATGTCCCCAAGTTCTTCTTTCAGCAGTTCCATGTTCCCTTCTTCCACGCTTTCAATCACTTCATAGATTTCTTCTAGAAAATAGGGAAGAAGGGAAGCCTGCGTCTGGTCTCTGTCCCAAGGACATCCACCTGGTGCCCTTAATTTTTCTACAATTTCTATTAATTGAGAAAGAGAATCCCCAATTGATTTGTGTTGATTACTCTCTGTCATTGTTAGTGAATGGGGATCTTGTTTTCCTTTGTGAATAATTTTTTCCATTGAACCATTTTTAAATACTTATCCTCAAGCGAAGTCATTACCATTTTAGACTTTTTTGTATCATCTTCGTATCCCAACAAATGGAGCACTCCGTGGATAAGCAGCCTAGAGATTTCTCTTTCGAATGGTTCACCAAAAGTCTTCGCATTCTCCCGTGCCCGGGGGAGACTGATATACACTTCTCCTTCAACAACTTTTTCCTCATAATTGTTTAACCGAAATGCAATCACATCTGTATATTGGTTTTTCTTGAAGAACTGCTTTTTTAAACTGCGTAAAAGTTCATCTTGACCTAAAATGACTGTGATTGTTCCATCATCATTGCCTTGATTTTCTAATACAGTTTTTAAAATTTTACAACATGCATCATCATTTGGCTGATCCAATACCGAATCCTTTTCTATCTGGATTTTTATCATTTATGAGACTGTCCTTCTGTCTCCTCTTTTGGATCATCTGGGTATTCTACACGAATATGGTAAATTCCCCGCAAAACTGGTAGCATTCCCTCCGTCCCATCTACTTTTCCCTTAATCTTTGTTAGCTCACCCAAAGTTAGGGGACACTCGTCCAATTGTTCATCATCAAGACGACCCTTAATTATTTTATCTATCATAGCTTCAATTTTCATTATATCTGGATTTTTAATGGATCGCACAGCGGCTTCAACAGCTTCACAAATCATCAGGATACCTGTCTCCTTTGTGTCCGGCTTCGGCCCAGGATACCTGAATGCATTTTCGTCAACTTCAGTAGAATCTTCAGCAATTTCCAGTGCTCTGCGGTAAAAATATTCTACCCGGGTAGTACCATGATGCATTGGAATAAAATCCCGAATAATTTTGGGGAGACCGTATTCTTTTGCTAGCTGTGAACCTTCTTTTACATGATTCTTAATTATTTTAGCGCTCATGGCTGGCGGAAGACTGTCGTGCTTGTTTATACCGGAATACTGGTTTTCAATAAAATATTCCGGACGAGCCAATTTCCCAATATCATGATAATATGCACCAACGCGTGCCAGGAGGGACCGCGCCCCAATTGCATTTGCGCATGCTTCAGCAAGGTTCCCAACCACAATACTATGATTAAATGTTCCATTTGCATTTTGTAGAAGACGCTTAAGCAATGGGTGATCGAAATCAAGTAATTCCAACAGTGTTAGATCTGTCGTGATTTTAAATGCCCCTTCTAATAATCCTATAAGTCCATAAGTAACAATAGGGGCAAGGATACTTATGATTATGAGGTAAAAAATATCTGAACGAATAGACACCCACGAACTACCTTTAAAAAACCCAATGCCGATTGCTACAATTATACTTGCAGCGATCAATGCAAATATAGTTGCAAATACCTGACTTCGATTCCGAAGCTGTCGAACATTGTACATTGCTACTCCCGATGTAAACAGGGCAACCACGATAAAATCAAGATCATTTCCAATCATGATTCCTGTCAAAATCACCATTGATGTCGTACCCATAAATCCAATCCTGGCATCGAATAAAATCGTAAGAGACATGGCAGCAACGGTAATGGGGATGAGATACGGAGAAATATTCAGCTTTATTCCAAACACATACGATAAACCCATCTCTGCGAAAAATATCAGCGCCATAAGCAGCACCATTTTCCAGTCATCAAATATGGGGGTTCTATATATGAATAAAAACGTAAAGAAAAACGAAATAACCACCGCAATGATAATTATTTTCCCAAGATAAACGGTTAGAGCCTCCCATCCGCTCTGTGTTCCTTCTTTTTTTACAAGTGCTGTGGAGAGAGAATTCAATTTTTGGAGAATATCCTCATTTATTCGTGTATTCACATCTACAATTCGTTCGTCTTTTAACACAGTGCCCTGATTTGGGTAGACCCTGGACAGCCGGGCAGTTTGGCGGCGTTCGGTTGTTTCCTTATCATAAATCAAATTTGGCTTCATAAACTCAACTATCAAATCATATCCAATAGTTTTATAAAAATCATTTTCGTCAGGAAATAAATTGGTTACCTCTACCTTTGCCTTTGTCCATGCCTCTTCCAGGTCAATAAAATCACCGGGTTGATACATTTCAGGAACATCCCCCTGGTGAACCATTACCTCTTTGCTGACTATTTCATTTTTTCTGATATCATAAATTCCTTCAGCCCAGTGGTTTCTACAAATCTGTACAACATCTTCTTCAAATTTAGTCAGGGGATATATCTCGTTTTCAAGGGACGGGAGGGAAGTAAAGGATTTCCATAAATCCGTTTCTAATGGGAATGAAGAATAGTGGCTATGTAATTTTTCAGTCAGGATTGCAAAAGCTGTACTGTCGGCAATATAATCAGCTTTTGCTGTTTCATGCTGAGGCTCATACCGATACCGGTACACCAAATCCTTAGACTGTATTACCTGTTTTTCTGCTTCATGAATTTCATTAATTATCTGAAAAAAATCATGTACTTTCTCAATTCCATTATCTACGATCTCCTGCTTCCGGATAAAAACGAATGGTTCAGAGTTAATCGCTTTATTCAGGTCATCCTGTAATTTTTTTTCTGTTTTCAAAATCGGAAATGTAAATGGTGAAATAATTGGCTTCCTGGTAATATCATTCAATTTATAAGATAATTGGAGTGACTTTCCACCGGGGAAAAAAAAGGACCCACCCAAAACAAGGACTGCTAAAATACTCACTTGTAACCAGTATCGATAGAATATTTTCACCGATTTCTGTAAAAAAGTTTCCTTTCTTATTTCTTGCATCATTTTTTCAAGATATCTTTAATTATTTCGCGTGATATAACCAGTCGTTGTACTTCACTTGTACCTTCTCCTATCTCTAATACCTTTGCATCCCTGAAAAACCGCTCAACGTCATATTCAGCAACATACCCATACCCACCATAAATCTGGATAGCCTCTGTTGTAACATCCATTGCAACTTCACTTGCAAAAAGTTTTGCCATAGCAGCTTCTTTGATGACGTCTTTCCCCTGGTCTTTCATCCAAGCGGAATGAAATACCAGTAATTTTGCTGCTTCGATTCGGGTTGCCATATCAGCTAATTTAAATCCAATGGGTTGAAATTTATAAATCTCTCGCCCAAATGCTTTCCTTTCAGTAGAATATTGGAGGGCTTTTTTGTATGCACCTTCCGCCGTTCCAACAGCAAGTGCACCCACTGAAATTCGGCCACCTGTTAATGTTTTTAAAAACATCTTAAATCCCTCTTTAGGATTTCCCAACATATTCTCCACGGGCACTTTCATGTCCTCAAAAAATAATTGTCTCGTGTCGCTTGCACGCCAACCCATTTTCTTTTCTTTCGGTCCAATTTTCAAGCCAAGTATGTCTGTTGGAATCGTAAATGCACCAATGCCTTTCTTAATTCCTTCTTCAATAATCTGGGCTGTAAAGCTTAGAACACCCGCCTCACCTGCATTCGTAATAAAAATTTTACTCCCATTCACAACATAATGATCACCATCTTTCACCGCAGCAGTACGGGTGGAACCAGCATCGCTCCCTGCTTCAGGTTCCGTCAATCCAAATGCCCCCAGTGTTTTCCCGGATGCCAGAAGAGGTACCCATTTTTGTTTTTGTTCTTCCGTTCCAGTAAGAACAATCGGAACAGTTCCTAAGGATGTATGTGCTGCCATGGTAATGGCAAGTGAAGCATCCACCTTTGCTAATTCCATCACAGCTGATGCATAAGCAACTGTGTCCATTCCGGCTCCGCCATATTTTTCAGAAACCGGTATTCCCATTAATCCAAGGTCTCCCATTTGCCTTACTAAATCATGGGGAAACTCTCCAGTTGCATCCATCTCCCTTGCCAGCGGTTCCACTTCATTTTTGGCAAAGTCCCGAACCAAGTCTTGAAGCATTACATGTTCATCTGTAAAAAATAACTTATTCATAATTCTTCCTTTATCCCCGCCATGCTTATACTAATTTACCAACGGATCGCAGCGGATGCCCAAGTAAACCCAGCGCCGAATGAAGCCAGTACAACAACATCCCCCTTTGAAATTTTCTTCTCCTCAACAGCTTCGCAAAGAGCAATAGGAATAGATGCTGCTGTCGTATTACCATATTTATGGATATTGCTAAATACTTTATCCATACCAACCCCCAGCCGCTTAGCAACCGCTTGACTTATTCTCAAGTTTGCCTGGTGTGGGATAATCAAATTGACGTCATCCAGGGTCAGCCCACTGGCATCCAAAGACTCCTGAATCACTTCTGGAAACCGCACAATGGCATTCCGAAATACCTCTCTGCCATTCATGAGAGGGAAATGTCGGCCTTCTTCTAATTTGATGTTCGTCATTTGACAATTTTCAGCTGAACCAGGCGCTTCCATCCACAGATCTTTTATATTGGCTCCCTGACAATGCAAATGTGTAGAAAGAATACCACTTTCGTCATCACTTTTTTGGAGGATTGCTGCACCAGATCCATCACCAAATAAAACTGTCATATCCCTCCCTTCCGTGGATATGTTTAGAAATTTAGACTGGACCTCGGCACCAACAATAAGAATAGTACTGCACACACCTGTTCGAATGAATTGATCACCAATGGACAGGGCATAAATGAAAGCTGAGCAGGCCGCTTTAACATCAAAAGCTCCTATATGATGTAAATTAAGGCGATCTTGCAGCTGAGCACTTACGCCGGGGAAAAAATAATCCGATGTGATGGTTCCAACGATAACCAAATCAATATCCTCTGATGATACCTTGGCAGCTTTCATTGCCTTTTTAGATGCTTCAAATGCTAAATCGGATGTACAAATTCCATCACGAACCCAACGCCGTTCTTCAATACCGCTCCGTTTGACGATCCACTCATTACTTGTATCCATTTGCTGTTCTAAATCTTGGTTCGTAATAACCTGCTCGGGTACATAATACCCTACGCCGGCAATTTTTGTTTTAATCATAGCTCTTTCCACTTAATTTAATATCACGTATGTTTAATTGAATACTTTCCTGGCCCCACCACTCATTGATTTCGACTAAACAGGCTATATAAAGAGGACAACCTTTGATAGGCTTTTCATAATGCTGGGACATATTAAACCCGATAGCACCATAAACTGTTTTCCCCTGTCGTACCTTGAATTTTAGATGGTCTCCGTTTCCGATCACTTTTGGATTTCCAGCAATAATTACATTTCTAATTACAAATTTAGGCCTCATATTCCCAAGACCATACGGTTCTAATTTATTTAGGAATGTCATGAAACGACTATTAATATCTTTTAGATGTATTTCTCCTTCCAGGACGATTGTTTGCACTAACTTGACCTTTTTTAATCTTTCCTTCGAATAGTGTAAAAATGTTTTTCTGAAATTATTCACATTCTCTTCCTTTACTGTAAGTCCGGCTGCCATCGGATGGCCGCCATATCCCTCCAAAAATGAGAATTGGTCTGTGTTTATCAATATTTAGAATAATCCGATCCACGGCCTGTCCCATATCCTTCATAAGGAATGGATCGCGGAGCTGGTTTAAATCAGGATTAAAGAACGTGTGGGAATCATTAAGGGAAATAATTCCCCGGTTAGCCATTGTCTTAGCAATAATCTCCGTACAGTGAAATTCCTGCATGTTCTTGCTAACAATTTCAGGGTCAGAATCTAAAATTTTCCAATTCATTAATTGATTAAAAAATGAGCCAGTCTGTAAGCCGAGTTTTGTTTTTCTGCTAAAGCAGAATTAGTGACCATTCATCTGATCCGGACTTCACAGTCAGGATTACGCAATCTACCCATCTCTCATTACGATGCGGACAACATCTGGAGATCTATTCGATCTTGCACTGGGTGGGGTTTACAAGCTTCCCGCATTGCTACGGAAACTGGTGGTCTCTTACACCACCTTTTCACCCTTATCCCGACATCAAAGATGTCGTGACGGTTTTTTTTCTGTTGCACTTTCCATGCCCTCGCGGACTCCTCCCGTTAGGAGGCACCCTGTCCTGCAGTGCTCGGACTTTCCTCCCCGACACAAGTGTCGGGGCAGTCACCCAACCGACTCAAATTATTAATTATCTATTCTGGTTTTTCCCAAAAAAGAAAGCGGGTGCAAATACTACAGTTCTGTATCGTCACAAGTGTTTTTACCTCCGCTACCAGCTGTGGTGGTAACGCAGCGCCACATCCACCACAGGACCTTCCTTCCAAAGAGACAACTGCTAACCCATTTCGGGCGGACAGTATTCTATTATACCGTGCAAGCACACTCGCGCTCAAACCTTTGGTCGTCTTCTCACGGAGACTTTCAAGATCTTTTTTCTCTGAACTGGAGGCTGCCAATGCCTGCTCCAGCTTGACTCGTTTGGAAGACAAGTCTTTGCTTAGTGATTCCAAGCTTTGTTCTTGACTTTTTACTTGTTCTGCAAGCTGATCCTCCTCTTCCAGAAGCTCCAGTTCTGTTGTCTCGCTACGATCCAAATCTTCTTTTAAATGATCAATTTCTAACATTAGAGCATCGTATTGTTTATTGTTTGTCACTAAAAAAAGTTGATCTTTTAGCTTATCAATCTTCTCCTTGAACTCAGCTAGGTTCATTTCGGTCTTGTGCTGTTCCAAAGCTATTTCTTTTAAGCGTGCTTTCCCCCGTTCAAAATCAGAAGTCAAGCTGTCCTTTTTGTTTTTCAAGTCAGTTACTTTTATTGGTAAATCCCCAAGCAATTCTTCAATTTCTGCCAATTGAGAGTCTATTTTCTGCAATTCTATCATATCTAGTATTGAGTTCATATAATTCCTAATTGAAAAAAATAAAAAATGCACCAAACCGAGGTGCACCTACATTTAATGGATTTTCCTTTTGCCCGTCCTTAAAGCGGGACATTTCAGTTTTCATTGATTAAACTTCCTTTTTGTTTTAAACGACCGTATTAAAGTAAGTGGTATCATAAAAAAATATTTTTAGATTAACAATTTACAATCATTATTTCAGAACAGAAATAGCAAATCCTCCTTAAGCATAAAAAAATATTTATTCCCCCAAAACATTCTGAAAAGCCTGGTCGGCAATTGTGGATCCAATAGCAAAAGATGCAGTCGCCGCAGGTGAAGGGGCATTCAGAATATGGATAAACCTTTCTGACTGAACGATACAAAAGTCATCCAGCAATTTTCCTGTCTCATCCATCGCCTGGGCCCTGACACCCGATCCGCCAGGCACCAGATCAGATCCCTGGATTGCGGGCACAAGATACTGTAATGCTTTTACAAAAAGCGGTTTAAAGAGTGACCTTGTGTATTCCCCCATACCTGTTTTCCAATAATTGCGCCCAATTTTCCAAACCCCTGGATTAGTAAGCAATTCCCAGGTTTCCTGAAAATTAAAATCCCGGCGGCGATATCCCTCCCTGGCCGTGGCAAGAACTGCGTTCGGTCCCGCCTCTACAGAACCATCTATTCTGCGTGTAAAATGTACCCCTAAGAAAGGAAGCCTGGGGTCTGGAACCGGGTAAATCAGCGAATTCACCAAGTGTCGGCTTTCAGGTTTCAGCACGTAATATTCTCCTCTAAAGGGGATGATGCTGATTGAAGAATTTTCTCCCGCTAGCTGTGCAATTTTATCCGAGTAGAGTCCGGCACAATTAATGACCAGCTCTGTGGGATAATCACACATTTGAGTGTTGACAATACATTCGCCTGCTTTCCTGACAAAACCTTTTACAGTGGCTTTCGTTTTAATTTCACCTCCACGTTTTATGATCTGCTTTCCGAGTTCATCAACAACAGATGTATAATTAATGATCCCCGTGGAAGGAACGTGTATCGCTTTTATCCCCGTAGCGTGGGGCTCCAAATCCTTCAGTTCTTGTGAATCAACAATCCTTATATTGGATATCCCGTTTTCTAAACCCCGTTTGTATAGTGCGTCAAGTCTGTTCACTTCCTCCAAATTAACCGCTACAATTACCTTACCGCACAAGTCGTATTGTACATTAAATTTATCACAAAACAGAAGGAGTTCTTCCACACCGCGACGACAATTTTTTGCCTTCACTGAACCGGGCTTATAATAAATGCCAGAATGGATGACACCGCTATTGTGACCACTTTGATGAAGACCGATGGATTTCTCCTTTTCAAGAATCCGCAGTTTCAATTCTGGTTTTTGTTCCAGAAGTTTATAGGCTGTAGCAAGCCCCACAATTCCTCCGCCGATGATGATCACATCATCCATAAAATGTTATTTTCTGCACTTTCTTCTTTGTCATGTTAAACTCATCAATCCAATAAACTGGGAAATTAATATTTTCTTGTAGCGTAATCCTTACTTTTATTCCTCCAACCATCCTAAATTTGTTTTTGAAATAAATCCTTTACAACAACTTATTTGGATTTCTAACCACCATTTGAAATGAACGAATCATCACAAAACAATCTTTTTATTAATCGTCATTTAGGTCCTTCTGATGGAGAAATTCAGTCCATGCTGAAATCATGTGGATTATCATCCCTGGATGAGCTCATCAGTGAGACAATCCCCGCTTCAGTTTTGGATATGGATTCTCTCCAAATTAATGCTGTACCAATTGAACAGGAACTCCTCAAGGAGCTACACTCCATTGCTGACGAAAATCAAGTATTCCGATCTTACATCGGGATGGGATATTATGGCACATACACACCACCGGTCATCCTGCGGAACATCCTTGAAAACCCAGGTTGGTATACTCAGTACACACCATACCAAGCTGAAATTTCCCAAGGACGGCTTGAAGCTCTGCTAAATTTTCAAACCATGATCTGTGACTTCTCCGGTATGGACATTGCCAATGCTTCCCTTTTAGATGAAAGTACTGCCGCTGCGGAAGCCATGACTTTCCTGGCGCGTGTCAATCCAAAAAGAAATCAGTATTTTGTCTCATCCGACTGCCACCCTCAAACCATAGCTGTGTTGAAAACACGGGCGAAACCCATTGGTATTGAACTCACTATAACCGAACCGAAAAATTTTAAGTTCAATGATGAAACACTGGGAGGGACACTTCAATACCCTGCTACTGATGGAGAAATTCAGGATTATACCAGCCTGTGCACCCAGGCCCATAATGTTGGAAGTTATATCGCCGTCGCAGCTGATTTACTGAGCCTTGCTTTATTAAAACCACCAGGCGAATGGGGTGCTGATGTAGTCGTAGGAACCAGCCAGCGATTTGGTGTTCCTATGGGATACGGTGGTCCGCACGCTGCTTTTTTTGCTACACGTAAAATATTTGAAAGAAAAATCCCAGGTCGTATCATCGGAATTTCAAAAGATACCCATGGCAACCCTGCTCTTCGGATGGCACTCCAGACCCGGGAACAACATATCCGTCGGGAACGGGCAACATCAAACATCTGCACTGCCCAGGTATTATTGGCAGTCATGTCGGGAATGTATACCATATATCACGGACCTGGCGGAATCCGAAAAATAGCAGAGGATGTACACCGCCGCACATGCATTGTGGGATCAGCGTTAGATATGGCAGGATACAGAATTCATCACACCCGATTTTTTGATACTATCCGGTTTAATGCTGATAACAATTTGTTTAAAAAAGCACAGAAACAAAAAATCAACCTGCGTGATTATGGAGACGGTTCATTGGGAATTTCATTGGATGAAACTGTTGCTGACGAAGATGTAAATATGCTTCTAGACCTCTTTGGAGCTAAACAAAAAAATAATGATTCTTTTGGGATCCCAAATAATCTCCGGCGAACATCCAGTTACCTTAAACACCCTGTCTTCAGCCTTTACCATTCAGAAACAGAAATGCTTCGTTATATTTATCGCCTACAGCAAAAGGATTTATCCCTCACTACCAGCATGATACCACTTGGCTCCTGTACCATGAAATTGAACGCAACCACGGAAATGATCGGTATTACCTGGCCGGAATTTTCAGACCTTCATCCTTTTGCTCCGAAAGAGCAGGCCCCCAGCTACCAAAAATTGATCACCGAGTTGGGCGACCGGCTTTGTAACATCTCTGGATTCAGTGATTATTCCTTTCAACCAAATTCTGGTGCACAAGGTGAATTCGCCGGGTTGAAAATTATTTCAGCATATCACCAATCCAGAGGTGATAGTCAACGTACTGTTTGCCTGATTCCAACCTCCGCTCATGGTACTAATCCTGCCAGTGCAGTAATGACAGGAATGAGTGTGGTCATTGTCCAGTGTGACGAAAACGGAAATATCGACGTGGATGATTTGACTCAAAAAGCGAAAACCAACAGTAATCAATTGGCTGCTTTTATGGTAACGTACCCATCAACTCATGGGGTATTCGAAGAGCATATTGTAGATATATGCAGGATCATCCATGATAACGGCGGGCAGGTTTATCTGGACGGAGCAAATTTGAATGCCATGATGGGATTGTGCAAACCGGCAGAATTTGGGGCTGACGTGTGCCATATCAATCTCCACAAAACATTTTGTATTCCACATGGAGGTGGCGGTCCTGGGATGGGCCCTGTCTTTACGAAAAAACATTTAGCACCTTTTCTCCCTGACCATCCTGTCATATCCACAGGCGGAGAACAGGGAATTGACGCGGTTTCATCTGCACCCTGGGGCAGTGCCAGCATCCTTCCTGTTTCCTGGGCGTTTATCCGGCTCCTAGGTGATTCCGGTATTAAAAAAACATCCCAGGTTGCAATTCTAAACGCTAATTATATGGCAAAAAAATTGAGCCGACATTTTACAATCCTTTACACAGGTGTTACTGGAAGAGTTGCGCACGAATTTATTCTTGACTTACGGCCTTTCCGCAAATCCTGCGGAATCACTGATGAAGATGTAGCGAAGCGCCTCATGGATTATGGTTTCCATGCGCCCACCGTATCGTTTCCAGTTCCGGGCACACTTATGATCGAACCTACAGAAAGCGAATCAAAAGGAGAAATGGATCGCTATTGTTTTGCTCTGATACACATAAAAAAAGAGATTTTGGATGTAGAGTCCGGCAGGGTTGATCTCAAAGATAATGTGCTGAAAAACGCACCTCACACGGCACAACATGCGGCAAGCGACAGCTGGAGTCACTCATATACCCGTGAAGAAGCTGCTTACCCTGCAGAGTGGACTAGGAAATCAAAATTCTGGCCTGCGGTCGGTCGGATTGACAATGCCCATGGGGATAGAAACTTAGTGTGCACCTGTTCGCCTATTGAACAACATGAGAATTAGTGTTCTGGTATCTAAAAAAAAATACCGCTCTGTTTATCTTTCTTTTTTCAGGTTGCCTATTTGGTGAATTAGTTGATGGTGATACGCTAGTACTCCACCCAATCACCTGGAACACGTCGAGCCCAGAAGGTTGGAATGCACAATACAAAAAAATCATCCAATTTCCGGGATCTGATGGTCCCTGGGCAAAAATCATCATGGTGCAAACCCTTAAATGCGATTCAACAACCAAAGGTGATAACTATCCATGTGGCGAATGGGATTATATCTGGAATATATTTGTGAACGTTCCGAAGGAAGATACGGTTGAAACATTCAGCATGGGAAGTTTTGTGACCCCTTATGGAAAGAGGCTCTGGCTCGGTGGGGAAGCTGGATGGGAATGGACATACGACATAACGGACTATGCTCCGATCCTGAAGGAAGAACGGGAAATTATTGTAGGCAATAATCAGGAATTACTGGACCTAAAATTTCTATTCATTAAAGGTGCACCGACCCGGAATATTTTGAGAGTAGAAAATATTTATCCCTACGGACATCACAAATACGGGGATTTGGCGGATGATATTGTTTTACAAGAGACAAAACTTCAGCTTCTTCCTGAAGCTCGTGGTTATAAACTGAAGGCAGTAGTCTCCGGACACGGACATGCAGGCCCGCGAAATTGCTGCGAATGGGACAGTAAAACACATACCTATTATATGAATGGGTCGGAACTATTCCGCTGGAATGTCTGGAAAGACTGCGGGAACAACCCGATCTATCCCCAGGGCGGTACCTGGCCCTTTGATCGTGCCGGATGGTGCCCTGGAACCAAAGTGGATGAATATGAAAATGAGCTCACCCCCTTCGTTAAACCTGGCGATACAATTTCCATAGATTATGAAATCGAACCCTACCTGGATAATGGTGAAAAAGAGGGTGAATTCAGGATTTCCCATCAGCTATTCTCATATGGTTCGCCAAATTTTATGAACGACGCAGAAATTATAGACATCATTGTTCCCAGCTCAAAAGGCGCATTCAGCCGTTTCAACCCAACCCTGTCCAACCCAAAAGTCATCATAAAAAATGCCGGGGCCTATGACTTGGAACGGGTGGAGATTCATTATGGTCTTAAACACAGGAGAAAGTCGGTCTATCACTGGTATGGGCATCTTAAATTTCTGGAAGAAGAAAAGGTTTTTCTCCCAATCCCGGATTGGCACGGGTTAAGAAGAACTCAAACTTTTGAAGTGGAAATAAAAAAGACCAACGGAGTAAAAGACGAAAATCCCCTGAACAATATTTTAACATCCACGGTTCCCTTGCCTAAGATTTTTCCGGAAGAATTTATCCTGGAGATCAAAACAAATAATAGAGACAGGGCTCGGGAAAACTCCTTCACCATTTCCGGTAACAATGGCACTGTTTATTACAGCAGCGGATTCTTCAAGGACAGCACAGAGTATAATTTCCCTATTGAGCTAAAAAGAGGTTTTTATGAATTTCTTTTTAGAGATGACATGGAAGACGGTATCTCAGTACACTGGTGGAACAGAAACAGCGCACCAGAGAAAATTGGAATCAGCGGGGAATTGAAATTCTTAAAATGGGACGGAGAAGTTCTCCATGAATTCAAACCAGATTTTGGACAGGAATTAAGATTTGGTTTTATCGTGGGGCCTATTCCTTAAATGAAAAATATTATCACCCCCCAGCTTCTCTTTCCGTATAAATCATCCTACGTTCATTCTAGTGGGTGTTTGTAAATTTTAATTTACTTAGATATAATTCAATTATTGGATTAATATTTGCTCTTTTAGCCATCTCAAATCTAACAGGAGAAGAAATGAGCGAAGTAACTGATGAACAAAAAATGCATCACTATATGGGTATTGAAATGAATATCCAGACTTGGAATCTATTGGGGAAAGAAGATAGAAATGAACAGGATGATGCACGTATAGTGAACTTTGCTCAGGCATCATTATATCACTGGAGGAAGTCTCACAAATATGAACCTGTAAATGAGCAAAGGGGGCAGTGGATGTTGTCACACGTATATGCTGTTTTAGGTAAAGGTAAAGAAGCTTTATCTTATGCTGAAGAGACAGCCAAGCTAACAAAGGAGCAAGATTTAAAGGACTTTGACCTTGCATATTCTTATGAAGCATTGGCACGTGCAAATGCTGCTGCTGGGAATAAAAAAGAATATGCAAAATGGTTAGAAAAAGCACAAAAAGCTGGTGCTCTTATCTCAGGTGAAGAGGATAAAAAGCATTTTATTGCAGATTTAGAGAGTGCACCTTGGTTTGAGTGTAAATAGATACCCACCTCTCCGATTCTTCCCTCCTAACCCAGTTAGTATAAATAAAACTATAAAGCAATTTTAGCTCAAAACACCGCTTACCAGCGAGGTGTGATTCTCTTTCATCATCACTGATTGGATCGTGTTGACGAGGTTGGTGCCTCCCTCTACTTGAACCTTGATATAATTATCTGTGTGCCCAACAATCTTTCCGTTTTTCATGTTCTCAAATAAAACCGGACGATTTTTGTTTATGAATTGATCATGAAAATATCTTCGCTTTTTGTCTGATAAAATATGGAGCATCTTACTTCGATCTTTCTTCGTTTCTTTTGAAACTCTTTCACCCATTTCAACTGCACCTGTATTGGAGCGTACGGAATAAGTGAACACATGAAGGTAGGAAATATTCAGCTCATTCAAGAAATTGTACGTTTCAAGAAAATCACCTTCCGTTTCTCCAGGAAAGCCCACAATCACATCTGCACCAATGCATGCATTAGGAACATCCGATTTAATTTTTTTAACACGATCTTCATAATGATCCCGTTCATACCGTCGTTTCATTTTCTTTAAAATCTTATTAGAGCCGGATTGTAAAGGCAGGTGAAAATGGGGCATAAATTTTTCAGATTGAGCGCAGAATTCGATGATTTGATCTGTCAATAAATTCGGTTCGATAGATGAAATTCGAATTCTATCGATTCCTCCTAATGTGTCTAATTGCTGGATAAGACCATAAAAAGTCTCTTTGCTCCCCTTACCAAAATCTCCGATATTCACACCTGTAAGCACAATCTCCTTTGCGTTTGTCTCGGCGACTTCACGTGCCTTTTTCATAGTATTCGCGATGGAATTACTTCTGTTTTCACCTCGAGCTAAAGGAACTGTACAGAATGAACAGGAATAATCACAACCGTCCTGAATTTTTAAAAATGATCGCGTTCGTTCTTCGGATGAATATGAAGGCGTAAACACATGAACATGATCAATGTCGGAATGAATTACCTTTGTCAATCCATTGGTTTCCTGAGAAGACAGGTGATTTAATACATTAAATTTTTCTTCCGACCCCAGTACCAGGTCAACACCTTCAATATTAGCAATGTCTTTAGGTTTCAACTGTGCATAACAGCCGATTATAGCTAGGGAAGAGTTAGGATTCCTTCGCTTGGCCTGTCGAATTAATTTTCTTGCTTCCTTGTCAGCATTTTCCGTAACCGAACATGTATTCAAGACATAGATATCTGCTTTATCTCTGTAATCCACTTTTTCAAATCCGTGATCAGTAAAATCACGGGAAATCGTAGCGGTTTCAGAGAAATTTAGCTTACATCCCAGCGTATGAAAGGCAATCCGCTTAGACTGTGTTCCCATAATTATAAATTCAAATTCATTTGATTCGTTCTATGAAAAAGATGAAAGGCACTTATCCGTGGTTCTCCACAACCGATCAATATCACTTTTATTGTATGATAATGATGAGCTTTTTTCTGGTTTGCATTTTACAAAATACTTGCCACTGACACCTTTTACTGTTGGAGAAGTTGCCAGAAACACGCTGGTTTCTGCTCCTTTTTTAATTGAAATAGCACCAATCTTTTTTGCCAGATTCAGCCCTATTCCTACTATCCCAGTATTATTGTCTCCAAAACGTGTTCTTACAAAGCCGGGGTGCAGGGTGTTTACTGTAATTGGTGTATCCTTTAGCAATTCTGCTAATTTATATGTAAACATGATGTTCATAAGCTTTGATCGCTTATAAGCCGCCCAGCCGGAATATTCGTTTTTCCCCTGCAGATCATCAAAATCCAGGGTAACTCCAATATGTGCTCCTGATGCTACATTAATGATACGGGGGTTTTTACCTTTCTTTATTAAATCTAAAAGAAGTTTGGTTAGTAAAAAATAATTTAGATGGTTCAAAGCAAATGTTTTTTCAAGACCCTCATCAGTTTCCTCTCTTTGTGCAAAGAAGGCACCGGCATTGTTTATTAATACATCCAGTCTATCATAGCGAGAATAAATCCTTTCCGCTAAATACCGTATAGCTTTCATATTTGATAGGTCTGCTGTCAATATTTCAATCTGATTGTTCCCTGTTTTTTCTATGAGTTTTTTTCGAACCTTCTCTCCTTTTTTCGGATTGCGGCCAACGAGAATTAATTGTGCATTTTGTTTACCAAGACATCTTGCTGTTTCCTTTCCGATACCGTCTGTGGCACCGGTAATAAGACATATCTTGTCTTTCATCAACATCGGATTGTATAACTCTCGTTAGCTTGTAACATTTTTATTAACTAAAAATAATCTTGGAGGGGTTTTACATACACTCCTTTTTTCGAACGAATCGCACGAACCGCTGCTTCTGCACCAGACAACGTTGTTATCGCCATAATCCCTTTTTGGATACATGCTTGACCTATGGCCTCTTCATCATATCTTGATTGTTTCCCCATTGGTGTATTGATCACCAATTGAATTTCTCCGTTTTTGATACCGTCAACTGCATTGGGACGTCCTTCTCCCACTTTAAAAATGGATTCAACTGGAATTCCATTCCTCTTGAACTCTTTGGCTGTTCCTAAAGTTGCCACGATTCTAAACCCAATTTCGGACAAATCCCGCGCTAAAGGAATCACATTCATTTTATCCGCATCATTAACAGAAATAAATACCGTTCCTGAATCGTAAATTATATTCCCAGCACTGATTGATGCTCGTCTAAATGACTGACCAAACGTATCAGAAATCCCCATTACTTCCCCGGTTGATTTCATTTCCGGGCTTAAGAAAATGGATTCAGAAGGAAATTTATTAAAGGGCAAGACAGCTTCTTTCACAGCAATATGATTGATTTCATCCCATTGTTTAAGATCCATGTCTTTTAGTTTTATTCCTGTAGCTAGTTTTGCTGCAATTCTTGCTAATGGTACATTGGTCGCTTTGCTCACAAAAGGAACGGTTCTGCTGGCTCGTGGATTGACTTCCAGTACATAAACCTGACCTTCTTTATAGGCGAACTGCAAATTAATTAGTCCCGCCACACTTAATTCTAAAGCAAGAAGCCTAGTAGTGCGAATGATCTCATCCATGACATCGGTTGTGATCCGGTATGGCGGCAGCACGCAGGCGGAGTCGCCGGAATGAATCCCGGCTTCTTCAATGTGCTGCATAATACCACCAATGTGAACCGTCTCTCCATCACAAAGTGCATCCACATCAAACTCAAAAGCATCTTCCAGAAACTCATCAATCAGGATCGGATGGCCTGCTGTCACATCTGCTGAACGAGCGATATAATCAATCAATTGTTTCTTGGAATAGACGATCTCCATCGCCCGGCCACCCAACACATAACTGGGTCGTGCTAATACCGGGAAGCCGATCTCTTCAGCTACCTTAACCACTTCATCCAGCGTTCTCCCTGTTCCGTATTGCGGACATACTACTTCCAGTTTTTTCAGGACTTTTCCAAACTTTTCCCTGTCTTCTGCCAAGTCAATGCTATGCGGGGATGTACCAATGATGGGAGCACCTGCGTCTGCCAGTGCATTAGAAATTTTAAGCGGTGTCTGTCCACCGAATTGAACTAAAATACCGTCAGGCTTTTCAAACTCAACAATGTTCAATACATCTTCAAACGTCACCGGCTCAAAATACAGGCGGTCAACAAGATCAAAATCGGTACTGACGGTTTCAGGGTTGCAATTCACCATGATTGTTTTAAATCCCACATCTTTCAGTCCAAATACCGCCTGAACGCAGCAGTAGTCAAATTCGATTCCCTGGCCGATGCGGTTTGGACCTCCGCCCAATATCATGATCTTCTTCCCTTCTAATGGAGTAATTTCGTTTTCTTCATCGTAGGTGGAGTAACAATAGGGTGTCTTGGCTTCAAACTCTGCGGCACAGGTATCCACCACCTTATAAGCGGGAAAAACCTTTTCTGCTTTGCGCTGTTTACGGATATTATCTTCTGTTTTTCCTGTCATGCGCCCGATTTGTTTATCAGAAAACCCATCATGTTTTAATTGTCGCATAGAGCTATTACTATTCGATACAACAATCTGTTTGATCTGATCCAAAAACCAGGGGTCAATTTTTGTAACATTAAATACATCTTCAACAGACTGCCCTTCCAAAAATGCCTGGCGGACTTTCAGCAAGCGAAATGCTGTTCCGTATCGTAACGTGGACATATCCAGTGACCGGGCACGGCTCACGTCCGGATCCCCCTCTGCCGGTGGTTTTGGTTCCAGTCCATCTAACCCAACTTCCAGGGATCGAAATGCTTTTTGCAAAGATTCTCTAAATGTTCGCCCAATGGACATGACTTCACCAACACTCTGCATTTGCACGCCCAGGTGGCCGGTGGCTGATGGAAATTTTTCAAAATCAAAACGGGGCACTTTTGTCACGATATAATCAAGGGTAGGTTCAAATGCAGCCAGTGTTTTCCCTGTGATGTCATTTGGTAATTCATCAAGAGTATAACCCACAGCCAGTTTAGCAGCTACTTTGGCGATTGGAAATCCTGTGGCTTTGCTGGCCAACGCAGATGAACGACTCACCCGCGGGTTCATCTCGATGATGACCATACGACCGTCATCAGGATTAACAGCAAACTGGACATTGGATCCCCCCGTTTCCACACCGATGGTCCGGAGGCACTGTATGGCCCAGTTGCGCATCTGCTGGTATTCCTTATCCGTGAGTGTCATGGCTGGCGCCACTGTCACTGAATCTCCGGTATGCACGCCCATGGGATCAATATTTTCGATGGAACAAATGATAATGGAATTGTCCGCCTTATCCCGGATAACTTCCAGCTCGAACTCTTTCCAACCCAGCAGAGATTCTTCAATCAGCACTTCCGTGATGGGACTAGCGCGAAGCCCGTTCTCCAGTAATTCATGAAATTCTTCGCTATTGTATGCCACAGATCCGCCGGTACCTCCCAGTGTAAAAGAGGGACGGATGATGACAGGAAACTCTATAGTTTCTAAAAGCAATTTTGCTTCTTTCCAAGAATGGATAAATCCACCATTTGCGGTATTAATACCTACAGCATCCATCACTTCCTTAAACCGTTCACGATCCTCAGCTCTTTCGATCGCCTCCACCTGAGCACCTATAAGCTGAACACCATATTTCTCAAGAATCCCCTGTCTGTGCAGATCCATGGACAGATTCAAGGCTGTTTGTCCACCCACAGTTGGCAGTATGGCATCCGGTTTTTCTTTATCAATGACGGCAGTTACATATTCTAGAGTGATTGGTTCAATATAGGTAGCATCTGATAATTCTGGATCCGTCATAATGGTCGCAGGATTTGAATTTATCAGAATCACGCGATATGCCTCTTCTTTTAAAGCACGCGTAGCCTGAGTGCCGGAATAGTCAAACTCGCAGGCTTGACCAATCACAATGGGCCCAGCACCGATGATTAAAATAGATTCTATGTCAGTTCTTTTTGGCATCCATCAAATCTACGAATTGCTTAAACAAATAGCGACTGTCATGGGGACCTGGACTAGATTCCGGATGATACTGAACAGAAAACGCTGGGATATCCTTGCAGCGGATCCCTTCCGACGTATTGTCGTTCAAGTTTACGTGGGTTGGAATTATATTTTTTGGGAGTGTGTCCAATTCAACAGCAAACCCATGGTTTTGGCTGGTAATCTCCACTGTTCCATTCTCAAGGTTTTTTACCGGATGATTAATGCCGCGGTGGCCAAACTTGAGTTTGAATGTTTTTGCTCCTAGTGCAAGCGCTAAAATTTGATGCCCAAGACAAATCCCGAAAATGGGCTTTTTCCCCAGCAGTTTTTTAACCGCTTCAATTCCATAGCTTACTGCTGAAGGATCACCCGGACCGTTTGAGAGAAATATACCATCGGGATTGAAGTCCAAAATTTTGTCGGCCGTAGTTTGTGCCGGGAAAACAGTCACATCACAGCCATGACTTTCAAGCTGGCGCAGTATATTATACTTAATACCGTAGTCAATGGCAGCCACTTTAAATTTTGTTTCGCTGCCTTTAGACCAACCATAGCACTTTGCAGTGGTAACTTCTTTCGCCAGGTCCAGTCCACTCATATTTGGAGCTTTGGTTAATCGCTTTTTCAGTGAATCTAAATCAATATCAGCTGTAGATATGATCCCGTTCATGGCTCCTTGATCACGAATGTGTCGGGTGAGGGCCCGCGTATCAATACCCTGAATTCCAACTATATTCTGTTCTTTTAGGTAGTTATCTATGCATTGTTTTGATCGCCAGTTGGATGGAATATTTGTGCCTTCTTTAACCACAAATCCTGCAACCTGAATTTTGTCGGATTCAATATCATCTGGATTCACGCCATAATTTCCAATGTGCGGGGCCGTCATAGTCACAATTTGCCGACAGTAGGATGGGTCCGTGAGAATTTCCTGATATCCAGTCATCCCTGTATTGAAACAAACTTCACCAACGG
>JYMV01051190.1_pt1 | contig 23210 bp, 20 predicted proteins | sample 338911 | NCBI WGS metagenome assembly JYMV01 (sample SAMN03354496, study PRJNA234377) | hydrothermal vent metagenome | biome: Deep sea; feature: Hydrothermal plumes at the Eastern Lau Spreading Center, Western Pacific Ocean; material: Seawater | place: Tonga | collected 2009 | depth 2000 m m
TTGCGTTATTTTTATGGACGAGGGAGAAATTATTGAAAAAAACAACCCAAAGGATTTCTTTAATAACCCACAACACGACAGGACAAAGCTCTTTTTGAGCCAGATCCTTTAACTTCATATTGGAACGGTTTATGGTCGAGCAGGACATCGTTCCGGTCCTAACGTATTTTGTTGAGTGTGAATCTGAAAATCATGCTCAGGACATTTTCCGAAACATTTTATTGAAAAGGAGAGGTCTATTCCGGATATTGTTTTTGTTTCTGCTTTTGGTATCCGGAAGTGTGCCGTCTCTCCATGCCCGTCATAAATGCCCCAAGGTACCTGCTCCGCCCGGACTGATGGGAATATTCAGCAGTACGACTCTCATACCTTCCGGCAGCACAATGGCTGCAGCGCGTTCCTCGGAAACTTCAGGTTGTGACCATGGACATCCCTCAGATAATTTTTATAAACCACAGAAAAAACGCATGGCCTTTTTTCTCAAAGAAAATTTCCCGCAAGTCAGTCAGGAAAGCGCACAAGGTCATGGTCAGCACTTGGACGCACTTGCTCTACTCGCAGGATGCACCGTCAACCATGCCGTTTTCGCAGAGATTATCCAAAAGAATTATGAAATGGTTTTTGGTGCCGAGATATTGAATCTGCATCCCGGGTTAAGCCCGGATAGAGCAGATCGAACCAGCGAACGACTTATAAATATGATTTCAGACACACCTTTGCTTGCCTCAAGTTGTGAATCCGGTTAAACTCTTTAGACGGATTCGCGTATTATAACTGCATAACATCCCACAAATTATTACTTTCAACTTCACATTATTGTATGAGCCAGACTCTTTTAGTCGCTAACTCCGGGCCTTCCGGAGTATTCTTTGATAAACGCTTCGGAACCAATCTGGTTGCAGCAGCTTTGGTCGGAGTCGGTTTCTGGTTTTCCGAACCTTGGAGAGAAACGCTCTTGAACACAGGCCTTTTTGCACTTTCCGGAGCAATTACAAACTGGCTTGCCATCCACATGCTTTTTGAGCGAGTTCCCGGTTTGTATGGATCCGGTGTCATCCCTCTGCATTTTGAATCTTTCAAAACCAGCATCCACGAATTAATAATGCACCAATTTTTTAGCCGTGAAAATGTGGAGAAATTTTTTGCGGATTCGAAAAATTCAATGCATCTTCCGAATTTTGACAAGGTTTTTAAAAGTGTTAATTTAAATCCTGCGTTTGACTCATTATTGAAAGTGATAGAAAACTCTAGTTTTGGTCCAATGTTATCCATGGTAGGAGGTGTACAGGCCTTGGAACCGCTGCGAGAACCTTTTACAGAAAAATTACAGGTCGCTGTACAGAAAATTTCGGAAACCGAACCGTTTAAAGAGGCAATGCGGGAACAAATGGCTGATTATTCTGTGAGTGAAGATATTTTAAAAAAAGTGGACGCAATCGTCAGCCGACGTTTAAATGAACTTACTCCACAAATGGTTAAGGAAATTATTGAGCGTATGATTCAGGAGCACCTCGGCTGGCTTGTTGTCTGGGGAGGTGTTTTTGGTGGCCTAATCGGTCTGATAACCACATTTGTTTTTTAAAAATGATATGCTACATAGATGTATGTTTGACGATGCAGTACGCACTCAATCCTCAAAACTCAACCGCCTTCGATTTCGCTAAGGTTCCGGAACAGTTCTCTGAGCGGAGTCAAAGGGTAAAATGTTAACTGATTGCTGAAAACTTCCATGCCCACCCAGAAACTCTTAAATTTACTACAGGAAATCACCGAAGAACGTATTCCGTTTAACAAATTAATAGGCATGAAAGTAGAGAAGCTGGATTTGGACAGTATCGGAATCCGTTTTAAAATGCGTCCGGAACTCATAGGTAATTTCATGCGCGGAAACCTGCATGGCGGTGTGATTTCCTCGGTGCTTGATGTAACCGGAGGAATGGTTGCCTGGACTGGAATAATGAAAAAAATGGAAGGGAGATCCTTTGAAGAAATTGCCGAGAAATTTGCCAAAATCGGTACCATCGATCTACGTGTAGATTATTTACGTCCCGGATTTGGAAAGCATTTTATAGCAACCGGCAACACCTTGCGCACAGGTAACAAATTGTCAGTAACCCGTATGGAGTTACACAACGATGAAGGAATTCTGATTGCCGTCGGTACCGGTAGTTATGTGTTTGGCTGAGATTCAAAACAAAGTAACAACGAGATACGGCTCCGGTTGATTCTTAAAGAACTTGACACTTACACAAAAAAAACATCTCATAGATGAGTAATCGGAGCGTAGCGCAGCCTGGTAGCGCACACGCCTGGGGGGCGTGCGGTCGCTGGTTCAAATCCAGTCGCTCCGACCACCTGCCTGAAATAAATTCCATTGAAAAATATATTTGCTGTGATTTTAAATAATGCTTTTGACAATGGTCTGTTTTTGAAAGATTATTCCCATGTTTTATTTTGCAGCTGAACTTTTTGAGTAAATTATCAATTCATGAAACTTACTGAAAATCTTAACGTTGTTGACGTTTTACCGTTAATTTCACCAAAAAAACTTAAAGAGCTTTTGCCGGTTTCAGAAACTGCGGCAGAAACTGTTTTCAATGCCCGTAATTCAATAAAACAAATTCTAGCCGGTAATGACAGACGTTTGCTCGTGATTGTCGGACCCTGCTCGATTCATGAAGCGGAGGCTGCGTTCGATTATGCCAAACGTCTTAAGAAACTTGCGGATGAAGTTTCTGAAACTATTTTAATAGTTATGCGTGTATATTTTGAAAAACCGCGTACTACTGTCGGCTGGAAAGGTTTAATCAATGATCCTGATCTAGACGGCAGTCATAAAATAAATAAAGGAATAGAGCTCGCACGTAAGATTTTGCTGGAAATCAATAATCTTGGACTGCCCTGCGCAACAGAAACTCTTGACCCAATTACACCGCAATACCTGGCAGATCTAATTTCCTGGAGTGCAATCGGTGCGCGCACAACTGAATCCCAGACTCATCGTGAATTAGCGAGCGGCTTGTCAATGCCGGTTGGTTTCAAGAATGGAACGAACGGAGGATTGGATGTGGCACTGAATGCCATGAAATCATCATTGCAGCCGCATCATTTTCTTGGAATAAATCAGGAAGGTCTTTCGTCAGTGATCCAGACATCCGGCAATGACTATGTTCACCTCGTTTTGCGCGGAGGCAGCAACGGACCCAACTTTGATGCAGTTTCGATCCACAATGCAGCAGATGCTCTTGCTGCAGGAGGTTTGCCCCAGGCAATCTTGATTGACTGCAATCACGCTAATTCTGGTAAAGATCCTTCGCGGCAGGAACTGGTACTGAGAAATTCAATTCTGCAAATTTTAGACGGCGACCAATCCATCATCGGTACAATGATCGAAAGTAATATTAATGGCGGGAATCAACCAATTTCAATGGAAATGAAGTATGGGGTTTCTGTGACAGACGCCTGTCTTGATTGGGAAAATACAAACAGAATCTTAATAAACGCGCAGGATGCTTTGAAAAATAATCGAAATAACATTACTCTGACCCCCTTTAATGCTACAAAACAACAACTTGGAAATGTACAGAGATAGTTTCTCCTTCTTTGCAAAAACAACAGCTGCAAACAGAAACCCCTAAGCCAAAAGCCGTGACCATTGATCAATGGACGATAGCAAGCATTTTGAATTGGACACAGGTGCACTTCGAAAAAACGCGTCCGGACTCTCCACGCCTCGATGCAGAACTATTGCTTGCATCAGTACTGGATTGTCCACGTTTAGATCTTTATCTTCGGGCAGACCAACCTCTGAATGAACAGGAACGTGGGGCATACCGGGAATTGGTTCAGCAACGTGCCGAGGGATGCCCGGTTGCCTATTTGACAGGAGAAAAGGAATTTTGGTCGTTGACGCTTGAGGTTAACAAAACAACCTTAATTCCGCGTCCTGATACGGAAACACTGGTTGAAACTGCAGTAGAACAAATCCGGAAATGGCAAAAAACAAATCCAGAGACAACATGCAAAATTGCGGAACTCGGCACAGGCACGGCAGCAATTCCCCTGGCACTTTGTTCCGAACTCCGAAATTTGGATATCATTACCGTTGATTGTTCCGCAGAAATATTGGCAGTAGCTTCCCGTAATTTACAAAACCACGAATCACTGTTGTCTCCACGCAACAACAATGTGCAGCTAGTAGAGAGCAACTTATTTTCAAAAATTAATCCTGATGCAAAACTGGATTTCATTGTCAGCAATCCCCCATACATCCCCACCGATATTATCAAGACTCTGCAGATCGATGTTTCGCAATATGAACCACATGCCGCACTCGATGGCGGTCCGGATGGACTTTCTTTTTACCGCTATCTGCTTGAAACTGCGCCCGGATTATTAACTGCAGAGGGAGAGATGTTATTGGAAATAGGTTTTGATCAGGAAATAGTATTGACCTCACTGCTAGATAATTTTCCGGAATGGAAATCCTCTGCTTTCCTGCCTGATTTACAGGGAAATACTCGTGTTTGGAAGTTGGGAAAGCAAGCGTCTTGATCCGGAAGATTAACGGACTCCCATCAGTTCAGTAGATATTTCAGGAGTTTTTCCGGCAATCAAATCTGCAGTTATGCGTGCGGTTCCGCACGACATAGTCCAACCCAAATGTCCATGACCGGTGTTGTAAAACAAATTTGAGTGACGGCCTTTTCCAAGAATGGGTGTGCCTTCCGGAGTCATGGGACGTAATCCGGACCAGAATTCGACCTTGTCGTAATTGCCTGCATTTGGAAAAAGTTTTTTTGCAGTTTTGAGAATGTGTTCAAAATCTTCCGGAGTATGACTGAGATCATATCCGCAAAATTCGGAAACAGAACTGACCCGGAAATGATCTCCCATTGGTGAGAATCCCAGCAAATCTTCTTCATGTAATCCTCCAATCTGCGGAGGCGTATGCCCTTTTTCTACAGGAATTGTAATGGAGTAGCCTTTCACCGGATAAACGGAAAGCCTGACTCCCAATGATTTACGTGAGAGCAGCGGACTCCACGCGCCCAAACAAAGCACATAACGATCTGCAGTGAAATCACCTTGGTTGGTTACAACCCTTTTTATTTCGGTTCCGGAAACTTCCAGCCGTTCAATGGATACTCCGGACTCAAAATTGCCTCCCATTGTCCGGCATACTTCCATCAACTGTTCCGTAAATATTTTCGAATCTCCGGATTCATCTGTAGCTGAAAAAACACCGCCGGCAATTTGATCCTGTGAATCAGCCAACTCCGGAATGAGTTCCAGCACACGTTCTTTTCCAACGATTTCCAATGATTGTCCTGCTTCCTGGAGTAAACGGACATGATGTGAACCTGCGGCCAGTGCTTCCGGATTTCGGTACAAATAAACCAGGCCTTTTGTATTTCGTTCGTATTGGATGTTGGTTTCTTTAACAACTTCTTTCAGAATTTTCTGAGAATAGGCTGATATTCGATGTTTTGCCAAGGAATTTATTCTGGCTCTTGAATTTGTACACTGTGCAAGAAATTTCAGACCCCAGAGTATAAATTGCGGATCCGCCTGAAATTTCATGCGGAAAACCGGATCCTGATGAAATAACGAATTGAACCATATTTTCAACGCTTTTGGTGAGCCCCAGGCAATGGAATGTCCGGTGGCAATCAATCCGGCATTTCCGTAACTCGCCCCGCCTGTTCCCGGTGGATGACGGTCAATCACCGTAACTTGATGACCGTCTTTAAGCAGTTGGTAGGCGGTTGTAACTCCTACAACTCCGCCGCCCATGATTAGAATTTCCATTGAGTTTAGAAAAATTTATTTAGGTCTCACATTGCTAATTTAACACTTCTGCGTAGTCCCGGCAGAAAAACCCAAAGAATTGCAGCCAGCATTATTATTCCTCCAAACGCTTCATAACTGCTGATCAATGTTCCGAAAACAATGAACTCAAATAAAAGAGTAGTGGCAGGTGAAAATGAACCGATGATGACTGCTTTGGAAACAGTCAGGTAACGCAATGCATAAGTATAAGAGACACGCCCCATAAACGGTCCGCAAAAGGCTGCCAGCGCTAACCATTTCCACTCACTGATTTGCAATTCGGCAACGCCGCTTCTTACTTCCGCCAGGCTCCAGAGAATGACAAGTCCAATTGCTAAACGGGAAACATTCAAAACCTGCGGATTGATTTCATGAATAATGCTTTTGGCCATAACCTGCATTGAGGCAAAACTGAATGCAGCCGTTATAGCCCAGAGGAATACAGACCAGTCTTTTAATTCAAAACTCAAGGATCCCATTTTCATCACAACAATGCCCGAAATGATTAGCACCGCTGCCAACCAGACTCGAATGCTGACAAACTCTTTTAAAAACAGCCAGCTGAGCAGCATTGCAATAATTATTTCACTGCGGCTCACTAAAATCAGCAGGGTCGGTGATGCCTGGTTCAATGCCTGACAAATTGCATAATTGCCGAGCAGTCCTGCCAGAGAAGTGACCAATGCGATGCCTCCAATTTTCCATGAATATTTAGTTTGACGGCGCGCAAGCCAGGCGCCAGGAAGAGAAAACAGAAATGCCCAAAGGAAGACTGCCCATATTACAGTGAGAGGTTCCACTGTTATTAAACTTAAACGGTATGGAATTGCATAAAGCCCTCCTCCCAACATGGCGAGCATTGCGAAGCATAGTCCCTTGGTTTTGTCACTCACTGTTTACTTTCTTAATTTCAAAATTTTTTTACTTACATTTCATTCTCTATTTTTGACCTTTGAGAAGTCAAGAAAATTTACATCATTGCAAAAACATGGTACTATTGCCTTTTCGTTTTTTAAGCCTCTCAACTCGTCTGAATTAATCTACTAAAAATGCAACTTGTCGGCATTGGTTTTGCGAAATCACCATGGAACTCATTGGTTACGCAACTCCAGAAACAGGTCTCCCACCAATTGAACAGCAAGTTGTTTGATGATTCAGGTTTATATTCGGAATCAGAAACTGCACCAAAAGAATTTCAAGATGTTCCTGAAGAAATTTTGAAGCTCAAACCTGACTGGATTTTATTTTCACCAGGTGCTTTTGAGGCTCCTGAAGTTTGTCTCAAAATACTGGAAGAGCTGCAAAACAAGTCTGAAAAAAACGTCCGCTATGTGATGGTGGTTGACGATTTACACCCTGATATTTCTGCGTTATTAGAACTCCAGCCTGTCATTGAATTGGTCAACAAAATGCAGTTTAAGCTTTCTGCACCGGAGTTGCTGCTGACTCATCACATCCGCAGTTTCCCCAGAATTCGTTTGGATTCAGAGTTTGAGACAATGGATTACTCAAATTATTCCGGAACACTTGTGCGGCAATCGGCGAGTGACGTGCCGCTCAATACTCTCGTTCCTTTAAAAAATATTCGGAAATTTGAAACTAAAAATGGAGACATTGCTCCGGAAATATGGCTGCAGAACTTTTTGCAAACTCAGGACAAGGTGGTTCATCCGGAACAAGTAGTGGGAATTCTTCGTGAAAAAAACGGCTGCTACCTTTTTCCGGGAATTCCTTTTAATTCAATCCAGAATCTGAAATTTGGAAATACTAAGATTGAACATCTTATACGTCAGGGCGAATGCACTTTGAAAAATCCTCCTTTCAAACGTTTCATTGCAAACATGAAGCAGGAACACAAAACGTGGTTGAAAGAGAAAGAGAGCTCTAAAATAAAAATGCCTCCGATTTATTGCCTGGCAAAATACCAGATAGTCAATGCTTTACTGAAAAAATTATTCAGGGAAATAGGGCAGACAAATGTTAAACTAATTTCAGCAATGAATTCCGCTGAAGAGCTTTTGAAAGATTCGGTACGCTGGTTGAAACTGGATGATTTCCCGGAAAATAATTTTAATGCAGGCAACATCGACTGGAACAATGATTTGAGTCAAATTCTTGCACAACTTGTTAATTTCGTTGATTTGAACGATTTGCAAATCGATAATAATTCGGCTGCTTTACCAATCCCGCAAGTGGAATTCGAAATATTGCGGAAAAATTTATTAAGTGAAGAAGCAGAGCTGGAAAGTACAATTCGACAGTCTGAAAGTGCGAACATGCTCTATGCGCAGGAACAGGATGTCCTGCAAAAAATAGCATCTTTTTCCAAACTGCTGCTAGAAGCTTTGGCAACAAGCAGAAGCTGGGAAGATACAGTCGAATCTGCTCAGGAAATTACGCTGCCCAAAATGCTTTTGCTATGTGAAGATGAAAACCTTGCTGCAGACTTAAATCTTAAGTTAACTGAAGTGCAACGAAAGCTCTGGATAAACCCTTACAAGTTTCAGCAAGTGGAAGATTTGACTCAACTCAACACTATTATGATACGTTCATATTTGAAACCTGAAGCACTAATTATTACCACCGCTGCCCGTATTCATTTGGATAATCTTTGCCGTCAAGCACTTGAGCAGAGTGAAAAAGCAGAAACAGTTTTCAATGAGCAAAATGAAAAAATTAAACATGCTAAAACCGATTTGGACTTGATCCAAAAGAATAAACAAAGTCTTGCACTGCGTTGGCTGCAGGTATCGCTAAAACAACTGATATATCGAGATCGCCACTTGTTTCAAACCATTCCGGACAAAGCAGCATGAAAAGTTCAAACACTATCCAGGAAATTATCATGCGCCTGAACGATTATTGGAGCAGGCAGGGCTGCATGCTGATGCATCCGTACGATGTTGAAACCGGTGCCGGCACCATGAATCCTATGACTACACTTCGCACAATTGGTCCGGAAGAGTGGAATGTGGCTTACGTCGAACCTTCGAGACGTCCGGCCGATGGACGTTATGGTGAAAATCCAAACCGCCTCTATCAACACCATCAATATCAGGTAATTCTGAAACCGTCTCCGGACAATGTTGAAGAACTTTATCTCGCTTCACTTGAAGCTTTGGGTATCGATCCGCTGGTACACGATATTCGTTTTGTTGAAGACAACTGGGAGGCGCCAACTCTTGGTGCCTGGGGTCTGGGCTGGGAAATATGGCTTGACGGTATGGAAGTGACACAATTTACATATTTTCAACAGGTGGGCGGAATCGCTTGTCAGCCCGTTTCTGCGGAATTGACTTACGGTATAGAAAGAATTGCTTCCTATTTGCAGGATGTTGAAGACGTTTTTGATCTTGAATACGCAGAGGGTGTCAGCTATGCTTCAATTTTTCGGCAGCCGGAATTTGAACATTCAAAATACACTTTTGAGGTTGCTGACACAGATTTGCTTTTCCACTGGTTCAACGATTATGAGCAGGAAGCAGGACGTGCCATCTCGAAACAACTGGTTTTTCCGGCATACGATTATGTCCTAAAATGCTCCCATACATTTAATCAGCTTGATGCCGCCGGAGCAATAAGCGTTTCTGCGCGTGAGGCATATATCGGACGTGTCCGCGTTCTTGCCCAAAAAATTGCCAAACTTTTCCTGGAGGAACGATGCAGACTCTGCTTTCCATTGATGAAAGACCGGGAAGCTGCCCGGAAATGGGCTGAAGAACTAACTCCTGAAAATTAAATATTGATTGCCGCTCTGTGAATACATATTTACTTGAAATTGGACTTGAGGAAATGCCGGCGCAAATGATTCTGCCTGCAGTTGAACAGTTGAAATCTTTGGTAAACAAGACCTGCGAGCAGCATCAGTTGAGTTTTAATGAGCTTCGTTCATTTTCCACACCCAGAAGATTGGCTGTTCAAATACTGGGACTTCCGGATAAACAGCCAGACCGCAGCGTTGAACTGAAGGGACCTCCGGCAGCAATTGCCAAAGACGACAAAAATAACTGGAGCAAGGCAGCGCAGGGATTTGCCGCGAAAAACGGAGTTGAAGTGTCTGTGCTGGAATTTCGGGAATATGAAGGCAAGGACTACCTTTTTGTGCAGCGAAAAGAATTGGGAAAGCCTGTTCCGGAACTGCTGCAGGCACAGATAGAACAGTGGATTTCGCAGCTTAACTTTCCCAAAAATATGCGCTGGGGTTCATATCGGATGCGCTTTATCCGTCCGATACGCTGGATAGTTTCGCTTTGGAACAATTCTGTGGTGCCGGTTAAACTGGAAATGGTTGAAGCTGGCAAAGTGACCCGCGGACACCGCTTTTTGAGTTCCGGCAAAAGTCTGCTTAAGGATGCCGCAGATTATCAAAAGCAGTTGGAAAAACTGAATGTGATGGCTGATTTTGAAAAGCGGCGTGAATCCATTCTTCAACAGGTAAAAAAGCTGGAAAAGAAAAACGGGTTCGAAGTTGAGTTGGAAGACAGACTGCTGACAGAAGTTACAAATCTAGTCGAGTGGCCCACTGTGCTTCTAGGAGATTTTGACGAAGAATTTCTTGAACTGCCAAGTGAAGTCCTGATAACCAGCATGGCTGTACATCAGCGTTATTTCCCGGTTTTCAGGAAAAAAGGAAAACATAATTCCGGAACAAAAACATTACTTCCGCACTTTGTGACAGTACGTAACGGGAACAAAAAAGGCATTGATACAGTACGACGCGGAAACGCCAAGGTATTGCGGGCAAGGCTCAGTGACGCTCGTTTTTTCTATCAGGAGGATCAAAAGAAAACTTTAGATGAGTTTCGCCAAAAAGCTGAAAAAGTTGTGTTTTTTCAGCAGCGCGGTTCTCAGGATCAACGGGTTCAGCGAATTGCGGACCTCAGCGTTTTCATCGCAAAAAAACTGGAATATCCTGCAGCTCAACAAAAACATGTTCGCAGAATTGCGGAACTGAGCAAGTTTGATCTGGAAACTCAGCTCGTTCAGGAGTTTCCGGAATTACAGGGGTTGATGGGTGAAAATTATGCCCGTTTGAAAAATGAAACTGCTGTGGTGTGCCGCGGAATTCGGGAGCATTATTATCCTCGCAACGCAAAAGACTCTCTTCCGAAAGATGCGGAATCCGTTCCGGTAGCACTTGCTGACAAATTGAATTTGCTTACCACCGCGTTTTCCTTGAACATGATTCCTTCCGGAGCGGCTGATCCTTACGCTTTACGGCGGACAGCACAGGGTATTACCCAGCTTATTTTGGGATTACGTCTTTCGCTTGATCTCCATGATCTGACTTCAGCAGCAATTCGTTTGCTGGATGAACAACTGCAATTGTCACTTGACCGTACCAAACTGCAGCAGGAATTACTTGATTTTCTGCTTCAGCGCCAACGCTGGTTTCTGCAGGAACGCGGCATACGCTACGACCTGATTGACGCGGTTCTCAAAAACCAAGCCGAAGTTCAACCCGCGAAGGAAAAAACTGCACGTCGTGCTTTACCAATTGAGAAGCTCCAATTTGCCGAGTTTTTGGTTGAACATCTTGAGTCAGAAATGTTCAAACGATCCGTTGAAGCGATTGTACGTGCGGCAAATATCAGCAACAAATATCCGGACAAAATTCCAAATAAACTTGATGAATCGGTTTTGACTCTTACTGAGGAAAAAAACTTTTTTAAGGCTTTGCTGCCGATTCGCAAAAGCGATCCGCAATCTCTTTGGACTCCGGAAAATTATCTGGAGCAGCTGCGTAAAATTGAACCTGTAGTGACACGTTTTTTTGAAGATGTTATGGTCATGGATGAGGATCCAGTGAAATGCGGAAACCGGCTTTGGTTGTGTCAACAACTCGCACAATGGTCCAGACTGCATTTAGATTTACAAACCCTTGTTTTTGCTTGAAATTCTACAACTATTTTTATTTTATACTAAGTGCCTTAGTGTCTTCATTTACTTTGAAACTCTGAAACTTTTCTTACTTTTTTACTTTGTGCCTCAGTGCCTTGGTGCCTTCTTTTATTTTGAAACTCTGCAACTCTGAATTTCTGTAACTTGTTTTATTTTTTTACTAAGTGCCATAGTGCCTCTGTGCCTTTTTTTACTTTGAAACTTTGAGACACGCACCTGCAATCTGTATCCTGGTTTTTCATTTTTTGATTTTCGTTATAGTTAATCAATTTTTGAATCCGCACCCGGATATGCTTGACCACTGGGTATGGTCACGCTATCTAAGCCTTTCTTATTATGAGCATCCGCCGATGATAGCCTGGCTCATTCGCGGCATCACACTGATTGGAGGAAATACCGAAACGGCACTTGAAGTTGGATCACAACTCATGACTATCAGCATTGTGGCCCTGACTTACGCCGGAACGTTTCGCCTGTATGGAAGACAAGCTGCTTTGGTGACACTGCTGATTTTATGCAGTATGCCCTATTTTACTCTTGGCAGCATCTTTCTGCACATCACCCAGCCTTTTTTGATTTTCTGGATTGCAGCGTTATTTCTGCTGATACGTTTTCATCAGCAGCCTGAAAATAAATGGCTGCTCTGGATTGGACTTGCGGCAGGTTTTGGCGCACTTTCGAAGTACATCATGCTGCTATTTTACATTGGACTATTTCTGCATCTTTTTCTTTACCGCAAAACCCGCAGGGAAATTTTGAATCCGTGGCTTTATACTGCAGGATTGCTCTCGCTGGCTATTTTTGTTCCCGTACTTTTATGGAATGCTCAACACGATTGGATTTCATTCCGCTGGCAGATGGAAAAAGGAACTTCCGGGGCAGAATTTGGAGAAAACACTCTGGCATTTACAGTTGGCCATTTGCTTTTGTTTTCTCCGTTGTGGGCCCTGATGGGAGGTCTGGGAATCTGGTGGGTGAGAGACCGCCTGGTTCAGGCAAGAAGTCCGGAATCCGTGATTGTTGTGATTTCTATTTTTCCGCTGCTGTTTTTCACACTTATGAGTCTAAAAGGCACAATTGCGGATCCCCACTGGGCAAATCTGGCTTATCTGGGAATTGCGATTTTACTGGGCAAAGAATTACTCTGGCGCTTCAAAAAGAAAACGCTTTATGTTTTATTGGCAACCGGAATTATCATCAATGCAGCCCTGACAGGAACTGTAGTCACACATGCTCTGAATCCTTTGTTTGACTGGATGCCCTATGAACTTAAAAACTATGCATATTTAGAATCCAAAGGTCTTCCGGAATCCACTTTAAATGCACTCCAAGAAAATAATAAACGTTTTCTCAACGCCGCTCAGTATAGGGCGGATCTGCGTGAAATACTCTCAGCGCAAGAGTTTGAGGATTATGCAGAGGTAATCCAAAAAACCGCCATGGATGTTTCCGCGGATCGGCTGACGCGTGTTCTGGAATGGGATAAAACAGGAGAACAACTTCAGCAGTTGCTGATTCAAAAAGGGATTCCTGAAATCGCGTACATAGTTTCACGTGAGTATCAACTCAGCAGCGCGTTGTCTTTTTATCTTCCCCATCAGCCCTGGCCGCACTCTATCGAAAAACCGGAACGGAATTTGTGGAGTCCGATAGATGATGTGAAAAAAGGGCCGGCTATTTTCGTTTGTGAACTTCAGGAATGTCAAGGTGGGATAGAAGATTATTATAAACGGTTTTCAATGACGCTGCGTTATTTAGGTGAGATAGAAACCAGCAGGGAGAAAAGAATGATCCGCAACCTGCAGGTTTATGAACTCGTTCTATGAGCCTTCTTCCCCGATACGGAGATCGGGGCTACCGCACACCTTGAAGCTAAAATCTTGTCTTTTGTCTCTTGCTCTCAACTACCGTACACCTTGAAGCTAAAATCTTGTCTTTTGTCTCTTGCTCGTATAATGGTAGCCCCGAACTCCGTTTCTGGGGGCACCATCACAATTTACAAAGCATCATCGAGTTCAAGATGCAGATCCGCGGCATCAATATCTTTAATTTCTTCAATTTTCTGTCGTGCTGCCGAAGCAATTTTCTGAGCATCACGAATACGCATTTCCACATCAAGGAGAATGTTCACCTGCACCGTCAACTCCTGATTCAGATAGTGGCAGTAAATATGAGTTATACCCCTGATTTCAGGAATTGTACTCAGCGCTTTTTTGACATCAATTTCTATTTCACTCTGCGGCCGCATCAGCACAATATTTTGCAGCTCCTCCGTACCTTCCGCCTCAAAAAAATCATCTTCTGCATCGACATGCACGAGTACCTCGTTAACAGCAGGCAACTTTTTTAAAATACCTAAACGCGCCCGTTCCGCCACCTGATGTGCAGCGGAAATGCTCATCATACTGTCCACTTCAATGTGTAAATCCACCAGCAGATGCGGCCCCATTCTTCGCGCCCGCATTTCGTGATAATGATCCACTCCCTCAATTCCGGACATGATCCTCCCCAACTCACTGAGGACTTCTTCTTCCACTACCTCATCGGTCAGTTCACGGATACTTTCATAACCGATGTTTATTCCTGTTTTAATAATCAGTCCTGCAACCAGCACTCCGGCTATTGGATCCATTAATGGAATTCCCCACTGGGCGCCTCCGATTCCAACGAGCGCCGCCACAGAAGATATTGCATCCGAGCGGTGATGCCACGCATTTGCCAGCAAAATGCGGCTTCCGGTGCGTTTCCCAACCATCCGTGTGAGATGATAAAGCGCCTCTTTAACGGCAATTGCAATTCCTGCCATCCAAAGTGCTATTGTTCCCGGAACTTCAGGCGAGTCCATTTTATTGAAAACATGCCACGCCACTCCTATTCCGGTGATGAGTAATAAAAGCGCAACAATAAAAGTGCCTACAGTTTCAAATTTTCCGTGTCCATAAGGATGGTTTTTGTCTTTCGGAATTCCGGACATACGCACCGCCCAGAGCGTGATTCCGTCAGAAAGCAAATCCGAAACAGAATGACCGGCATCCGCGATCAAAGCGGATGAATGTGCAATAATCCCGATGAAACCTTTGGCGAGCGCCAAAAGAAGATTTGCCAGCAAACCAAGCCAGGTGACTCTTAAAGCATGCTTTTCTGTGAGATCAATTGTCTGCATTCTTTAAAAATTATTTTTGAGTTCACGTAATGTCCGAAAGACTTCTTTTTCGGAAAGGTTATGGCTTGGCTCTTCGGACCTAACGGTTGCACGAATTTCAGCCGAAGAGCAGCGCATAAACGGATTTGTCCGGCGCTCCTCCGCCAGGGTAGTGGGAGTGGAAAATGCTCCTGAAGCACGCAGGGCGGTGACGACAGCCAGTTTTTTATGAATCTCCGCATTTCCGGATTCTACACTCAAAGCAAAGCGCAGGTTGGCTTCTGTGTATTCGTGTCCAAAATACAGTTCGGTTTCATCCGGAAGTCCACCGATTTGTTTATTCAGTGAATCATGCATTTGTGCGGGTGTGCCTTCAAAAAGACGCCCGCAACCTGCCGCAAACAAGGTGTCTCCGGTAAAAGCAGTCCTGCCGAACACATAAGTTATGGCACCGGATGTGTGCCCCGGATTGTGCAAAAATGTTCCGGATTGTTCTCCAAAGCGTACCGCATCTCCGCTTTTCAAAAATACAGATTGCTCCGGAATTCTTCCGCGGTCGGATTCATGTCCGTAAATAATTAATTCCGGAAATTTCGCTTTTAACTCTTTATTCCCACCCACATGATCCCAGTGGTGATGTGTGTTAAGAATCGTAGTCAATAGAACACCGTGCTGTTCAACTGCTTTGTTTACCGGAACTGCTTCGGATGGATCCACCACGGCTGCCTGCTGAGTTTTTGTGCAAATCAGCAAATATGCGAAATTGTCCTGTAAACAGGGAATGGTTACGATTTCCATTTAAACGCCTCAAGTTTTTTGTTTCGGTTTTACTGACACCACTTTTGTCTGCAGGGTACCATCTTCCATGCGCACCTGCAATTCTTCTCCGGAATGAACCTCTTTTACTGAGCGTAATGCTTTCCCTTTGTTATCCAGCGTTACGCTGTATCCACGGTGTAGTACTGAAAGCGGATTGAGGCTGTCCAGCAAATCCATCCGCTGCTGCACCGAATCGCTTCGCTTTTTATGCAAAAGGGAAACGGCGCGTGTTAAACGATTCCACAGAATTTTCAGGCTGTGCCGGTGTGTGGACAATTCACGTCCGGGACTTAGCAGAAAAAGTTTTTCCGCGATTCCGGTAGTACGGCTGCGTAAATTTTCCAGCTGACGCAGCGTTCTTTCACGCAGCAGAGAATCCAAGTCATCCACACGTTGAGCATATTGCTGGACCATGGCGACAGGCGAAGCCAATCTCAGACGCACCGCTTCAACATGTTCTCGGAGACGACCAAGTTCCTGAAGCATTTTACGCTGCAGCCTCTCCTGCTTTTGACTCACAGTCTGTATTAAATCCTGTTTGTTTGGAACAGCCTGTTCCAGCGCTGCAGACGGAGTCGGCGCCCGCAGGTCACTGACAAAATCCGCAATCGTGAAATCGGTTTCGTGTCCAACTGCAGAAATGACCGGAATATTAGATGCAAAAATTGCCCTCGCCAGTTTCTCATCATTGAACGCCCACAAATCCTCCATGGAACCGCCGCCTCTTCCAATAATCAAAACGTCTATCTGCTGTGAATCACGAAGAGAGTTTAAGTACCGGATTGCTTCCACCAGCCTGGGTGCTGCTGAATCACCCTGCACCGGAGTTGGAAAAAACAATACCGGAATACCGGCAAAACGGCGCTCCAGCACAGTCAGCATATCATGAATTACTGCACCCGCAGCTGAGGTCACAATGCCAATTCTCCGAGGTAAAAAAGGGATGGGCTGCTTGTGTTCCGCAGCAAACAAGCCTTCTGCTTCAAGTTTTGCTTTCAGCTGCTCAAAGGCCAGTTGAAGTGCACCCAGACCTTTCGGTTCCATTGCGGAAACCATGAGCTGATATTCCCCCCGCTGCTGATAAACAGTGAGGTGTCCGCGAACCACTATTTCCAAACCATTTTCCGGTTCAAAACGTAATCCGGCAGCCGCATTTCGAAACATCACGCAGCGGATTTGAGACTGATCATCCTTCAGACTGAAATACCAGTGTCCGGATGACGCTCTCTTGACGTTTGAAAGCTCCGCCTCAACGGTTAATGAACGAAATTTTCCTTCCAGCAGGAGCGTAATCTGACGCGTTAGCTGTGTGACTGTGAGCGGTTTTTGTGCCTGTTTTTGCGCAGGAACTTGATAATCCTGAATGTCTTGAGAATCCTGGGTTCCTTGAGGACTTTGTCGGCTTTGCGGACTTGCCGGAATTGAAGCGTTGGATTTTGTACCGGAATTTCCGTCTTTGTTGGGAGGATCAACTTCAAAAGGAATCTGCATGATTTTTCCTGTATAAGTCACTCAACCAGTTTTAGCAGTTGTTCCCGCATCACCGTTTCCGGAGCAGGTTTTCCTGTCCAGAATGTAAAGGCTTCACAACCCTGGTAAAGCAGCATGCCCAGACCGTTAATCGCAGGGATGCCAAGCTCTTCCGCCTGTTTTAGAAGTCTTGTTTCAGCGGGGCGGTTAATAAGATCAACCACATGCTCTATTTTTTTACATTGACTCAAATCCAGCGGACTTGCGTCTGATTCCATACCGACTGTAGTTGTGTTGACAAGCAAATCTAAAGCAGTTTTGCACACTGTTTCCACAGAAACAGATTCCAGCTGAGTTTCCGCACGCACGGTTGTTCGGTTATGAATCAGGATGCGTGATGCTCCGGAATCTGCAAGCCCGGCCAGCACAGCACGCGCGGATCCGCCTGCGCCTAACATGGCAATCGTTTTGTTTTTTGGAGAAAAATTTAATGCTTCCAGCGAGCGGATAAATCCGGAAATATCCGTGTTTGTTCCGGTGAGACGGCCCTGTACATTTTTGATTGTGTTGACAGCGCCAAGCTTTCGTGCAAGCGGTGTGACTTCGTCAAGGTAAGGAATTACCGAACTTTTATGCGGAACTGTGACATTTACTCCGGAAATATTCAGGGCCCTGATTCCGTCAACGGCCTGCGAAACGTTTTCCGGTTTCACTGAAAACGCCAGATATCGGGCATCCATTTTCAATTCGGCAAATGCCGCATTATGCATCAGCGGCGAAAATGAATGATCCACAGGACTGCCGATAATTCCGTAAATACTGGTAGTTCCGGTAATTATATCCGTCATTCCAACTCATTGAAACGTGCCGCAAACAAGTCAACAACGGCCTGTAAAGCTTCTTTCTCTTTTTCGCCGTTCGCACTGACTTTGAGAGCAGCACCTTCTGTGGCACCAAGCATCAGAACCTGCATGACTGATTTGGCGTCAGAGACCTGACCTGCTTTGTCCAGCATAATCTCACAAGGATATTCATTGGCCATACGCACCAATTGAGCTGCGGCACGTGCGTGCAGCCCAAGTCGATTGACGATCAAAATATCCTGACTAACCATATTTTATAATCCTGCCTGCAGCCTTAAATCATTTGCCTTGTCAGTTGCTTCCCAGGTGAATTCCGGAATCTCCCTGCCAAAATGTCCGTATGCTGCAGTTTTCTGGTAAATTGGGCGCAACAGGTTGAGTTCCCGAATCAGCCCTGCCGGTTTCAGTTCAAAATTATCTCGAATCAATTCTATGATTTTTGAATCTTCGATTTTATTAGTACCAAAAGTCTGAACAGAAACAGAAACCGGTTCCGCAACACCAATCGCGTATGCCAGTTGAACTTCACAGCGTGAAGCCAATCCTGCAGCCACTACATTTTTTGCAACGTGACGAGCTGCGTAGGCCGCAGAGCGGTCAACCTTTGAAGGGTCTTTTCCGGAAAACGCGCCTCCGCCGTGACGTCCCATTCCACCGTAAGTATCAACAATGATTTTGCGACCTGTCAATCCGCAGTCTCCCTGCGGTCCGCCGATCACAAATTTTCCAGTTGGATTGATATGATACTGAGTCGAATAGCTTAAGTATTTCTCAGGAATTACATGACGAATCACATTATTCAAAATGTCTGAGTGCAGCTGTTCCTGAATTACATCCGCAGCATGTTGTGTGCTGATGACGACTGCCTCTACAGAAATCGGTTTGTCCTCAACATAACGAACTGTAACCTGTGATTTCCCGTCCGGGCGTAAATAATCCATTGTGCCGTCTTTACGTACATGGCTAAGCCGTTCCGTCAACCGATGTGCTAACTGAATTGGAAGAGGCATCAATTCCGGAGTTTCATCACAGGCAAAACCAAACATCAATCCCTGGTCACCGGCGCCCTGTTCGGTATGAGCACCTTCACCTTCGTTTACTCCCTGTGCAATGTCCGGAGACTGTTTATCCAAACTGATCAGGACCGCGCAGGTGTTAAAATCAAAACCCATACTGGAGTCAGTATAACCAATCGATTCAACGGTATCCCGCACTACTTTTTGCAGGTCAACCCACGCCTTTGTCGTCACCTCACCGGCCACAACAACCATCCCGGTGGTCACAAGGGTTTCACATGCCACTCTGCTGCCAGCATCTTTTGCAAGCATTGCGTCAAGAATTGCGTCAGAAATCTGATCAGAAATTTTGTCGGGATGACCTTCTGTCACGCTTTCGGAAGTAAATAACATTTCGCTCATAGTCTTTCCATTTTAATAAGTTAATAACAGCATGATATTGAAGATAGAATCGTTCATTTTTCATAAAAAGTCCAGTCAAATGACTATTAAAACTCTAGCGGTTTTCGATTGTTTCCTCCAGAATTTCTACCCAATCATCCAATTCGCGAACCGCATGAAGCCGTTGTTCTGCCGTTAAAATCTTATCAATCTGCAGAACCCTTTTTTTGTTACGGAAAATCCTCGCCTTCCTTGTAGAATTAGTCTTTCCTTCCCAACTTATAGTCCATTGACGGAACCATTTTTCCAGTTTTTTGTTATCAGAAGTGGAGCGTAACAAGGCCAAAAACTCGGGCTGAGACTTTCGGCGTCGCTCCATTCGCTCTGCAAAAGGGTCCCGCGATTCTGCAAACCATTTTGTCTGCAGTTTTGTGATTTGTTTGCGCTGACTTTCACTGAATTTTCCAAACCAGTCTTCCATTTGCTCCCAGAAATCTTCCTGTCTTTCCTGTAAACGTTCCTGTCGATTTTCCAGTTTTTTCATCATTTCTTCGTTTTCTTCAGCCATTTCCCGCTCCAGATTATCGATCTGCTCGGGACTTATTTTTGTCAGGAATATTGCCGCATCCGGAATCAAACGTTCATAAATTCGATCAACTTTAGTTCCAAAACGGGAAAAACCTTCATCAAGCTCACTCATCGTCAGCCCGTCTTCTGCGTTTTTCTGAATATCAATCAAAAAGTTCTTATAACGCGGCAGTTCCACAGAACGATGCCACTCAAGATGCAGCCGCATACGTTTTTCCACCCATTCTTCCTGCTCACTGGTCAGCTCGAAATAATTATCAAGCTGCCAGGAAACGAGTTCATCTCCAAAGTTGTAAAATAATTTTGTTGTGTTACAACCGGCAAGAAAAAAAAGAATACAGAAGAAAAGAATAATTTTTGGCATTTTCGCAACAACAGGATTTGGCTCAAGTACAGTGCTGAATTACCATAACACCACCTGCCGCAAAAGAGAAGAGAGAGCTTTAAATGCCTTGCCTATGAATGAAATACATTCTACTTTTGACTGCAGTATTTTAGATTTATTTTTGAGTTTTTCACTGACGCATAAAAGAGGAAAAAATGAATCCATGGTTAATGATTTTGGTAATGCTTGTCGCCTGGGGAGTATTTGCTCTGCAGATCACCGTCAAACTTGGCGCACTGGCACGGATGGCTCCGGAAAACCGCCTGAACGAAATCGGCCGGCGGATCGGCAGGCTTTTCAAAATTGGTTTCGGACAGAAAAAATTGATCGGTCGGAAACGCGAGCGTGGTTCCGGAATCATGCACGCCTTCATCTTTTGGGGCGCGCTGCTGATTGGAGTACGCGAATTGACCTTGATGGGTGAAGGCTTTGTCAGTGGATTTCAGGAATATTTACCATTGTTAGGTTCGGACTCCTGGCTGGGTTACGCTTACATTACGGTTTACAACTTCGGCGAGGTCGTCGTGCTGGCCATGATTTTAGTAGCACTTTACAGGAGGATCGTATCTAAGACAGCAAGACTTGATTTGAATTGGGAAGGCATCTACGTTTTGCTCTTCATAGGTTCAATCATGCTGACTGATCTGCTGTTTGACGCGGCACGCCTCAACCTGGTGGAAAATTACGGACAGCATCTGCATTTTTTTAACAGCACAGCATACGGTTCAGAATGGGAATGGGCGCCTTTCACGGTTCTGATGGCTTCTGCCATCAACGGTCTTGGAGAAGGCACCAACGCATTTTTCTATCATTTCAGTTATTGGGGACACGTAGCGTCAATGTTAATCTTCATGAATTTGCTGATCCACACCAAACAGTTTCATGAAATGACCGCGCTTCCAAACGTGTTTTTTGGATCACTGGATTATCCGCATGCCATTGCTCCACTGGTTGATTTGGAAGATGAAAGCGCATGGGAGGAAGGCCGAATCGGTATCAGCAAACTGGAACACCTGACCTGGAAACAGGGATTGGATCTCTTTTCCTGCACAGAATGCGGACGCTGTCATGACGTCTGTCCGACGTTTGTCACGAATAAACCGCTCACCCTGAAACGTTTCAATCAATCACTGCTGCATCATTTGCGAAATGAGGAAACGACCCTGTTCCGGACAGGTTCGACCGCAGAAGACAAAACGCTGGTGGGCGAAATTATTCGTCCGGAAACGCTTTGGGCCTGTACCACCTGCCGGGCCTGTGAAGAGGTCTGTCCGGTTTCAATTGAACATGTTCCGCGTATTCTTGGTATGCGTCAAAACCAAACCATGATGGAAGAGGCTTATCCTCCGGAAATGGCCAACACTTTTAAGGGATTGGAGCGCAACTTCAATCCATGGGGCATCGGATTTGACCAGAGAGCGGATTGGGCTGAAGGGCTGGACATTCCGTTAATGGCGGATATGAAATCCGAAACTGAAGGTCAACAACCGGAAATTGATGTGCTGATGTGGGTCGGCTGTGCCGGTTCCTTTGACAGCAGAAACCAGAAAATCGCCCGTGCCACCGCGACGCTTTACCAAAAAGCCGGTGTAAAATTTGCGATGTTGGGAAGTGAAGAAAAATGCACCGGAGACCTGGCGCGGCGTTCCGGCAACGAAATGCTCTTTCAAATGCTGGCCGGTGAAAACGTGGAAACTTTGAATAACTACAAAATCAAAAAAATCGTCACCGCCTGTCCGCACTGCCTGAACAGCATCAAAAATGAATATCCGCAACTGGGCGGCGAGTACGAGGTTTTTCATCATTCACAGTTCATTTCCAAATTGGTGGATGAAGGACGATTGCCTGTCGGAAGCAATCTCAAAGACACCATCACCTATCACGATCCCTGTTATCTTGGTCGCTACAATAATGAATTTGAAGCTCCCCGGAACTTGTTGAAGAAAGCGGCAAGTGAACCGATGCGGGAAATGAAACGTCATGGTCGAGAGAGTTTCTGCTGCGGAGCCGGCGGTGCACGTATGTGGATGGAGGAAACAATCGGTAGCCGCATCAACGAAAACCGCACCGAAGAAGCCATCCAGACCGGAGCCTCTACAGTCGCCACCGGATGTCCATTCTGCATGACCATGATCAGTGACGGAATTGCCGCCAAAGGCAAAACCGAATCGATGCAGGCTAAAGATATCTCCGAGCTGGTTCTGGAAGCAGTGGAAGCCGCTTAGACATCAATTTTTCACACGCCTTTGTCTTTCCCCGAAGAATTACGGGGACATGAATTAATTCTCACTCTAGAATTAAGTGTCGTGTCACCTTAATTCATTATTTGTCATTCCCGCAAAGCTTGTCCTCGACCCGATTGGGGACGGGAATCCAGGGGTATTTCTTCAAAGCCTGTATTCATCCTTAATTTTTTTTAGTTTTTTAAAAAAAAGTCTTGACAATAAATCAACATATGCGCAATAATTGATATCAATATCTGAGAATCGGTTTTAGTTTGCATCGACACAATCCCGTGTCGGACCGGTCAGCAACCTTTACAGGCGTGCCCTGAAGGTGCTTGCAGAAGCTTCGTTAAAACGGAGAACGATATGGGTGAAAGCCAAAATGTCTGGGTTATTTTTCAATTTTTTATTTCAAAACAGGCTTCAGATGTCAGTTCCGCTCAAATGGACAACTGCGTCCAATATTGAAGGTACTAATATACTTTTACTTTTTCGTAAGAATCCTTCTCTAAGGAGTGCTGTGACTGACTCAATTTTAAAAAAGTTTGAAGACATAGAGTAATTCAGCATAACCGCCGATTTGAACTG
>JYMV01042860.1_pt1 | contig 23200 bp, 23 predicted proteins | sample 338911 | NCBI WGS metagenome assembly JYMV01 (sample SAMN03354496, study PRJNA234377) | hydrothermal vent metagenome | biome: Deep sea; feature: Hydrothermal plumes at the Eastern Lau Spreading Center, Western Pacific Ocean; material: Seawater | place: Tonga | collected 2009 | depth 2000 m m
TCCAGGGAATAGCCAATCGCTAATTTTGCCGCAAACTTCGCAATGGGAAAACCGGTAGCTTTAGATGCCAAAGCGGAACTTCTGGATACTCGGGGATTCATCTCAATGACTATCATCTCTCCGGTCTTTGGGTCGATGGCAAATTGGATATTGGAGCCACCCGTCTCAACTCCAATTTCACGGATAATGTCGATCGCCGCGTTGCGCATTATCTGATACTCTTTGTCGGTGAGCGTTTGAGCGGGAGCCACCGTTATGCTGTCCCCGGTATGAATGCCCATGGGGTCCAGGTTTTCGATGGAACAGATGATGACGACATTGTCATTCAAGTCCCGCATCACTTCCAATTCATACTCTTTCCAGCCAATGAGGGATTTTTCGATTAATACCTGGGTAACAGGGCTTGCTTTAAGGGCAAATTCAACCAGTGATTCGAAATCATGCTTGGTGTAGGCGACACTTCCTCCGGTTCCGCCTAACGTAAAAGAAGGACGAATGATTGCGGGGAAACCTGTTTCCTCAACTATTTTCCAAGCCTCCGGCAAAGATTTGGCATGGCCGCTGAGCGGAACCCTCTGTCCGATTCGAGCCATGGCTTCTTTGAAAAGATTCCGGTCTTCGGCTTTATAGATGGCATCCACACTAGCACCGATCAACTCTACATTAAATTTATCCAGAACTCCCTTTTCAGCAAGAGCCAGTGCAATGTTCAAGGCGGTTTGGCCTCCCATTGTGGGAAGTAAAGCATCGGGCCTGTCACGCTCAATAATTTTTTCAACTACCTCGGGGGTGACCGGTTCTATATAGGTGCGGTCCGCAAACTCAGGATCGGTCATAATGGTTGCAGGATTGCTATTTACCAAAACGATTTCATAGCCTTCTTCTTTTAAGGATTTGCAGGCCTGTGTTCCCGAGTAGTCGAATTCGCAAGCCTGGCCAATAATTATGGGGCCGGATCCAATAAGAAGAATTTTTTTTATGTCAGTTCGTTTGGGCATTAGTTTCTATAAATATCTGATACGTCGATTTGCCGGGAGCGTTCCCATTTTAAATTCATATAAGCCAGTTTATTGATCAATTCTGAAATCAGCCTGCGTCCTTCAATCTTCATTTTTTCCGGTTTCAAATGGCCTATCTCTTTACCTGTCTGCTGGCTACTGGCTTCAATTTTTATCTTGTCTTCTTCCAAACCCAAAAGCTTACCTGTCAACTTATCTCTTTTAGTGCCAGAATCAGTGCGTTCAATTTTGGTTTTAATTTTTTCTATAGATACAGCATTTTTTAAATATAATTTTTGAAATTTTGATGATTCTTTTTCAAGTTTAGTGAGTTCTTTTTTCCAGGATCGCTGCAGTAGATAGAATTTTTTTGCTTCACCCTTTATATACCGCTGTGTTTTGTTGGGATGAAAGCAGAAGTATCCCGTGAAAAAATATTTGTCATTATGGGGAACAATGCGCCCCTGAAAAATATCATTCTTCCTGAATGCAAGTTTTGAATCTTCCTCTTCAATCTGGTATTTTTCATCCGTGAACAAGTCCAAAACCGTTACCGAATTATCACGGACTTTCTTGATCTCAAAAAGAGCCTGAATATTTTTGGAAACATCTTTGTATGACTCCAGGCGGTCTGGAGTCCATGAAGAGGAGTTATCTTCAATTATATTTTCCAGAACAGTTTGGCGGGTTCCTGGTTCATATTGGTCTAACAGGTACCATTCTAAAAACAGAGCCATCCTCGAATTATAAGATTTGTCATCCTCATAAATTTCTCCGGTCGTTTTCTGGTATTCCTTCTTGGCCATCATGATTTGTTCTGAAGGAATATGCTGGGCAACAAATTCAAAGAGTTGCTCCAAAGTTTCTCTGAGCATCAAACTCCCGCTTTCATGAGATTTGTGAATTGCTGGAAAAGGTGGCTGGAATCGTGTGGACCCGGTGAAGCCTCGGGATGATACTGAACCGAAAAAATGGGCCACTTCTTATGGTGAATGCCTTCAACCGTTTGATCATTTAAATTAACGGATGTCACATCTATAGAGGACCCGATAGATTCCTGTGCTACGGCAAACCCATGGTTCTGGGAAGTGATTTCAACTTTTCCTGAACGGATATCCATTACGGGCTGGTTTCCTCCGTGGTGTCCAAACCTGAGTTTAAACGTTTGTCCATTTAAAGCCAAGTTCAGGATTTGGTGCCCGAGACAAATACCAAAAATTGGAATTTTACCCAGAAGAAACTTCACGTTTTTAATTGCGTACGGTACACCCTCAGGGTCGCCTGGGCCATTAGACAAAAATACCCCATCCGGATTCAGGGCAAGCACCTCTTCAGCCGGGGTGGATGCTGGAACGATCCGAACACGGCAACCTGCAGCAACCAGTTTTCTCAAGATATTTCTCTTTATTCCGAAGTCATAGGCAACAACGAAGAATTTTTTATCCACAGTGGTTTTAAGGGAAGGGTTGAAAATATCCCATTCTCCTTCCTCCCAGTCATAGGGAGATTGGCAAGTCACTTTTTTCACTAGGTCTTTGCCTTCAAGCCCTGGAGAATTTTGCGCTTTACGAATCAATTCGTCCGGGTCTTGGGTAATCGTGGACAACACAGCCTGTTGGGCCCCTTTTTCACGAATACGACGTGTTAAGGCACGTGTGTCGATTCCCTGTATACCAATGATACCGAATTCTTTTAAAAAATCTTCCAGTTTTCCTCTTGATCTCCAATTGCTGGCAATGCCACTCAATTCTTTAATGATAAAACCGGAAAGGTGCGGGCGGTCCGACTCAAAATCCTGGGGGTTGATACCATAATTACCAATAAGGGGAAAAGTCATCATCACCATTTGACCACAATAGGAAGGGTCCGTAATCACCTCCTGATAACCGGACATACTGGTATTGAATACAATTTCCGCATCCACTTCACCTTCGGCACCAAAATGATCTCCCTCGAAGACTTTTCCATCGGACAGAGCTAAATATGCTTTCATAAACGGGTTCGCTGAGGTTGATAGGTTATTCGTTAGAGGCGGAATAAACGGTTTTTCCTGCTACCAGGGTATGAAGAACTTTCCCTCTCACTTTCCAACCTTTGTAAGGAGAGTTTTTACTGCGGGACTTAAACTTTTCAGGTTCTATAGTGTACTGCGTTTTGGGGTTAAAAATTACAATATCCGCATCTCTTCCAACTCCCAGGGACCCTTTATCCAAATTGAAAAGACGACAGGGTTGGTGGGTGAGAAGATCCACCGCTTTTTGCAAAGTGATCACCTTTTCATCGACCATTTTAAGGGTTAGGGGAAGGGCATACCAAAACAGGCTTTGCTGAACTCCATCTGCTTATCGGCGACATCATGGGGAGCATGGTCTGTAGCAATGATATCTATCGTCCCGTCTCGCAACCCCTCTTTGATCAATTCCAGGTCCTCGTGGGTTCTTAAAGGCGGGCTCATTTTGGCGTTGGTATCATAATTGCGGCAGGCTTCTTCCGTAAGAGTGAAATGATGCGGAGCCACTTCGCAAGTTACAGGGAGACCTTTGGCCTTGGCTTGGCGCACCAGGTCCACGGCCCCGCCACTGCTTATATGTGCCACGTGAAGCCGTCCACCTGTTTTACGGAGCAAGCAGATGTCCCGAAATACCATAATATCTTCCGCTTCAACCGGCATTCCCTTCAAACCTAATTCTGTGGAGACAATGCCTTCGTTCATACAACCTTCATGCGTCAAATCAAGAATTTCGCTGTGCTGTATGCAGGGTAGGTCAAACATTCGGCTGTATTCAAATGCTCTTCGCATCAATTCACTGTCCATGACCGGCCGGCCATCATCAGAATAACCGATACAGCCAGCTTCTTTTAATTCGCCCATATCCGATAAGCTTTCTCCCTTTAACCCTTTGGTGATAGCTCCAATAGGAAAGACATTGATCAAATTGGTTTTCCTGGCTTGGGAGAAAATCAATTCTGTAATCGAGCGGTTATCGTTGACGGGAGAGGTATTGGGCATTACCGCCACAGTGGAAAATCCGCCGGCCGCCGCTGAAGCACTACCGGTTTCTATGGTCTCCTTGTATTCATGACCGGGCTCCCGGAAATGCACATGCATATCACAGAAACCGGGAGCGACTACACAATTCTTCGCATCTATTACAGGAACATCTTTGCTTCCAGATATTTTCCCCTGGGGCTCAATGGCTTCAATTTTTCCATTGTTGATCAGAATATCAAAGGAGCCATCGAGCTGGTTTGCAGGATCAATGACCCGGCCATTTTTAATTAGGGTTTGCATTTTTCTCCCCTAGTAATAAATAAAAAAGGGCCATCCTTACAGCTACCCCATTGGTGACCTGATTCAAAATAAGAGAACGAGGACCCTCCATCACGTCCAAGGCAATTTCGATCCCTCTATTGACAGGCCCCGGGTGTATGATGAGCAAATCATCGCGTGTATGAGCCAGAGATTCTGAAGTCAGGCAAAAATAGTTTGAATATTCCCGAAGACTTGATAGAAGCCCCTGATTTTGTCGTTCCAACTGGATACGAAGAACCATGATCACATCCACATCTTTTATCGCTTCAGTAAGATTGTGACTCACTTCCACACCAAGACGTTCCATTTCAACAGGGATAAGCGGGGGAGGGCCAACAACCCGAACTTTCATGCCCATGGTCTGCATCGCCCTAATATTAGAACGGGCTACTCGGCTATGGTTGATGTCGCCAACAATTGCAACTTTGAGTCCTTCCAAATCTCCCTTATGACTGCGAATGGTGAGCAGGTCCAGCAATGCCTGGCTGGGATGTTCATGCGACCCATCTCCTGCGTTGATGATCGGACTGTCCACAAATTGAGACAGGAGTTCGGCCGCTCCGGAACAATGATGCCGAATCACCATTATATCTGGACTCATCGCTTCCAAATTCCGCGCCGTATCTATTAAATTTTCCCCTTTTACAGTGCTGCTCGTAGAACCGGATATATTTATCACATCAGCACTCAAACGCTTTCCGGCAATCTCAAATGAAGTCCTTGTGCGAGTGCTGGGCTCAAAAAACAGATTAATGATTGTTTTGCCTCTAAGGGCAGGGACCTTTTTAATGGCTCGCGTAGAAATTTCTTTAAAGGAATCCGCAGTATCCAGAATTTGCTGGATATCGTCTTTTGTTAATTCCTTCGTTCCTAAAATATTTTTTGTGGACAGTGCCATCAGTTGGATTGCTCCTGAATAATCACTCTGTCTTCACCATCTTCCTCGGTTAATAAAACTTGAACACGTTTGGATTTGGCCGTGGGAATATTTTTGCCCACATAATCAGGCCTGATAGGCAATTCACGATGGCCTCGATCGATCAACACGGCCAATTGGACGGATGAGGGGCGTCCGAAATCCATGAGTGCATCAATAGCCGCACGAATGGTTCTCCCGGTAAACAAAACGTCATCACAGAGAATAATGTGCTTGCCTTCCAAGGCGAAGGGTATCTCCGTTTTTTTTAATTCCGGTTTATGAATCCCATCTGCCAGATCATCTCTGTAAAGCGTGATATCCAGCACTCCATGGTCTACCGTCACATTCTCTATTTCCTTTATTTTCTCTCTCAACCTTTGGGATATCACTACACCACGGGTTCGAATTCCCACTAGGGCTATATTCCCGGCACCATGATTACGTTCCAGGATTTCATGGGATATGCGGCTGACTGCACGGGAAATATCTTTTGAATTTAGAAGTGTTGAACTCATAAATTGAACCAGGCAAAAAAAAACCTCCTCAAGGCAAAACCAAGCCTAGACAGGAGGTAACAAAATATCGCTTACACCAAACACCATTTTCCCCCTTGATAGCCTCACAGGACTATTTTAAAGAGTTATATTCCACTAATGATACTGAGTTCCAGAGGGCAAGTCAAGCTAGATAATCTTTTCGATATTAATCATTGCCCCCCACACAAAGCGTTGGGCATCTGAGATCATTGACTTGTGCGGATATTCTCCGCTGGCAATATCTCTTGCAGGTTCTTTTTTAAAAGCTAACCCCTATTTGTCGGTGGATACGTTGATCCGTGACCTTCGCGAAGAAAGACAGCTTATGAAGCCAGAGGGCGATATTGAACTAGAGAAAGATAAAGATAAAAAGGAAGTCATAGATAGAAATGTTGAGCCGATTTTCAACATCGTTTTCAGGGACATGAGAAAGGAGGCCGCTACTGTCTTCCGAAAACTGGCATTGTTTTCCAGCTCCTTTGATGAAAAAGCCGTGGCGAATATATGCGGAGACAGGGATGGCGAGCATCTTGGACGGCTGGTGTTTCTCGGGCTGGTGGAGCACGATTCTATCAACAAAAGGTATTATTTCCACCAATTGATTCATAAACTCATTAAGGCTGAAGTCAGGCCGTCAGAAAAAATCCTCACCCATCGAAACCTGGCTTTTTATTATTTCGATATCCTGAAAGATGCCAATGACCTGTATGAAAGCGATGAAGATGCCTTGGAGAGCGCCCTTAATCTATTTGATCTGGATTGGTTTAATATTCAAGCAGGACAAAAATGGTCTGCCTTAAAAAATACAGAAGACGCAAAAATCGCCAAACTTTGTGGTGATTTTTGTAAAGAGGCTCGAATTTTAATGCCCATGAGGCACCCCACCGATGAATGTATCGAATGGAATGAGTCTGCTCTGACTGCTTCCCGGGAATCGGAGAATGTTGAGTCCGAAAAAAATAACCTCTTATCCCTTGGGATGCAATTACACTCATTGGGCATTTATGACAAAGCCATCGAATATCTTGAAGAGGCTCAAAGTCTATCTAACAAGCTGGGTCACGTGGGGGATGAAAAACATTCACTGGATTTGCTAGGTCAATGTTGCCTCCGCACCGGGAATTTTGAAAGAGCCATTGAGTGTTTCGCCAAAGTTCTTGAGTTTGTTCGTTTGGAAGGAAAAGCCAGTAAAGAAATGGAAATATTGAACTTACTGGCACAAGCTTGCTTCCAGGGAAATGAATATGAACGAGGGGAACTGAACTTTAAACTGGCATTAGAAAAGGCGCAGAAATTAGGCAACAAAGTGTTTCAGGCTCAGGTTCTAAATGACCTGGGGCGTTTATGCAACACAGTCAAAAAATATCAATCTGCGATGACCTATTTAAAATAAGGTAAAACCCTGGCCCACCAAGGCAATCTCAAGACAAAGGAGATAGATATTTTAGGAAATTTATCCGCGACCTATATGCTAACCGGCAAACCTAAAAAAGCATTTGAATGTCTGGATACATCCTTGGAAATAGCAAGGAAATTGGGGGATAACAGGGAGCAGGGCATCATTCTTAAAAAAATGGGGGATTATCATAAAACCTTGAAGGATTATACCAAGGCTATTGAAAAGTACGAGCGCGGCCTACCTAAGGTAAGAAAGTTTGCGGTCCTTCCCGTAGAGTATTCTTTATTGGAAAACCTTGGAAACGCCTATATGGAAATAGGTGGCTATGAGAAATCCCAAATCTGTTTTCGACATGCCCGCACCCTTGGAAAAAGGAATGCATATAGGTTTATGGAAGCAAAAGCCATGTGGAACCTATCCATAACATGCCAGAAATCAGGAGATTTCACTGATGCTTTAAGCAATGCAGAAGTGGCTAGCCAGATCTGTTCGGGAATTCAAGATAACGAGGCTATTGATAAGCTGGCCGAGGTAATCAAGGAATGGATGATAAAAAGAGTTGAGGACGAAATCAAAGACAGTGGTTTGTAGGGGTCTTGTTATTTTGCCTTAACTTTTTTCCAACTTAAAATCACGTCACCTTTACGAATTTTAACCTGACAACCCAGACGCATGCCTTCTTCCAAGTCTTCGGGCAACAAATAATCCCTTTCCTCTTCTGTAATTCGGGATATGTTTTCCCTTCCTTCCAGCACAGTGACTTCGCAAACACCGCAGGTTCCTTCTGTGCAACCAAAGGACAATGAAACCTCAACCTCATCACAGAAATCTATAAGGGGAGTCCCATCCTCCACTTCATGGGTTACATCATCTGTTTTAAAGTAAACACGTGCCACAAACAACTCCATAAAATAACAATATTAAAAGGATGCTTAACATCCTTCATTGGATTCGCCTTTCCTAAAGAAAAGCAGATATTTTTATACAGGTCAAATACCCGTATCCCGCAAAAACTGAATATGCGGAATTTGCTCTTCCGTTAAATTATTGGGAATATTGACAATTATCCGGACCAGTTGGTCGCCACGAGCTCCTGATGGCAATTTAATTCCTACCCCTTTCAATCGCAGTTTACTATTATTCTGGGTTCCAGGAGGAACCTTGACGGACTTGATGCCGTTTAAAGTTTCAACCTCTATCGATGTTCCCAAAAGTGCTTGGGTCAATTTTATTTTTGCCTCCACCACTACATCCCGGCCTTCCCGTCGGAAAAGAGGATGTGGAAGTACGTTTATTAAAAGATGGAGATCACCACGACGGTTTCCTGTAAGAGACATTTGGCCCTTACCCTGTAAGCGAAGAACTTTTCCATGGGTAATCCCGGAGGGTATTTTTACATTTATTTCCTCAAGAACTCCATTTCTGGAAATGGAGAGAGTGCGCTGACTGCCCAATGCGGCTTCCTCAAAATTAACAGAGAGCTCTTTTTTCAATGGAGGAATTGGGGCTTGGCGTTGAGAAGGCCTCCCTTGAGAAAATGGATTGCCAAACCCACCTCCACCGAAAGGACTTCCCTGGCTGTGAAAGGGATTTCCTCCACCACCTCTAAAACCAAAGCCCCTAAGAATTTCATTGATATCAAAATCGCGAAAAATATCTTCCTGGGAAAACTTTTGGCGGAATCCTTCAGAACCAAACTGATCGTACTGGCCTCGTTTCTTTTTGTCGCTAAGAACTGCGTATGCTTCGCTGACCTCTTTGAACTTTTCCTCCGCCTTGCTATCATCAGCATTTCGATCGGGATGGTATTGCATGGCCAATTTGCGATAAGCCTTTTTAATATCTTCGTCAGAAGCTCCTTTATTGAGCCCTAGAACGGAATAGTAGTTTTTCATTTCTCTAATAAGTTGATAAATAAGGGGTAATTAGATAAACTGTAGCCGGATTAAATATAAATTATTATATAACGCTGAGCGATGAAAAGTGCAGAGAAAAATATTTTCATTTTTGTGATAGTCGGCATTTTGGCTGCTTGCAGTAGCTATCTGCCGGAAGAAAGGACCCATTGGCCCGTAAATCCAGCGGAAATGCATTCCTGGCAACCGCCTGATGAAACAACTTTGTCTGCAAGAAGGGCCAACCAATTGCGGCTTGACGTCCTGACCTCGGAAATTGAGATTCTTTTTGTAAACCATGCGACCTTGTCCCGTCAGGAACTCGCCATGTTTAAATCCATGCTCCAAATTGATCCTAAAATTAACGAGATGGATTCTACCTATAACCGGCGCATTGAATCGGAGCAAGAACGGAAAAAGAGGATGGAGAAGGATCTCGAAATGTCAAAAGCAGGGTTTTTAAATGCGGAAGCAAGGTTAAAAAAAATAATGGCAACTAAACCTCCCATATTTTTTTCAATCTCTGACTATAATTCAGCCATGAAAAGCTTTCGCAATGGGCAATTCAAGAAAAGCCTGCAATTGTTTTTCAAACTTACCAAACAAAAGCCTCCTTTATTTTTGCAGGACAATATCCAGTTTGGTATGGGATCCGCGTATTTTCGGTTAAAAAATTATCCCAAAGCTATGAAGCATTTCCAAATAATTCTGGATGATTATGCCCAGGGCGATAAAAGATTTATTTCTTATTTCATGATGGGAGTCATTCATAACCGTCAGGGGGAAAAAAGTCGTGCTGTTTTTTTGCTTGACGAGGCCCTTAGGAAAAACCCCTCTAAAAAAATGCGCAACATGATCAATCATTTAATTGACGTTATCAACGATGAGCCCACCCATGCCGCTGGTTGATTCTCCCGCCATTGATTTAGATATTGAAGAATGGATGTTGGGTCCTTCCACTAATATCAGTAATGAACTTGGTAAACCAATACTTATAAAAGTATTTCAGGTGAATTGCCCCGGGTGTTTTACCCATGGAATCCCTGAGGTTCTTGAAATCAGGGCTAAGTTTATTGACTCTCCTCTTTTAATCTGGGGACTGGCCACCGCATTCGAAGATTTTCACCTCAACAATTTGGACAATTTAAAGAAACTAATTGATTCAGGGGAGGTGGTGGGAGAAACTCTGGCAGTTTTAAGTGCCAAGGGCCTGCTTAATAACAACCGCCTGGATTATTCTATACCCTTCCCGGTAGCCTTGGACAATGTGGTTCCTTATAATCCTTCTGATTATTTATCGGAGGCTCAAAATTTTATTAAAAAAGACTTCCCTCAATTTGACTCTTTCCCTGTAAAAAACCAGAAGCTCATCTCGGATCAGGTCATGACCTATTTGAAGCAGAAAAAGTTTGAGGCAAAAACTTTTGAGACCTATCAGCTCAAGGGGACACCATCGACCCTATTGATCGATAATAAGGGGATTCTACGGGGAAAGTGGTTCGGTTCAGATTATGGTTTAGAGAAGGAAGTCGAAAAGCTTTTATCTTTATGAACCCACATCCCAAATCAATATGACCTTTTTAAGTTTTAAACAGCTTGTTAATAAAATCGATCAGTTGGAAGAAGCCAATATCCTTATTGCTGCTTTAGAGTTTCGGGTATTTACGCACTTGGGGAAAAGGCGTTTAACCAGCCGGGCTTTTGCTCAGAAAAGCAGAATTCATCCTGAAGGGGCAGAAGCTTTGCTGAATGCGCTGGTTTCCCTCGGCGCATTAAAAAAATCTGGAAACACTTTCGCTAATACGGCAGAAACCTTTAGGCATTTTTGTGAACACAGCCCACAATATAAAATTGGCACAGTGTTTTTGCGCAAAGAGAACCGGGACGAATGGTCTCATTTACTTGATATTATAAAAAACGGCAGAAACCCATCAGGAAATGATGATGACGATCCAGAATTCCGTGAACCTTTCACCTATGCGATGCATGAAAGGAGCCAGAATTTTTCCAAGCCTCTGGCACAATTTATAACACGCAAACCGGTTGGCATATTGGTGGATATTGGAGGAGGACCGGGGTCCTATTCGGCTGAAATTCTAAAGCAGGATAAATCAGCAAGAGCAGTCTTAATAGACCGGTCGGCGAGTCTTAAAATCGCTAAAAAAATCCTGAAAAATTCAGCAGTCATTGAACGATTTGATTTCGTATCGGGTGACCTGTTTAAGGTCAGCTTCGGCAATGAAACAGATACTGTTTTGTATTCCAACATTCTCCATATTTACAATGAATCCGAAAATTTGAGATTATTTGAAAAAATATATAAATCTCTCAAACCAGGAGGCAGATTCATTCTTGTCGATTTATTTTTAAAAAATAATCGCACAGAACCTCAGGATGCCGCCCTGTTTTCATTAACGATGTTGCTATTCACAGCTACAGGAAGAACTTATACCTTTGAGGAAACCAAAAAACTCCTGAAGAAAAGTGGATTCGGAAAATTCACGCACTGTGAATTGGGGCAGGGGAGTAGTGTAATCGAAACGGTAAAAATCTAATCCCCATCACTGGGATAGGGCTTTTTCAAAATTAACCATGAGATAGTCCACGGATCCCACCAATACATCAAAAAACTTGAGATCCCGCTCAAACTCTTCATCCAATAAACTACAATCCTCGGACAATTCCTTTTTTCTCAAGATCTGACAATTCGAACGATACCAATCTGAAAATCCAGCAAAATCATATCCCTGAAGTAAAAAAGCGGTTTCTTTATTTTCCAGGATATCTTCATAAAGGATTTCCATTTCATTAATGAATGACTGCTTGCCTTCGGGACCAGGGCTCCGTGAATTCAAATAATTCAATTCGAGAGCATTTAGTTTTCCAGAAATATCTTTCAATAGCTGAATTTGCCTCGACACAGAATCCTGTAAAGATTTTAAGGAGTTTCTTTCACTTAGATGAGGGGCACTCAATAGATTCTGTTTATCCTTAACCAATTTCCTGCAGTAAACATGAAGAGATTCTCTCAATGATATATTTATTGCTCCCTCTATGGGGACGCCTCCCTCGGTGGAATTGATAATATTTTGAGAGCCCTCAAAGTTTTTTGAGAATATATAGTTGTAACTTTCCATAGCAAGGGTGCTGGCAACGCGTTTCCCAAAAAGGTCCATGCCATGTGTTAAATTCGGACCAAAATTTAAATATTTCATACGTTCCCAATATGAACGCGGATTCAATCGAGCTACCTTGTCCATACGTTCCTCATGATAAAAAGAATGAAGGCAGTGCATACGTTGTTGGAAAAAAGACAGATCTTGGCCAACCAAAATGATTGGAGAACATGCTAAAAATTGAGAAAATTTTAAAGCGGCGTGGGCTACAGAAGATATTTTTCCCAGATTTCCTTTTTCTTCTGTCTGCTTTTTGAACCACTTGGCAAGATATACTTCCGAATCAAATGCAATTCGATTGTTGGGAAACGCTTTAGGAATAGCATTCGGAACAGCCTGATTGTAAACCAGTAAAAAATCACTTGTATCGGTTAAGAAATCAAAAGAATTTATAGTTAGTTCATCGGGATCTATGGAAATGACAACATCGGGCTGAATCCCGTTATGAAGTAATGGCTTCAGGGCTGTCGCTACAGCGATTAAAAAAAATCTTTCCCGAGCAGATTTAAGAAGCTGAATATTTTTATCCAGGGATGGGCCTGCAGAACAAATTATTGCTGGGATATCTGGCAAACAATCCTTGAAAGAGGTGATACCCGAGCTTTCCAGTAAACTACTGAAATTTGAAAAAATATTTTTATAATAAAGTTTTGAGTGAATGGACTGTGTTTTAAAATTGATTTGGCTTTCTTTAAAATAATTTTCAATTTCTCCCAACAAAACTCCATAATACTCCCAGTTTCCGTCTACAAGAGGTCTCTGTCTAACAAGGCAGTATTTATTCAGGGTGAAATTAATTTGTTCGGGCTCCAGCAGAGTTCCTAAACCAAGGGGATTAGCATCGACAAACAGTTTCACCCCTGGATGCTCAAAAATTAAGGAAAAATCAACCTCGCGCATAGCAAGTGCAAATAATTCAGGATCTTTTTCAAATATATAAATTTTGGCCCGGTTCGATGTTTGCCGAATTATCTCCATTACCTGATAACCCAAGCCTAACCCCAGAACGATAAAGTTTATTGACTCGCAAATATTTGATGTTTCCAGGTAGCGGGAGGCTTCTCCAACTGGATCGTAATTGCTATGGATTCGTTTTTTTATACCCCGACTGTCTGTATGTGTAAGGGAAGGAGGCCCTGACTTGGATTGTGTCACTTCATACTTCTTTGAACCATTTAAGGGAGCGATTCTCGCGTATAAAGCGGGATCCAATTTCTTTAAAGAGGCAAGATTTTTACTTAGAGAAGCATTGCTCATTTTCCCAGTGTTCCTTTTTGTTGGATATGAAATCCATCTTTCCCCGAAGCGTCAAATAATGTGAAATGGAAATCCGGATTAATTTCCACGGACCAAAGTAAAGTAATACAACTCCCAGGTTGCATAAACCCCTTGTGAGGTTGAAAATTTGGAATCATAGTCACGTATTAATTTTCGAAGCCCTCCGGTTTTTAGCATTCGGATTGGCGCGGCCCCAATTTGTTGTAGGTTTTTTAAAAGTGTCAGGGTGCTGGGGAAAAATATTTTTCGGATTTCAACATCACAATTCTTTATGGCAAAACCCGAATTATGAATCATTTTTGTCCAAGTTTCATTTGTATAAAGGTTAATAGGACTCACCAAACTTGCCGCCTCTCTGAATTCTACAAGTGTCCGGGGACCGAAGGTACTAAAGATCAATTTCCCCTTGCCCTTTAAAGCCTGGTTTAATTTTTTCAATGTCTCTTGTGGTTTCCGAAACCATTGGAATACAGCATTTGCGCAAATCAGGTCCATATTTTCAAAATCAATATGTTCTGCATTTCCGGAGATAATTTTTGTGTTTTTTGGCAATGATAGGGAGTTGTTCAAAATTTCCAGCATTCCTGGAGCGATATCATTCAGAATGAGCTGTCTTATAGGTTGAGTTAGCAGGTGTCTGGTAAATAGTCCCGTTCCGCTTCCTATCTCAAGAACATAATCGGGCAATGGAATAGGAAGGAGCGATGCCATCCTTTCTGCCATTGATTTCTGCAGTTGCGCATAACGGTCATATGATTTTGCGTGTTTAGAAAAACTATCTATTAAACTCTCATCATTTATTAAATGCTTATTAATAGAATTCAAGGAGCACTTCCTGATTTTTGAAAACCAAAATTAATGCGGGATGTGGCAAAAGGTTGACTGAAAGTGGTAAGAACTAAAAGTATGGAGTTACCGATCGCTGGCCCGTCGCCGAAGGGCAGTTTCGAGTACAACCTTCACGGGCATTTCTATGGTAAAAGTTGATCCTTCACCCTCAACACTTTTAACGGTTATATCTCCGCCCATCATCAGGCAAAATCTTCTACTTATGGCAAGCCCCAGCCCCGTCCCACCAAATTTCCGGGTGGAAGAATTGTCGACCTGAGAAAATTCAAGAAATATATTCTTAAGGGAATCTTCAGGAATTCCCATTCCTGTGTCAATGACATCAAAAGTGATCCAGCCCGCCCCTTCACGGGTTGTACGGGTGATCTTCAACGTAACAGTACCATTTTCTGTAAACTTGCAGGCGTTGCTCAAAAGGTTATGGAGCATTTGACGTACTCGTGTTTGATCAGCCTCCATGGTTCCTGCATTATCGGGACAATCTATAATTAATTCATTGCATTTGTTTTCCGCCAGAGGGTGTATGGTTGCCTCAACTTCCTTAATCAGCGCATTTATGTCGAAGCTTTCCAAAAAGATTTCCATTTTACCCGCTTCTATTTTAGAAAGGTCGAGAATTTCATTGATCAACCCAAGCAGATGTTTTCCTGAAGAACGAATTTTATCCAAATCGGATTAAAATTCATCCAATTCTTCTTCTGCATCTTCGAGAAGCATTTCGCTGTATCCAATAATGGCGTTCATAGGGGTGCGGAGCTCATGACTCATATTTGCCAGGAAATTACTTTTGGCACGGCTGGCATCTTCAGCGCGGTCTCTTGCCACGATCAGAGTTTGGTGGGCCGTTTTTAATTCATTGATTAGTGAAGTGTTGCTAACTGCAACCGCCGCCTGTGAGGCCAGGGATTCCACCAGGCTCTCATAGTCAGGAGAAAAAGGATTCACTTTTTTCTTGTCATTTACATCTCTGGCATTCAAGAGTTGCAAAACACCTATTACCTCATCCTCATGATTTGTTAAAGGCACCACAAGCATTGATTTCGTCCTGTAACCGGTTTTTGCATCAAATTTTTTAGGTCCCGTAAAATAGAATGGCTTATAGTTATAGACATCGGGAATATTTACGGAAATATTTTTTATAGCCACATAAGCAGATACATTGGATTCTTTGATTTCCAACGGAGGGAAGGTGATATCAGCACCTGTAACCCCGCCCATGTTTATGTTTAAGGATTCATTTTGGACAATTTTAAAATGTAACAGATTATCCTTAAGGATATATAGGGTTCCTCCATCAGCAAGGGTCAGATTTCTTGCCTCGTTAACAATTGTCTCCAACAAGGCATTCAGATTTCTTTCGCCGGATAACGCACGACCTATATTGGAAAGCCTTTGGATGTGCCCCATCAAGTTGAAGGATCTTTTAGAATCCAGTCCGCCTTTTTGAATAAACTCGGCTAACTCACTGCCAAAACGACTTTTGGGTTTTGCTAATCCATTTATCAGACTGGGGTCAATGATCCATCCCTCAGTTTGAATACTGGGATGATGAATATCGGATATTCCGTAATGGGGTTTTCCTGCACTGTAAGCCCAAGCAACCTGCGTGGAAATTAATATGGCATTTAAAATAGCGCCGTCAGATTCTTCAACACATTTCAGTTTCAGGGTGTCATCCAAAAAAATTTTAAACTTAAAGTCTCGTTCAAATTCAGGAGTTTCTAATCCTTTTATAATTTCTTTATGAAGGGATTCGATATCCACACTTTTCAGCCTTGCCCCCAAATCATGCACTGCAAAACGTTGGGCCACAAGATCAGGAAAGGTTTCCAACACTACACGTGTATCTTTTTTGGGATTACAAGGGAGTACGGATACGCCTGATTTAAGAAGACAATTCGTCCCTTCATAAAATTGCATGGCTAATTGTTTTTGAGTAAATTTTAATGGGCTTTCGGCCCCAGCCATTGTATCGGTTAGGCGTAAAGGTTCTTTGGCGTTATTAGGTGATTTGGCTTTAAACTGTTTTACCTTTTTTTCAAACCCATCGAGCTTCCAACGGTTTATATCTTTTATATAACTGCTCCACTTCTCGGGCAGATTCATTTTTTTACAAAAATATTTGGTTGGCCTAAGGGGAAGTTGACACCCGCAAACCAAGGGCCCTTTTGTTTTAAAAAAGCATCAAATTCCTTTAATCCGTATATAGGCTCTACCTTTAATACAGACAAACCCTGACTTTTTTTGAAATCACAAACTGCGATAGTGATTGGCTTTTTTTGGCTAGGGGAGCAATTAAAATTTATGCCAAATATTTTCATAAGTTATGGGTATTCAGCCGTCCGGCCAGGCGCTTTAACAGGTTTCCGGGAGCATGTCCAACTCCTTGAATAATATCCAAATTGGGAATATGCCTTCTGAGTAAATCCCCGTCAATGAAAATATCATTTTCTCCGACGATGGACAAAAATATTTTAGCATCTTCTCCTTTTGCTCTGCATGTTTTCAGAAATTCCAACCCCCGCAATAAGATTTCTCTATCAGGCACATCTTCAATCATTTTTTCCGGGAATGGAAGATCGGAGTAAGAAAAGAAATCCTTTAAGCTCTTATCCGGATTCTGCTGTAGAGTCCTGGCCAGGTATTTCAATTGTGTTTCTGAGGTGGTGCCTCCCATTCCATCTTTAACCAGGAATGATAAAATGGGAGCAAGCAAGGCTTTTATGGAGGAGCTGGGCAATAAATCTTTATATTTCAGCAACCAGAGGCTTCCCAGGGAATAACCTATATAGAGGTCGGCAGGATATCGCCGCAACAATATTTCTGCTTCCTCAGGTTTTTCCGGGGTTTCCGGGTAAATAACTTCTATCTGGGAACCTGGAAAAGCGGCGGCCACTTCTTCAGCAAACCATTGCCGTGGCAGTGCCCATCCAGAAACAGCTGTTATGGTTAAGATTTCAGCCATGGGTTAATTATATTTCCCAATTCCTCGAGGGTTTGCGAGGTTACTCCCGTGTGCAGGGATATTCTCAGGCGCGATGTGTGAGGGGGCACGGTAGGTGGCCGGATAGCCCCCACCATAATTCCCTTTTTCAAAAGATGATTCCTCAACTCCAGTGTCTTGGAAGGATCTCCAATCAATACAGGGACAATAGGGGAGGGGGTGTTAATCCCGTCTAATTCCTCTATATTAAGGATTTTTCTGCAGCTTCTTGAAATTTTCTGTAAATATTTACGCTTCTCTTGCGCCGATTGCAATATTTGCAATGCGATTTCAGCAGAACCTACCTGAGCCGGAGATAAAAATGTGGAATAAATGAATTCTCCTGCCCGGTTCACAAGGAAATCAATGATTGTTGACGAGTCTGAAAGAATATACGCACCCATACTTGCCAATGATTTCCCTAATGTACCTATAAGAATATCTACCTGATCCTGTACCTGCATTTCCTCCGCAAGTCCGCCGCCAGTTTCCCCAAAAACACCGGTAGCGTGAGCTTCGTCCAATATCAGTATAAAAGGGTAGTCCTTCTTCAGCTCAACGAGTTTTTTTAGGTCTGGATAGTCTCCATCCATGCTAAAAACACTTTCCGTAACAACAAAAACTGTCTCATAATTCTTAAAATTGGCATCCAGCAGTTCTCGCAAATGCTCCAAATCAAGATGATGGTAACGCTTGAATCTGGCGGAACCTTGAACAAGGGCTTGGGCAATGGAATGATGAATCAACTTGTCTGCAAGCACGAGGTCATTTTTTCCAGGCAAATGTTTTAAAACTGCTTGATTAGCCATAAAACCTGTATTGAAGAGCAGGCCATAAGATTTATGTTTCCATTTGCGCAGTTGGTCGAGCAAACTCTGATGACAGGGAAGGAATCCTGAGAGGAGGGGAGAGGCGCCACTTCCTGTTCCATATGTCTCACAGGCTTTTTGAGCGCCCGCAATAACCCGGGGATCATGCCGCAACTGAAAATAATCATTGGCACAAAGGTTAAGCCGACATTCAGGATAAAGCTGTACTTCGCGATAAAGGTTCTTATCTCGGCTGGAGTTTAATTCGTCTTCGAGACGGTTAAAAAATTGTTCGCTCAATGAATTCCACACCTGACAGGAAAGGTCAACAATTCCAAAATTATGGTATAAATCACTTCACAAGTCCAGCGTGATACCCCATGAGGGTCGAGGGGATTTGATTTTTATTTCTGGAAATACTATGAAAGAGATTCAGGATTCAGGAAAAGTCTGGTGCAAGGGTTCCAATCGTCCGGTTCATGCCGTGCGAGTTGGAAACAAGATATTCGCCACAGGTAAAGGGGAAGACCAAACCATTGAGTGCTGGGTGGATGGCGATGTACTGTGTGTTGACCTGCATGAACGGGAAATCAGGATTGCCAGGAAGATTCCCCTTGACCTTGAACCCACTCTTCAGGGAACCCTATTCAATGGTTTCACCCACACCAAACATGCGGATGTCCTCATCGTCAGTTCAGACCATGACCGGATCGAAGAAAAAATAGTTTCAGGAGAAGCTTACAGGACGGGTCAATACAATAGTATGAGTTCCAGAGAATTCTGGAACAAAGCCACTGGGCGTGGGACCAATGAGCAATAACTTTTACCGCACTCAAACCGTGTGGGCGGCTAAATAAGTCATTGCTAGCCAAATAGAGTTATTGCTCACTGCCACCGGCGGCTACGCCGGTATCCCGCACCAGCCTTACCGACTGATGGTCCCGGGTATTGCGGTCAATAAATTCCACTTCACCATTTCTGAGATTGATCCGGCAGACTTCCTGCTTGTCATTCGTTTCGCTGGTCCACATGAAATGGGCACATCGGGTAACAAATAATGAATCGATATGGACAACTTCTTCATCCCAGTCTTTTTGATTCAATTCCGGCGTGTAAAAATTCTCGGCCTCTTCCCGGGTTGGAAACCGCCAATCGCTGAACCCTCCTGCATAAACCTGGTTCATCGTCTGGGCATATCTTCGTGCATCCTCAAAGGTTCTCCATTGGCCCAAATCTCCCCATGAATCTTTAGGGAGCCAATACTTTTTATATTTGGTATCGGTAATTATCCCGGAAGAGTTATCCTGAAAACGGTTTTGTTGACTCATAGTTATATCCGAAAAAATTGAGATGAGTGAATCTCTAAAAATTATTTTTGGCGCGGTCCTTATGAAATAAAGACCGTTGCCTCAGAAAAATTACTAACTAACCAGAAAGATCAACGGGAAGCTATCATGTTTAACGGGTCTCTTCAATACCTTTTAAAAACTCATCTTGTAAAAAGCAGGTTAGGATACCGGGCTTTTTGTTTCCAATACCTGTGCCGTCCACACGAATCACAGGAACAATATCAATTCCGGAATTGGTAATGAACACCTCATCTGCAGTCAGGATATCTTCTGGCATCAGTGAGCCTTCTTCTATAGGGATTTTATGATTTCTTGCAATTTCAATGACAACTCGGCGGGTGATTCCATCCAGCACCAAACCGTTTACAGCAGGAGTTTTAAGCACACCATGTTTTACAATAAAAAGGTTGCTGGTCGCGCCTTCCGTCACACCTATATCCGGATCAACAATTATCCCCTCCATACTTCCCGTCCGCATGGAAATTTCTCGGACTAGAATATTTGCAAGAAAGTTGCAAGTCTTCAGGCCCCGTTTCACCTTTGGCAAACCAGATGCCCTCATGGTGAGCAAAGTAATCTGAACCCCTTTGCGGTACACAGCCTTGGGCAAAGAATGATGAGGTCTTGCATGAACCACCAAAGTAGGAGAGACCTCGGAGTCTATCTGAAAATTTGACGAACCAATGCCTCGGGTAACTGTCAATCTGATGATTGCGTTTTTATATTTGTTCCGGGCCTGGGTTTCCTGTACTACCGCTTTAACCTCCTCAGGTGTCATGGGTAAATCAAGGAAAATTAAGGGTAGGGAGCTAAATAGCCTTTCGATATGTTGGTCAAGTCTGAAAACCTTCCCATTACAGACACGCATGGTTTCAAACAGGCCATCTCCATAACAGAAACCCCGATCCAATATGGACACTTTTGCATTTTCAAGAGGGGTGAACAATCCGTTCAAATAAACAATGGAATCTTGCATGCCTTCCCTCATTTAACGTGATAGGGCTTGTATCATTGCCGTAGCCTTGTCCAATGTTTCTTGATATTCCTTTTGTGGGTTGGAATCCGCCACAATGCCCGCTCCCACATGGAAACTGGCTGTTCCATCGCAAATCACTATGGAACGTATGATGATGTTTAAATCCATATAAGGCCCGAAGCCAATATATCCAAAAGAGCCGGAATAGGGGCCCCTCACAACCGGCTCCAGCTCAGAAATGATTTCCATACAACGAATCTTGGGACAACCCGTAATAGTTCCTCCAGGGAAGACGGACTTTAAAATATCATAAACACGAGCTCCAGGGGCAAGATTTCCAGTTATATTGGAGACGATATGACTGACATGTGAATATTTTTCCAGAAACATGAAATCGGTAACACAAACCGATCCATCCTGGCAGATGCGTCCTAAATCATTGCGTTCTAAATCAACCAGCATCAAATGTTCGGCACGTTCCTTTGGGTTCGATAACAATTCCACCGAGAGAACCCGGTCTTCTTCCTCCTTTTGTCCACGAGGACGGGTGCCCGCTATGGGCCGTGTCTCAATGCGGTGTTCGTGAACTTTCACCAACCGTTCGGGAGATGAACTAACCAATGAAAAGTTGCTAAAATTTAAATATCCTGAAAAAGGAGAAGGGTTTACCTGCATGAGCTTCTTATATAATTGAAACGAACACCCGGCAAAAGGTGTTTCAAATTTTTGTGCAAGGTTGGCCTGATAAATATCTCCTTCACGGATATAGTTCTTGGCCTTTTCCACTCGTTCTGTATAGTCTGCTTGACTTAAATTAGACTTCAGTCCATTAGAAGAGGGTGGACTTAATTGAGAGTTGGGGCTAGTGGATTTTGATCTTTCGCCGATGTCCTCCAAAACCCGATGAAGCTTCTTCCAGATTTTTTTGATTTCCCCGCTGAGTTCGTCATAGTCACGACCTGTTCCTTGCGTTTTTGGGGAAAGAATAAATTTTAATTCTTCAGTAACATGGTCATATAAAAACAAGCGTTCTATTTGCATGAACAAAAGGTCGGGCACATTGCTTTCAGGAGATTTTCTGACGGGTAAAGATTCGAACCAGGCACCTGCTTCATAACCAATGAACCCCACCCATCCTCCCCAAAAATGGGGAAGATAATCCACTGGCTGGATATTTTTTTCGAAATTCAGCAGGGCCAGAGCCGAGTCGGGTTGGTCCCATTCTTCCACTAACACATCTTTTTGAAACAGTCTTGCCTGTTGCCCCTTGATCTCCAAAATTTTGGAGCTGGCACTACCCATTAAGGAATAACGGGCTGTCTCCTCTGGGCCTTTTCCGCTTTCAAACAAAAAGGTGTTTTCAGCATTAAGAAAAAGCTGCTGAAATAAATTGGACAGGTTCAAACCGGGAATTTTTTGCTGACCACAGACAGGAACACGCGGTGAGAATGCCGCCAATCGGTCAAATGTATTTCTATCAGGTAGAATGTCCATGTTTTAAGACCCACTCTGCCACTAGCCAGAATATTGAAGGCTCATTATGCCGAGACAACACTTTGTTCGCCAAATAAAGCTAATGCCAGTAGCCACCGGCGGCTCGCCGGGTTATTCGTAGCGGAGGGCTTCAATAGGGTTCAAGTTTGCCGCTTTATTGGCAGGATAGAATCCAAAAAAAACACCAATTGCCACAGAAAATCCAAAGGACAGGATAATGGATTGGGTCGAGACTATGGTCTCCCAACCACCAATATTAGAAACAACACGCGATATTCCCAAACCTAACAAGATACCTATGCCACCACCCAGGAAACTGATTAAAACAGATTCTATCAGGAATTGTTCTAGAATTTCCCTTTTCTTGGCGCCAATTGCTTTACGAATACCTATTTCCCGGGTCCGTTCCGTGACAGAAACCAGCATGATATTCATAATACCAATGCCCCCGACCATCAGGGAAATGGCGGCAATACCCCCCAACAAATAAGTAAAAGTTTTGGCCGCGTCTCCCCAGCTATTCAACCACTGCGCAGAATTCTGCACATAAAAGTCGTCTTCTTTTCCTTCCAGAATATTATGCCGCTGCCTGAGAAGCCGGGAAATATCTTCTTTAATAATTTCCAGGTCCTCAATTTTTTCTGCCTGCACATCGATGGATTGGACATGTTTCATCCCGAAAATCCGTTTCTGCGCCGTGGTGACCGGGATAAATATCTGATCGTCAGGATCATACCAGCTCAGTGCACCTTTCGGTACCGTAGTTCCAATGACCAGGAAATTTTTTCCGTCCACTTTAACGGTTTTACCTAAAGGATTAATGCCTTCAAAAAGATTCTTCAATACGGTAGCACCCACGACACATACCCTTCGCGCGGACCTTATTTCTTCGTTATTGAAATAACGCCCGCGATCCATCTCAAAGTTGGCTAAACGTGCATAACTGGCTCCCGTTCCCCGAACGGTCGTATTGGTATTTTTATTTTCAAATTTAAGTTGAGCGGACCTGTAAACCTGCGCTGCGACACCCATAATAAGGGGGACATATTTTTCAACAAACTCCGCATCTTCCAAGGTGAGGGTATCGACCCTGCCCGTTGTCACATGCCGGGATTTCTTTTGTCCTGGTTTTATAGTGATGATGTTTGTACCAAACTTTGAAATCGTATTCAGAGTCTGGCGTCTGGCCCCTTCGCCAATAGAAATCATCGAAATCACCGATGCCA